>Ga0307488_10003791_pt1 | contig 12603 bp, 6 predicted proteins | sample SB02metaG_FD_202248 | JGI IMG/M metagenome (GOLD analysis project Ga0307488, IMG submission 202248) | Sea-ice brine microbial communities from Beaufort Sea near Barrow, Alaska, United States - SB 0.2 | ecosystem: Environmental > Aquatic > Marine > Coastal | place: USA: Alaska | collected 2017-05-06
TCAATGGGTCTTCTATCCTGTTGATGGCATGACGGGTAATGTTGGGCTCCATCTGCCGGGCTTTTTAAAGGTGGGATAATTGTGCACCCAACAGGTTGCCAGTATCACAGGAGTGGCTTCCCGAGAAGACAGAACCCGTCATTAACATGGGTTTGGCTCATCACCAAAGCCCAAAGCAACAGGTAAGAGCGACTTGGTTGCCACTCTTACCGCTGTTTTGGTAAATAAAGGTTGAAAATATTAATCGTGATTAACCGAACCGATGCGATGGATACTTAAGTCTGCGCCGTTATATTCATCTTCTTCACTCATGCGTAAGCCCATTACCTTATTCACCAGGCCATAAACGATTGCACCGCCTATCAGCGCCACGGCAATACCTGCTAGTGTGCCGATAAGCTGGGCAGTGAACGACACGCCGCCCAAGCCGCCCAGTGCTTCACTGCCAAATATACCTGCGGCTATGCCGCCCCATGCGCCGCACAATCCATGTAAAGGCCATACACCCAGTACGTCATCTACTTTCCTGCTTTGTTGGATCAATGTGAAGAGTTTGACAAATAACCAGCCAGCGATAATGCCGACTACCAATGAGCCAATAGGGTGCATCACATCTGAGCCTGCGCATACAGCGACTAAGCCTGCCAGGGGGCCATTGTGGATAAAACCTGGATCATTTTTACCAAACCACAGGGCTGCAATAATACCGCCTACCATGGCCATTAAGGAGTTCATCGCTACTAAGCCACTGATGCCATCCATGCTTTGTGCAGACATAACATTAAAGCCAAACCAGCCAATACATAAAATCCATGTACCTAACGCGAGAAAAGGAATATTGGAGGGTGCAAAGGAGATCAGCTTATTGTCTTTGATCCGTCCGTTTCGTCGTCCTAAGAAATACACGGCTACTAAAGCCAACCAACCACCCAAACCATGCACCACTACCGAACCGGCAAAGTCATGAAACTGGGCACCGGTCGTTTGCTCTAACCAAGCCTGCAGACCATAGTTACCATTCCATACGATACCTTCAAAAAAGGGATATACCACAGCGACGATCAGAGCGGATGCGAGCAAAAAGGGATAAAATTTGGCGCGTTCAGCGATCCCGCCAGAAATAATAGCCGGTATGGCTGCAGCAAAGGTCATTAGAAAGAAAAACTTGACCAGGTCATAACCATTGTTGGCGGCTAATTCGCTGGCGCTGGCAAAAAAGGTCGTGTCATAAGCTATCCAGTAACCAATAAAAAAGTAGGCAAGACAGGAAACAGCAAAATCTGTGATTATTTTTACCAGGGCATTGACCTGGTTTTTGCTGCGTACGGTGCCTACTTCGAGAAAGGCAAAGCCGGCATGCATGGCAAATACCATGATCGCGCCAATTAACAGGAAATAGGTGTTTGAACTTTGCACCAGTGTTTCTACGGCGCTATTTACATCTTGCATAGTGTTATCTCAGTTGAATATTTATAAGGTGCAAACTAGATGGCGTCATCATTCTCTTCGCCGGTTCTAATGCGGATAGCGCGTTCAACGTCAGAAATAAATATTTTTCCATCGCCGATTTTACCTGTAGCGGCGTTGTTCATAATTGTTTCAATACAGCGCTCCAACTGGTCTTCTGTCACGACAATTTCAAGTTTTACTTTAGGAATAAAAGCCACCGTATACTCGGCGCCACGGTAAGTTTCTATGTGCCCCTTTTGACGGCCATAACCCTTAACTTCGGTAACAGTTAAGCCTCTTATACCCGCTTCACTGAGTGCTTCACGCACATCATCTAGTTTGAAGGGCTTAATGATTGCTTCCACTTTTTTCATGAACTATTCCAATGCGTTAAGACGGTTAATTTTTTTAGGATAAACATAATTATACAACGATAGCCCCTACATTGGTGCACCAGAGATATACTTAAAAGTGATAATAAATTACACATTTAACTTTTTGCTAACATTACTTACCTTGTAACGTATTCTCATCAGGTTATCGAAGGTTAAAAGGCCGATGTTATTTTTGTCAATTTTAAATGGGGTTTCGGGGTTTGTGATTTTTTGAATATCGGATTAATAGCGACCCTCAGTGAAAATTTAAAGCGATAAATAGTATGTTAGCATTCAGATTGTACATGGCTGGTGGTGAGTCATAAGCGAGCATTTTCACGAGAGACAATCCATTTCCAGTTTGGCCAAGATGACAGTAAGGTTCGCTGTAAATACACGCTATGACGAAGACGCGACAGTGTAAATTACAATGAACCAATTTGGTATCTGCGAAACCTCAGTCACCAAAAACGAATTTTATTCCCTATGTTGTTTGCAAAGTGAACTTTTGGATGGATTATCCACCAGAGTAGTCTGTTTTGTAACCAATTATACTGAAGCGACATTTGATGAAATCAGGGTGCCGATTGCTATTAAGGGTGATAATTTTTATCTGTATATGAATTTTGATGTAACAATTCCCAGCAACCGTTTTAATGATTTAGTGTGCAATATCACCGTTCCACGAGACGATATTGTTAATGCCGACTATGTGCTACTGCTGGGTATCTGACTTGCACCTTTACTCCTAGTTATTCCATTTCCAGAAAAATGTGTTTCAAGGGGGGGGGCGCTTTGATTTTTAAGTTGCGCCTTTGATTTTTTGTTTGCATGATAACAACGATCATCTGAGTGGTTTGCTACGACTAATATTGTCCTTGAGGTTAGACAAGATGTCGTGCTTTGTGGGGCGAAAATTAAATTTATGGCAAATCTTATCATTACCAGAGGTACATACTCAGAGTACTTTGGATACCTGCGCTTAATGACGGATACCGTTACGTCTTTTACCTTGTGTTGGGATTAGCTCTGGAACCAAACAAAACGTGAAGTGGCTTTAGGCAGGTTTAATTTCAGGTACAACCCCTGAATTTTACACAACCAAAAACCGCTGTTATGGCTCCAGTGAAAAAGGCGTATTTAACTGTTGTTGAGCCCAAAGAGCATTAAAGATTTAAGAATAGACGTTATTGCCGGGTTAAACCTGACTATGGGGCAGGGCACCCAGTGCTCGACAGACCGGCAGGTAATTATAAAATCATCACTAAAATAGCTAAAAGCCTATAAGCAGGGTGATTGACTAATTGGTATAATTTAGCTGCTCTGAGTCACGTATTATGCAATGATATGGAGGCGTCGCATAAGTTAAAAGAATTTTTTTATAATTACTTCCACTGACTTTTATACTCGTCGCCATTGAAGCTGCAATGTTGGTGACGGCTCTCACTCACCACTTTCGCCAACCGCGTTGCACTTAGTAAAGCTAAGCTCATGGGGCGGAACTCCTTTGCCGCCTAGCCGCCACTCCAATGGCTTTGGGTATATACCGTTGACTTATCCTGATAAGGGGTACTTAATCTTAGGATCATATTAGTTAAGTGTTTAAATATATTAAACGACATAAATCCGCGATACTTTCGGGCTTATTTATAAGCGCCTTAATTGTTTTTATTCAATTTTCCCAACAAACAGACATTCAACAGTTACTCGCTCGCTTTGATGGTATTTTTTACGATATACGCCTGAAAGCTAGCTTAGATGAACGTCAAAAAACTGACCAGCAAATATTAATTATTGATATTGATCAAAAAAGTTTAGCCGCAGAAGGGCGCTGGCCTTGGTCACGGATTAAAATTGCCAAAATGGTCAATAAACTTGCTGAACATGGGGTTGCGGTTGTCGCATTCGATGTGCTTTTTGCCGAGCCTGAGCGTAATCCTGTTACTGCGATTGCCAATTATTATCAAGTTAATCAACTCCCTTTACCTAAAGAATTCATTGATATTGAGCAAACTTTGGATGCCGACAGTATTTTTTCTGAAAGTTTAACGGAAATTGATGTGGTATTAGGTTTGTTGTTTCAAACACAAGATAAAACTAATCGAGGAGAGTTACCCCCTAGTGTCATCAATAGTGACAATATTGTTAATCTGAATAAAATGATGAGTATTACTTATCCAAAATATGAAAGTAATATTGAGGTATTGCAGGAAAAAGCACTGGGTAGTGGTTTTATTAATGCCACTGTAGATCCAGATGGTTATATCAGACGAGCAGCGCTGGTTATTAAACATCAAGGTCAATTTTACCCATCCTTAGCATTAGAAGCGGCCCGTCTCTTAACCTTTACTGAAAAAGTCAGTATAGAAACGGTTGATATAGGAAATGGTCAGCAGCAAATTTCCGGTATTCGCTGGGGCAATGATCTTATTCGTACTGACGCAGTGGGTCAGGTATTAATACCTTATCGCGGTAAACGCAAAAGCTTTCCGTATGTATCAGCAACCGACGTGTTAAATGATAATGTACCCCTTGGACTACTAGAAGGGGCGGTTGTTTTTGTGGGCACCAGTGCAGTTGGTATTGGAGATTTAAAGTCGACACCAGTTGAAGTAAGTTTTCCGGGTGTAGAAATACACGCTAATGTGCTTGAAGGTATCTTGCATCCTGAAATAATGTCATATCAGCCCGATTGGTGGGAAGCGGCGTTAGCGCTGACGATATTCTTTTTAGCAACGCTGTGTACCTTTTGGTTTCCTGCCATAGGGCCACTGGCCTTAACTATTACGATTGTTATAGTAATGACAGTCACCACCTGGTTTAACTTTTGGTTATGGCAACAGCACCATATCAGTTTAATGTTACCAATCAATTTATTGCTTATTTTTTTAATTGGTATTGTGAATTTAGGTCTTGGGTTTTTTAAAGAAAATAGCCAAAAGAAAATGATTAAAGGCATTTTTGATCAATACGTACCACCAGCACATATTGATAAAATTTTGGCTGATCCTAAAGCGGTTAATCTTGATGGAGAACGTAAGGAGATGACCGTACTTTTTTCTGATATTCGTAGTTTTACGAATATTTCAGAAAAATTAACCGCTTCTGAACTAAAAAAGTTGTTAAATAATTATTTTAATCCTATTACTAAAAGCATATTCGAACATCAAGGCACCATTGATAAATATGTTGGCGATATGGTGATGGCTTTTTGGGGCGCGCCACTTAACGATGCCCAACATGCTCAACATGCACTTGATACGGCATTAGATATGTTATCCATTACTGAAAAATTACGGGTGGAATTTAAAATTCAGGGCTTACCTGAAATTTATGTTGGTATTGGGTTGAATACCGGTGATATGAGTGTGGGTGATATGGGCTCTGAATATCGCCGTGCTTATACGGTTTTAGGTGATGCGGTTAACTTAGGTGCTCGTTTAGAAAGCTTGACTAAATTTTACGGTGTTGAATGTTTAGTTAGCCAAGCGACTAAAGATCAATGCCCTGAGCACTACTTCCGTTTTATTGATTGTGTGCAGGTGAAAGGTAAAAGTGAGGCAGTTAAAATATATGAACCGTTTGATGCTAAAGGTAATGATATAAGCGTATTTATCGCGGAGAATCAAGATTATCAACAGGCATATAACTGCTATTTAACACAAAGTTGGTCCGAAGCAATGGAATTATTTATGCGTCTGACGGAAAACCACCCGGGTAGAAAAATTTATCAAATTTATATAGAGAGAATTACTGAGTTAAGTCAGCAAACCCTAGAGATGGATTGGAACGGCGTCTTTACTCATACGTCTAAATAAACGAAGCAGACGTAAACTATGTTATCAAATATGTCGAGAAAACTCCGTGATCCGAGCGCAGCGAAAGTCCCCGGGAAGTTCAAATATGGAATACTCCTTAGAGATTCAAGTGAAAAAATAGGACTAGCCGTCAATTATAGGTAGGATATTAAGGAATAACTATTTGATAAATAGGCTTCTTGTTTAGCTAAAATATTGCTTATAACTGACCTGTAATGTAGTCCATTCGCAGCACGCCATCTGTATTGTTGTTAATGCTACTATCAAATCCTTCTCAATTTATAAGTGTTTGAGGTATGTTGCGCTGGAAAAAAAGACTTAGTATGGATCTACCGTTGAGCAGATTGTGCCGATGGAAAGTGTTCTAATCCGGCATGCAAGTTGGCATTTGGCGGGTTGGAACAGCAGCGTTTACTGATCATTTATCGTAAGTATGGAATATTCATCAAGCAAGTAGTCATGACTATTAGCAGGGCTTCCATACCCGTCAACCTTGAAGCTGCAGCGTTTTTGTCACTCACCTCTATCGCCAACCGCGTTGCACTTAGTCGATCTAAGTTCATGGGGCTGAGCTTCTTTGCCTCCTAGCTGCAACTTCAATGATTTTGGGTATATACGTTCTGTTTTTTGAGGTGAAGTGCCAACATTAAAAAATATGAAATACGTGGATGGGGAAGGTCTTAGTATTATTGTTTCTGCTTTACGGCAATATCTGGTCGCCAGGAAAAGATAATTCCAGGTGCCAGTCTAATGTTCACAACATCAGTTTCTGTTCGGTGTTCTAATCTAACTTAAAGGTGCCTTTAACCCGGGTGTCTGTATCGTCTATTTCAAACAATTCAAAACTGTTGAATAGCCCATCAATGCCATTGATAAAGGTTGAATCAACTTGGCCTGTGGCCAAATTGTTACCGTGAGAGGCAAAGTTCACCCCCAGTTCTAACGCGGATTCATTGATTGCTCCGCTGAACGCGGCAAACCACTCACCAGAATCATCGTCAAATGACAAGTTTCCGCTGGGAATACTGGCAGTATCAAAGTCTATGGTGATACTCGCTTCAAAGTTGCTACCGCTACCTTCGCTAAACAACACGTCGCTTACGCTGCTGTAGGTCAATGTGCCGGTTCTGTCCGCCACCAGACTGGTAATTTCTTCTTCTGGGGTAAGTTGTCCGAGTGCTTCTTCCACGGAATCTTCAGCAAGGAAGTCGGTTTCTTCTCCAATAGGCGTGTCTATTATGACGACTTCATCTTCTTGCTGTTGTTGCTCTAATTCAGATAAATCTTCTTCAACGATTGCTACTGCTTCGCCCTCTTTATTTTGCTGACCCTGAGCCCCTTCGGCGTTATCATCGCCGCCGCTATTTTGCCCTTGTTCTGTGTCAGGGTCAGAACTGTGGCCTTCGTTAAAGTTCTCTGGTGGTTCTAACAGTTCGGTTACTTCACCTGATTCGTCAATTTTGGCATAAGCAAAATCTTCTCCTTCACCTAAGGACGTCTCTTGTTGTTTACCGCTGATATCTATAGAAACATCAACCGCACCATCCCATACGGCAATAAACACTTCGTCTTGAATAATTTCAATTTCATAATGCGTCCCTCTAATACCGATACTACCGATGGGAGTTTTTAACTGATAATTACCTTTATCTGATTTTATTGCACCCGTGACTGAGCGTAACCCACCTTTGAACAGCTCCATCACCACTGAGCCTGTTTGATCATCTGCATTAAAGTCGTAGCTAGAGATTAATAGTTCACTGTTCTCTTTTAATGCGATCATGCCACCATCTGTCATCCTTAACTGGGCTTTACTTTGGGCATCGGTTTTGACTGAATCAGCAGTATATATTGGCGATCGTCTTTTTAAGGTTCGCTCTGTTGAGCTTGTGGTTTCAGTCGCTCTCACATCACCTTTGGTCATCATGGTTTTCCCTGCCATTTCTTCGGCGGCAAGGGGATTTAAAAGTGAAATCAGTGCAACGCTGAGCAACAAGGTGATAGCGAGTTTATTCATCCTATTAGGAAGCTTATTATTCATTACTTATTCATCTTCAGATCATCTTAAAATTGCATGGTGATGCCAATACTAAGCTCATCACGTGTATAGGCATAAATGGATTGATCGGTTTGTATGGTCGAAATATTCTGTTTGCTGTTTTTATCACTATAACGGTAGTGTAATTGCCACATCATCCAGTCATTTGCGATATAGCGCCAGCCTATAGTGCTGCGCAAAAAAGATTCATCTCTGACAAAGCCAAAAGATGGGTCTATCACGTCATAATTGAATTTTTGATATTGTATATCGAACATCAATTGATGTTTTGCGGTAAGTATGTAGCGTGTTTGATAATCAAATTTAAAAAATTGATGACTACGATGTTTGCTGCTGGGCTCTACGGCACTGACATCGGTATGATTAGCCATTAATGCATGTTGCCAGCTACCAGCTCGATATTTAAGACTGATTGAGGCATAAACATCGGTTAAATCTAAAGCACTATTTTGCCGGTTATCGACGCTACCAAATCCGACTTGCCCACCGGTACTCCAATGGGCACTGATGGGTAATGTCCAGTTGCTTAAAGCACCATATTGATTCCGATAATGGTGACCGTCTAAAATCATTGGGCGAAAAAACATGCCAACCTGATAGGTGAGACTGCCCAATACATCTTGATAATTGACGGTGATATCAGCCAGGGTCCGTTCAAACTGTGGGGTGTTAGCGTAATCCGTATGATACAAACCCAGTTGGCCAATAATCGCACTATTTTGGGTTAATGCTTTTTGGTACTGTGCCTGATAGCTGATATTAAATGGGGTATCTTTCGTTTCTTTACTGGCTTGAGACAAGGGTATCTCGGTGCCTAGTTGAGGTAAGTAAACCTCATTAAGGGCCGTGCCGCTGTTGATATTGCTGTCGAAACCTGTACTAAAAGAGGCAATTTGTTTGAATGAGCGTTTTTTGTCAATAATGGCTTTATCGACTTGTTCAATAAAGCGGGTAATGACAACACCAAAATCGGTATTGGTTGACTCTTTTTTTAACTTAAGTAATTCATTTTTAGCGGCGGCTAAATTGTTTATATAATAATAAGAACGGGCTAATTCAATTCGCGCTTGCTCCCATTCAGGTTTGATAATAACGACTCTTTCAAAAGCAAAAACGGCATCTTCATAGGCTTTGGTTTTAAGTGAGGCCATGCCCATTAAAAAATCAAATTTGGGCTCTCCGCCGTAAGCCATAATATTTTGATTGGCCAGGGTATAAGCTTCCTGGTAACGTTTGGCATTGATCAATTCGTTAAGCTGATTGAGTGTTTCTACTTCGCTTGCCTGTACTGACGGGGTTATTACCAGCATGAAAGCCGTGGCCATCAACCCCATTTTTGTCAACAATATGCGTACTTCCGGAGACATATAAAACCTGTGAAAATTGCTGAACTGAAAAACTGTACATCACTGAATATGCATTAAAAAACGTCATTTTCATGATAATTAAAATGTACAGTACAGCATATTTCACATCGTTACCTCTTTTTCATCTCATTGATTGAGCGAAATTACGTAGATGTTGCATGGAACGATTGCTTTTTTAGAGGGTGTTCCCTGAGCCGGTATAGCGGTTAGGGCTTAGCCTAAAAGCATTAATCTTCCATAGGTGCTAAGCAAGTGTTTGACGGATTCACTCAGATGACTCAAGGCGCGACAGGTGTGACAAGGCGCGACAGGTGTAAAAGGGTATACAAGGTGACAACAAACGCCAACACGTGGCAAGGCACTAGACACCATGACAGCAAGCCGTTCCCCTTTTTTTATCAGTCACTGATAGTCATTTATTACTCTGTAAAGGGCAAACGACAGTTGCAAAAGCTTTATCGTATATTTTTGACATATCGATATGCGGATTTTAGGACGGGACATCCCCCTTAACTCAAACCCATCTTTTATCAAGTATTGCGTTTTAGCGTCAGTCTTTTATTGGCATACCAATCGTTTTGGCCTTGTTGGTCTTCAAGCAACGACAAGCCATGCCATTGCGCCGCTAAACAATGCAAAAATAATAAATAATGATCCCCTGGGGTTTTCGCTGGCCGATTGGCGTATGATAACTTTTTTTGGGGGGCAGTTTTGGCGATATGCTGATTCAAGGCAACTTTTTCTTATGTTAACAAGGGACTATAATGGGTAACAGAAGTAAAAAGTTAGTATTATTAATAACCCTTTGTTTTCTATTGGCCGCTTGTGGCGGTGACGACAGCCCTTCATCGTCCTCCAATGAAACGCTTGCTGTACAAAGTGGCGACGCGGTCGGACAAGATTCCGAAAATCCGGGGCAGGGCAGCGTTCCCGCCGGGCAGGACAACCCTATAACGTCAAACGCCAGCGTGATCAGCGCTTTTGAGCGCGGACAGGTGGTGGTGTTTGTGCAAAGCCAAAAAAGTGCCTATCAGCCCATTGCGGCCAACAAGGTGCAAAGTGCGGCCTTTAGCAATGCCACCAGCCGTTTTAGGTTACCTCTGGCAGAGCAGGATTTAAGCGGCAATCTGACCATCTCCGTGGATGTGGAGGATCCTGACGGAATTTTCGGCGTTTACGTTAGTTTTGGCGACAGCGACAGCGCATTAGAAATAACCTTATGTAAAAGCGATTGCGCTCAAAACTTTCACCGCACCATCACTGGGGTTAATCCTCTCGACTTTGGCCGCAGCTCAGGGCCATTAAGGCTGGCATTATGGATTGACGACGGTGAGGGCAACCGCGTTAAGATCAATACTGTTGATTTTAATTGGCAAACCACCACCGTTAATGGCCTTAATGCCACCAGGACCAGCAACAATATTGCACTTGACTGGCAGCCATTGGGCAATTACCTGCGCTATAATGTTTATATTGCGGCCAAGGCTGGTGTTAACCACAAAAATCATCAAAATCTCGAGGGCGGTGAAGCATTTCTAGCCATCAGGGAGCCAAAACTGACATTAAGCGGCAAAGCCGCCAGTCAGACATTCTTTGCTACAGTGACAGGCGTTGACGGTTCTGGTGAAAGTGCCTTTAGCGACACGATAAAAATAAACGCTCTCGATGGCGTAACCGACCTACCACCCACAGCTGAGAATGACGAATTCAGTGTTGATGAAGACAACACCCTGAATGGTAATTTAGTCGATAATGACAGTGATCCTGAAAATACTGTCCTCACGGTTATGACCAGTCCAATCTCTGGGGCTCAAAATGGCCAGCTGAGCATTAATAGTGACGGCACTTTTAGTTATATGCCAGAGGCCAATTTTAGTGGCCGAGATATTTTTTATTATCAATTAATGGATAATTTGGGCCAAACCGATACGGCTTTCGCCATTATCACCGTCAATCCTGTTAACGATGCGCCCGAATCACTGGCCGACGATTTTAACTTCATCGACCCTCCAATTACGTTAATCGCTTCACGGCCATTAGGTAAGGCAGCCGGTAATACTGCGCAAAAAGACGCCATCGCTCAATTATCAGTTGCTGCCCCGGGATTACTAATCAATGATCTCGATATCGACGGTGACAGCCTCAGTGTCGTCACCACGCCGCTCACCCCCCCCGGCAAAGGTACGCTGGTGCTCAATACCGATGGCAGTTTTACCTATAATGCCGACCCCGGTGCCACAGGCGAAGACCAGTTTACTTATCAGGTCACCGATGGTTTTGGGGGCTTATCACAAACCACTGTGCGGATCAGTATCAATGGTGAGAGCTTTGTACCTATCGCCGCCAATGACTATTATACAGTGGAGCAGAATCAAACTTTTGTTACCGACAACATCAGCGTTAACAAAATGTCGATCCTCGACAATGACAGCGATCTCGATGCCAACGACAGCCTGACTATTAGCGATACCTTGCTTAAAACCCCGCAGCACGGAGAGGTGAATTTGTCTCTCGATGGTACGTTAACCTATACTCCCAATTTTGGTTACTTTGGCGTTGACTATTTTATTTACCAGGTCACAGACTTACAAGACAATACGTCTGCCGCTGCAGTCATATTTAACGTCATCCGTGCAAACAATGCACCGAGCGCTGCTGCCGACAATTATGAATTTAATGAAGATACCCTGTTGTCGGTTCTTGCAGCTGATGGCCTGCTGGCCAATGACAGCGATTTGGATTTTGACCCTCTTAGCATCGCCGTTATTATCGCGCAAGCGCCCGCTAATGGTCAGCTAAAACTGGCTGACAACGGGAGCTTTGATTATCTGCCCGATGAAAATTTCGTCGGCAGTGACAGCTTTCGCTATCAGGTAAGTGATGAACAAGGAGCCACCAGCTCGGCAACAGTGACCCTCATCATCAACAATGTTAATGATGACCCGATTGCCAATGATGATTTGCTCCAGACGCTCAAAAATACGCAGGTGACCATTGATGTGCTGGTTAATGACAGCGATATTGAAAACAATCCGCTGACTGTCACCGCTGCGAGCGCCAGTAATGGCGATGTCGTAATCAATAACGACAACACACTCACGTTTACCCCCCCAAACAATTTTATCGGCAACAGCGGCATTGATTACAGTATTAGCGATGGTGAAGGTGGCAGCGCCTCGGGTAAAGTCGCTATCGCGGTCAACAACGACAATAATGTGCCACAGGCAACCCCCGACAGTTATATTCTTTTTGAAGATGCTTTATTTAATAACCAAGACAATAACGGCCCTTCACTACTGGCGAATGATAGCGATATTGATGGTGATACTCTGAGCGTTAATCCACAGCCTATCACGACCGTCAGTAACGGCAATCTGATCCTTGACGCAGATGGTAGTTTCAGCTACAAGCCCAATGCTAATTTCTTTGGCAGTGACAGTTTTAGCTACCAGATAAGTGATGGCCAGGGAGCCACTAGCGCGACCACAGTGACACTGTCAATCACCCCAATCAATGATAATCCTGTCGCCCTTGAC
>Ga0307488_10003792_pt1 | contig 12602 bp, 21 predicted proteins | sample SB02metaG_FD_202248 | JGI IMG/M metagenome (GOLD analysis project Ga0307488, IMG submission 202248) | Sea-ice brine microbial communities from Beaufort Sea near Barrow, Alaska, United States - SB 0.2 | ecosystem: Environmental > Aquatic > Marine > Coastal | place: USA: Alaska | collected...
ACAGGAGGTGCCCAACACCCGTTCTTCAACGAGGACATATTCGGCGACATCTTCTCAGGATTCGGACAAGGTGGAGACATGGATTTCAACGGTAAGTTCAACTTCACAGGCAGGAACGGTGACCAGCGGACATTCCGGAACGTGAGACAGGGCAACAGGAGTGTGAACGTGAGGATGGCCATAAGCATCAAAGAGGCCATGACAAGTGACGAGAAGACCATATCATACAAACTGCCAAGTGGTAGAGAAGAATTCGCGACAGTGAAGATCCCCGCAGGTGTGCAACACGGGGTGACATTCAAGTACACAGGCATGGGTGACGATTCTATCAAGAACGTGCCACGTGGTGACCTGATGGTGCAGATGAGTGTGTTGGATTCAGACGGGTACACACGCAAGGGCAATGACCTATACACAGACAAGACCATCAACTGTTTCCAAGCAGTTCGTGGACACAAGATACAATTGAAGACATTGGAGGACAGCGTGATAACAGTCAACGTGCCAAGTGGCACACAACCGGGCACACTGCTCATGGTCAGGAGCAAAGGAATGCCCATACACAAGACCATAGGAATACGTGGTAATCTTTATGTCAAGATACACGTGTTGGTCCCACAACTGAGTGCCACAGACCTAAAGAAGATAAAGGATTTATAATGAAGAAAAAGAAAACATACATACACGTGAACCAGCATGTGATCAGAGCAAACAAAAAGAATGATGTCAACGATCCCGTGATAACAATCAAGCAAGGTAGTAAGAACACCTACTGCCATGAGGTGGAGATCAAAGGACCCAGCCGTATGCGATACGGGGGCAACGACAAACCCATACTGAGCTGTGGTGCGAGAGTAGTAATAGAAACAGAATCAGAGATAGAGGTGATCAAATGATAGAGCTATTCCATTATCCACACTACACACTGGAAACAGTCAGCACAGAATGGGACTGGAAGACCGATTCAGTAGAACACCACACAGACCTAGAGAAGTTCGAACACGAGATGATAAAATGCATGGAAGACGAGGGCGGGCTTGGATTGGCCGCTAACCAGATAGGGATTACCAAAAGATTCTTCGCAATAGGACACGACTCGTTTGACACAATTAGAAATCCTGCTATAATATACAATCCAAGGATATTAAAGTCAAGCACTGAGAAAGTCATAGACGTAGAAGGTTGCTTGAGCTTTATGGGTGTTTGGGTAAAAGTAGAGAGACCAAAAATAGTGGAAGTGCAATATGAACTATCAAATGGACAATTACACATGGCAGAGCTTGACGGCATGGAATCCAAATGTTTCCAGCACGAACTTGATCACTTGGATGGTATCACATTCAACAACAGAGTCTCGAAGCTGAAATGGGACATGGCAAAGAAAAAGGCACAAAGAAATTAAAGAAGGGGAAGAGGACTAAAGTATGGAAGATATTAACAGGAACTTACAAGAAGAGAACAAAAATGCAAGAGGACGTGGAGAACCTAGTAGAGGCCATACAGCAGGACCTGGAGTGGGACAAGAAGGACATAGCGACATTTATAAAAATACAACAAAGCACAACAGATTGGAGTGGAGATGTTAGAAGCAAACGAAGGACTAGAAAAAATATTCGAAGACGCAGTTAAGGAGGCGGAGAAGAGGAAACACGAGTACGTGACCATAGAACACGTGTTGCTATCCCTGATCAAGGACCAGCACATAGGAACTGTGTTGCATGAATTCAAAGTAAACGTAGGTGCATTGATCAAGGACGTGGAAGACTACCTAGACACCAAGTGCAATGACATCGTCAGCAAGAGTGCCAATCCCGTTGCTCCCAGGAAAACAGCATCATTAGAAAGATTAATGAACAGAGCATTCACTCAGGCACTGTTCCAGGGCAGACAGGACGTCAGTTCTGTGGACATACTGATATCTATATTTGCGGAGAAGAAGAGCTATGCGGCATTCTTCCTGAAGAAACACCAAGTGGACAAACAGGACTTAATAGATCTAGTATCTACAGAGACCATACTGGACGAGGGCATGGCCGCAATGGGTGGTGCACAGGAACAGGGAGGGGAACAAAAGTTAAGGCCCAACCAAGCGGATAGAATACTAAAGAGCTACTGTGAGAATCTTAATCAAAAATATTTTGACAAGCAGATAGATCCTGTGATAGGTAGAGAGCAAGAAACAGAGGATCTTAAACAGATATTAGCAAGAAGAAACAAGAACAATGTATTGATAGTGGGTGATCCGGGTGTTGGTAAGACAGCAGTCGTGGAAGGACTTGCTAGAAGGATCGCAAAAAACAAGGACGATATCCCAGAATACTTGAAAGATCACATAGTATGGAGCCTAGATGTCAACAGTCTGATAGCTGGAAGTAAATTCAGAGGAGACTTCGAGGAGAGATTAAAACTTATTGTTAACGCACTGGATCAGAAAGGCAAGTCGATATTATTCATAGATGAAGCACACATGATTGTAGGTGCCGGTGCAACAGGACAAGGCAATAGTATGGATATGGCAAACATGTTGAAACCCGCACTACTAAAAGGAACAATCAAAGTCGTTGCTTCTACTACATGGGAAGAATACAGAAAGTATTTTGAAAAGGACAGAGCATTGATGAGAAGATTCCAGAGACTACAAGTGGGAGAACCTTCGAAAGAAACGTCAATCAAGATATTAAAAGGCGTTAAACAGTACTATGAAAAACATCACGGCTGTACAATCACAGATGAAGCTTGTGAAGATGCTGTTGATTACTCAATGAAGTTCATAGCAGATAAGAAACTGCCAGACAAAGCAATAGACGTAATAGATGTTGCCTGTGCAAGGTTGAGACTGAATGGTGTAAAAGACGGCAAGATAGATCATGAGGAGATCATACACGAGATATCAGTAATGACCGGAATAAGCATTGAACAGTTGAGTCAGAAGCAGACCAGCAGTCTGAAAACACTAGAAGAGAAGATGAAACTACAGGTGTACGGACAAGATAAAGCAATTAACAATATCACAGACAAGATACTTGTTGCCAGAGCAGGACTGAAAAGTTTGACCAAACCAGTTGGATCGTTCCTGTTCCTAGGACCAACAGGATGTGGTAAGACCGAGACTGCAAGAACACTAGCAAAGACACTAGGTGTTGAACTGATCAGATTTGACATGTCAGAGTATCAAGAGAAACACTCGATATCTAAATTGATAGGATCTCCCCCGGGATACGTAGGGTATGAAGACAGCAACATGGGTGGCGGTATGTTCATTAACGAAGTAGAGAAGAATCCACACGCAGTTGTGTTATTTGATGAGATAGAGAAAGCACACAGAGATGTATCAAACATGCTTCTACAAGTGATGGACTACGGTACAGTGACTGGATCCAATGGTAAGAAAGCAGACTGTAGGAACATAACATTGATAATGACCTCTAACCTGGGTGCAGAAGAGAACGAAAGAAACAACATAGGATTTGGTAAGAGTGAGAGACAAGGCGAGGATGACAAAGCACTTAAGAAGTTCTTCCCACCAGAGTTCAGGAATAGATTAGACGCAGTGATCAAGTTTGATAAACTGAATAAAAAGACTATGATTTCTATAGTTAAGAAGTTCTTGCAAGAACTTAACACAATGACCATGGAGAAAGATGTTGAAGTTAATGCTACTGACAGTGCTATTGAATTCTTAATGACAAAAGGATTTGACGCTAAACTGGGTGCCAGACCTTTACAGAGAGTCATCGATAACGAGATCAAGAAACCATTGTCTAGGATGATGCTGTTTGGAGAACTGTCATCAGGTGGAATGGTAGAAGTAGGATTAGTTAACGATAAACTGACAGTGAACTTCAAGGCCAAAAAAGAACCACAAACAATAGATCAATTCAAACCCAAGGTGTCTGATGAGAAAACATCATAACAAGTTGTACTACGGCAAGTATCGTAGCAAGACCATGTTCAGCATGCCGGGTAGCCTGATGTTCTATCCAACGACGGACCAATACCTAGTAAACCTCAAGAAGAAGTACGAGGGGCTGAGTGACATCAATGACCTGGCAGACTTCATCATGAAGAACAGGAAGAACATGAAATTCAGGTTCCAGGACAGACAGGTCACGTTCTACTCGGACCAAGACATGGCACACCAACTGATCAAACGTTTCTGGGATCACTGGACAGGATCCGAACACGTGGATTCCAAGTTCAAGAAACTGGGCAAGAACGTTGTGGGCTGTAGCAGACTGCCACACGGCAGGTATCAATACCAGGTGTACCTCAAGAAGGACGCACAGGAACTGATGCAGGGATCGGAGATAGAAACACTAGCGACCTTCATAGAGTCGAACAAGGAGAACTGCTTGGTGACCAATAGAGATGTGAAGAGATTCTTCGCTGGTAACTCGCCCTACTTCATAGGTGGGTACTTCTACGTGACAGAGGAGAAGTTCCTGACACCTATATACATGATGGCGCAGAAGGCAATAGACAAAGTAATTAAATTTAGAAAGGTGGAAAATGGAAGCAATAAAGAAACTACGAGATAAGAAAATATTTAACGACCAAAGCATCGTTGAGAGCATGATAAACAAGAACTGGTTCGGCGAACCCGTGATCAAGAGGAGCCTGTTGAGGGTCAAACAGATCAACGAGGACAACTGCGTGTGTGAGGAACTTGGTGAATCAGATGGCAAGGCCTACAAGATCAAGTACATCAACATACTGACAGTGGACGGACAGGAGCCAAACGAACTGGCCGCTGTGTACGGGCTAGGACCAAAAACGGCTAGATTCAAAAGGAAGAATACCGAATAAATAACAACGATGGCACAGACAAGCACAACACTAATATCAGCTAAATCGCACATAACCAGCATCACTGGGACTGACATCAGTCTCTCTGCAACATCTGGGGTATACACTATTTCAGCAACCAGCACAGTCTTAACCGGTGCTGGAAAACTTGCAGTTGGTGATCTGATAACTGTGTCAGGATCAGCCAGCAACAACTCAACATTCACTGTGAACACCGTGGTGTCAACCACAGAACTCACGGTCGCAGAAGTGGTAACTTCAGAGAATGCTGACGGATCCTCAACAATAACACTGGACCATGTTGGTTTCGTTTCAGACAAGGCCAAAGGTGATGGATACTACTCACAGCCGGATGGAGTACACACGGTGGCTTACCAAGTGGCCAATGACTTCAATGCTGATGCAACGATCAAGATGCAGGGCACCCTGGCAACCACACCAACGGAAGATGACTGGTTTGACATCGCCAACACCACATTCACCGCAGACGGTAGCACTGTCACTTCAAGCTACAACTTCACAGGCAACTATGTGTGGGTAAGAAGCAAGACACAGCTACTGACCGCTGGAACCACAAATTCCATCCTATTAAATTCATAAAAACCGTATAGACAGTAGGTCTTTTAAAGACCAACTAGGTTGACAAATACCAACAATATAGTACAATTAAAATATGACAGATAATGATATAGAAAACATACAAACAGTAGACGTAAAAGTAACCGCAGAATCAATAGACGCTCATGTGTTGTGTCTCAAGGAGAACGGATACAAGGTTGAAAAATCTTGGACATCTTGGACAAAATACATCCTAGCATTTTTATTAGGTGGATATGTTATTGGAGTAATACTCTAATGAATTTAATTCAAATAACCTGCACCAATAACGACAGGACCAAAGAAGCAGAAGTGCTAGAACGTACAGACAAGTACATGAAGGTGCTAGTGCCAGGAACCCAGTTATTCATAGAGATGTTCAGAGATGATGTAAATATTCCATACACAGGACACACAGCAGGATTAGAATTTGAATGGCAACCGAAAAACTAAAATTTAAAATAGAGCTGTATGCTACAATGTGGGATCGACCACCGCATGCGGAGATCCTGATCGGAGACGAGAGTCATTTTAAGGGTGACATCACAGGCACAGAACACAAACCTGATGTGATAGAGTTCGAACACGAATTCACGGAAGGGGAGAAAAGTGAACTGATCATCGAGAGATCAGGCAAAATTGGAAATCAAACAGTGGTCAACGACAAAGGTGATCTACTAAAGGATCAACTGCTACACATCAAAGGCATAGAGATAGACGAGATCGACCTAGGTGCATTGGTGTACGAGGGTTTGTACACGCCGGAATACCCAGAACCATGGGCTACACAACAACGAGAAGCAGATGTGGAATTGCGAGAATCATTCAAGAATGTCACGTGTATGGGACACAACGGCACATGGCAATTGAAGTTCGAATCACCGTTCTACATGTGGCTTTTAGAGAACCTTTACTAATAAATATGCTTGTATGAGAGCATCACAATTCATCATAGAGAACATAGACTCAGACGCAGTAAACGAGCTGGATACATACATCATGAACAATGAGGATCTGTATCGTAGACGTTTCATGCCCATCATATCAAACATCAAGAGGAAACTGGCCAAGAACGTGTATAACCACGAGAAGGCACAGATTTTATGGATGTACCTAGTGGACGATGCCGCGAAAGAATACGTTAAGGAATTTGGTTCCACACAGGATGATGTCAAGAACATGTTTCCAAAAGAGACCAGACAGCAGGTGGCACAAGTGATATCAGACAGAGAACTAGAAAACATAAAGCAAGGCGAATACGATGCACCTCCGGGAACTGTTTCTTAGGGAAGATAATCGTTCAACAGCAGTCTTTGCCTTTGGCCGATTCAACCCTCCCACAATAGGACATCAAAAATTAATACAGAAAGTACAGTCAATGGCCAAGCAGGTCAACGGCAAGGGTTACATATTCCTAGCACACACAGGTGGCACTGAGAAAGATCCACTGGATTTCACAACTAAACTGTCTTACATGAGACAGCACTTCCAATCAGACAAGAGTCTATCATTCGGTGACGTGAGAGCAAACACGATCATCAAAGTGATGAAGGTGCTGGAAGCGGAAGGCAGGACCAAAGTAATAATGATCGCTGGTGACGACAGAGTCATGCAGTTCAGTAATCTACTCAACCAATATAACGGTAAGCCAACAAAAGCTGGTAATATTGAATACACTTTTGACAGTATAGAAGTAATCAGTGCAGGTCAGAGAGATCCAGACGCAGATGATGTAACAGGAGTGAGTGCATCAAAGGCCAGAGAATTCGCAATGAAGGGACAGGAGCACGAGTTCAGCAAGATCATAATGGGTGGTGACAAAGGCAAAGTGCTGTACGACAAGATACAGGATCAGTTTGGTAAAACGGTTGACGAGAACAACAAGAAGTTGTATAATGAGAACATGGAAGATGCAAAGCCAATCGTATATCTTGACATGGACGGAGTCCTGGCAGACTTCTTTGGCGGTGTTGAATTCCTTTATGGTGTTGAACACTGGAAACAACTTACGAACGACAAGACAAAAGATCTAAAGAAAGAGGTCATAGACAGGATCACGGGCACGGACTTCTTCGCAGTACTACCAAAATTCCCAACAGCGGACAGCTTAATAGACATGGTCAAGAAATTCACAGGTGGGAACTTCAGCATAAACACATCACCGTTGAGAGGTGACCATGAGAATTCAGCAAAATACAAAAAATTATGGATACAGAACAACATAGAAACCCCTAACAGCATAGTGGTCACTGGCAGGAAAGAGACCTATGCCAAAGACAAAGCATCAGGCACACCTAACATTCTAATAGACGACAGACCAGTCAACATACAGAAATGGCAGGCCGCTGGCGGATACGGAATACTATACCAAGCAAACAGGGATTCATTAACCAAAGTACAGAAAGGACTAGAAGACTATGGGAAAGTTCAGCGGGATCAATAGACCATACGCATCAGGTGACATACCAAAAACACCTGCAGAGTTACAAAGAGAACTAGACGAGAAGATGAAGAAATTCCTGGCCAAAGGTGGCAAGGTAGAAAAAGTGAAAGCACACAAGCCCACCAAACAACAGGAAACAGACTGGAGCTTCTAGGTGAAAAAGAAATTGGTATGGGAGAAAGAAATCTTAGAACTACAAAAGCAATTGAAGCCTTTGAAGAAGAAAATTAAGAACAAGAAAAAAGAACCAAAATGCACACTCAGGATGGAAGAACACTACAACGAGTACAGCGGGTGGGAAGAATAGCAAAATGGACGAACTAGAGAGAATCAAGAAGTTAGCAGGATTGTATGACAATCCTCATGCAACACAAGATTCAATGGGAGAGAACATATCCCAGATAGCCACCGCCAAGGCAGAATACCAAAGAAAGCACAACATCAAGCCAGGAACACAGGAATGGTTCAAGCTATGGTTCGCACAGCCTAGACTAACGGGTGAGAACCCAATGCCAAAAACCAAATAAGCACATAACATACCCTTAAATATCAATATGTCAACATTTGATGTAAAGAAAAATCCGGCCATCTGTGCCTTGCCGTGGATCCATGAATACAAAACAATTGGTGGTAAAATTGCTCCCTGTTGTCAAGGAGATGGGTTCCTAGAAGGCGAGACCATCGCTGGCACCAGAGAGTCAATGCTGAAAGGCATCAAACCCCGGGCCTGCTACGCCTGTTATAAAACAGAACAAGAGTCCGGATGGAGTCCTAGGATACAGGAAACCAACGACTGGATTGGTAAATTTGGTGAGCCAGATGTCAACAATCCATCAATACAATTTGTGGATGTCAGGTATGATCCAACATGTAATCTTAAATGCAAGACGTGTGGACCTGGTTCTAGCACACTATGGCAGAAAGAGAAAGGCATAAAGATAGCAGTCAGTGAAAAGAATAAAGATTTCTTAAACGAGGTAGATAAAACAATACTCAAGAAAGTGTACCTAGCGGGTGGTGAACCCACATACATAAGAAGCTACTTACAGTTCTTACAAGAACTATTTGTGGTCAACCCGGTGTGTGAAGTCATAATAAACACCAATCTCAAAAAACTCCCAGATGCATGGAAAGAAATAATTAAAAAATTCAATAACTTAACAGTCATTTGTTCTTGTGATGCGATAGAAACACTAGGCACGTATGTGCGTTACCCACTAGGATGGACTGAGTTCGAGGAGAACGTAAAATTTGTGAGTGAGAATGCAAACTTCCTGCAGTTCAATCTAGTGGCCGGCAACCTGACTGTTCACAAGCTGTATGAAACCTGCACGTGGATGAAACAGTACTCGAAACACATCAACCTGTCTATATTGCGTTCACCGGCGATATTCTCAGAGTCTGCAGTACCCATGGAACACAGAGACGTGTACATAGATAATGTAAAAAAACTATTGAAGTTTCCTGTGTCGATCTATTACGCCGCCAGGTTCAGGAATGAAGTCAACTATCTAATCAAGAAGTATTCCACATCTGTTTATGTAAAAGCACTCCATACAAAACTGCGAGAAGAAATAGCAGAACAGGATTCACACAGAAGCTTAAAACTAGAGGAAGTTGATAGCTTTTTGTACTCCTGGATATACTGCTAAATATCCATATGCGAATACAGGAATTCAATCACATAGATACAAGTTGTCCTAGGACCAGAGCAGAGACCTGCCAATGTGAGTCCGTAGACAGGCTAACAGAAGATTCAAGCACCGTGGTTGCACAGTGCATATTAGAGCATTCAGACGCTGTAAAGGGTACTATACTGCTTATACAGGCACCAGGAACAGCCACTTTAATAAAAGGTACTGTTACAGGACTAGAACCTGGTTTACACGGATTCCATATACACGAGTTCGGAGACATGACAGATGGTTGCAAGTCAATGGGCGGACATTACAATCCGGACAACGTTGAACACGGAGATATAACACAGGGACACGTTGGTGATCTTGGTAATATCACAGCAGACGAATCAGGAACAGCAAAATTCACGATAGAAGCAAAGAGGGTGGAACTGATAGGATCACGTTCGGTGATAGGAAGAGGATTTGTCGTACACTCAGGTGAGGATGACCTTGGAAAGGGTGGAGACGAGGAAAGCAAGAAGACAGGCAACGCAGGTGACAGACTTGCTTGTGGAGTCATAGTTGCTAGGTCACAAGAGATGACAGAAGCACATGGTGGCGAGCACAGCACAACAGGTAGAAGCATGACCAAAAGTGAAAAGAGCAAGAGAGAGAAAAATGTAAAAGGCATGAAGAAGGACAAGGCAGGATTCAAGAAGAGATATGGCAAAGACGCAGAAGCAGTGATGTATGCCACAGCAACAAAACAGGCGATGAAATAATGAAATTTATAATATTCAATGGAAGTCTAAAAGCAGATGCAGAATCAAACACATTCAAGGTGTGCAAGATGGCACAGTTGGCATTTGAAAAAATAGGACACTCATGTGAAGTGATTACAATGCGTGACCTTGACTACGAAGGCTCGACTGATGATGTTGATGACGCATTGAAGCCACACATAATGAAGATGTTTGACATGGATGGTGTAATTTTTGCAACACCTATTTGGTGGGGGACACACTCTTGTCATATTCAGGCACTTTTAGAAAGACTTGATTTTATTTACAGTTGGGCCAAAGACAACAAGTACCAACCTTTTTACAATAAAGTACTAGGAACATTAGTGTCCGGTGGCGGAGATGGTTTCCAACACATACATGGTGTGCTTTATTCGGCCGCCAGTAATTTTGGATTCACAATTCCACCACAGTGCAATGTTGAATCTAAAGCACAAGGCACTGACGAGATTACAAAAGACGAGGATACTGTAAATCAAGTAAAGAACTGTGTAATTAATATGACAACATGGGCAAGAATTTTGAAAGAAGGCAATCCTACAAGAGATGCTAGGCATGGATCAGTCGATATAAACGAAGAGGCCGCAGGTGTTGGCATAGTAACCAAACAGAACGCAACCAAGGATGTTCCTGTAGGCGGTGAGTACATGAACGTCAAGAAGCTCGGACTAGCAAAGAAATGAAGGCACAGGAATTCGTAATAATGCCACAGAGCATCAAGCCCATGGGTTTGATACACAAACCAGGCACAGGCCCAAACAACAGATTTGATTTCAAGAACGTGGGCAACAACAGAGCAAACGAAGAGACAGACAGAGAATATGTGAGTATTCCAGAGGATGACATCGAGAGACTGCGTGAGAAATTCCTTCCAGATTGGGAATACAAAAACAACAGTCTACAGAAAAGATTCAAGTTTGAAGACTACTTCCAGGTTATCAAGTTCCTAATCAACACAGTCAAACCACAGGAAGAACTGGACCATCATGCCGACATAGGTGTCTTCTATGATGAGGTGCTAGTGAAAATTTACACACACAGGACCAAAGATGTAAGCGATTATGATTTCATGGTTGCTTTACAGATAGACATGATCGCAAAACAGATGCACGGTGCTATCAATCCAGAATACGAACTAGATAGCTTAATCGGTGAAAACTTCGCAGATGGCAAGAAGAAAGGCAAGAGCAGACCAGGCAGAGTGAAGAAGTCAGGTGCAAGTTGTAACGGTTCTGTTACAAGTCTGAGAGCAAGAGCAAAGAAGGCATCAGGTGAGAAAGCCAAGATGTATCACTGGTGTGCCAACATGAAGTCGGGACGCAAGAAAAAATAACCCACAATCTCAAAGAAATAATTAACAGCATGTCCTATACACTTGGCTTGTTGCTCGAATACTATAGATATCGGCACGATGCTATCGTGAGGATCTACGCAGATGATCGTTTAGTGGATGAACTATCATTGTACAGTGACATCAATATGAAATGCACAAATAATGTCGGCCCACTGGCTAACAGATTAATCGGACCTACAAATGAAACACCTGTGCTGTTTACACCTGAAAAACTTTTCCTGTTCGAGATAGACGAGCGACACCTGTGTAATCGCATACGGATCGAGGTGCAAAATAACCACAACAACCACACTAATGGTTTCATGACCAAGTTTTCATACGTGAAGTTCGAATGGATATTCCTTTTGCCAAGTTGTTTGTTGGAACATAACAACTGGATGAGACTACTTCAGAGATCTGAGAGATCAGGTGTCGGAAGTTACACAGCTGAGGTTGAGAAGTTCCCACCACCCTCCACCCCGGGGATTAAACACATCATGGGAGGCAGTTTCTCCATGGAGTTCCCACTGAGCAGGAAACACGGCATCACTCACCTCGGTAGGCCAAAGCCTGGAACAATATATGTTAACAGATTCTTTTCACGTGTCCTGTGGGCATTTGGTCAGCTAAATACGTCTACATGAAGATCAACGAAGTAATCGCACAAAAAATCAAAGAGCAGGCCACAGCAGGTGCAACTAGCTCGGGCAACATAGCGTCAGTCGTGTCACCTCACATCGCCATAGGCAAAGATAGATTCAAGAAATCATACACGGGCACACCAGGACGTTCGGGAACGAAAGCACCCAACGTGCCAAAACCCAAGGCACAGAAACCCACTGACAACGCATTGGACATGACGGGCACCAGCCTGTTTGGTGGACCGGCCGTATCAAGGAACATGTACTAATGGAACCTTTGATCCTGACAGATGCGGTGAAATGTGACAACTGTGGGAATGATAGCCATTGCACACAGAGTTTATACAGGACAGAAAAAGGATA
>Ga0307488_10003793_pt1 | contig 12601 bp, 11 predicted proteins | sample SB02metaG_FD_202248 | JGI IMG/M metagenome (GOLD analysis project Ga0307488, IMG submission 202248) | Sea-ice brine microbial communities from Beaufort Sea near Barrow, Alaska, United States - SB 0.2 | ecosystem: Environmental > Aquatic > Marine > Coastal | place: USA: Alaska | collected...
ACAATGGCTCTGGACTTACAACAACGAGCGACCCAACATGGGCATTGGCGGCATAACACCCGCAATGAAACTGAAAACAGCTGCGTGAATTCTACAGCTGAGCCCCATTAAAAATGGGGGGATTACCTGATAACCTCGGCATCTGCGGCGTCATTCTTTTGGCGTTTGACGAAAGACTTCACATACTGCGGCGCTATCAGTTTGACCTTATGGCCAAGCTTGATGAGCTCCCGAGCCCAATAATGAGCGCTGCCGCAGGCTTACATCACAACGATAGCCGGGGGCTGACCCGACAAAAATGCTAATAACTTTTGCCTTGGCAGCTTCTTGCGGAACTTAACTTGCTCACTCAGTGGCGTTCCATGAAGTTGGAAAACATTCTTTGCGAGGTCCACTCCAATCATAGCATCTTTCATTTTGCCGTCCTCTCTGCTTGATGGATTTCAATATCACCATCATGGCACATTGCGATGCCGTCTGGGGAGGGCGGCAACCAACCCATCTAAATCGCTCCACGATAGGGGCGCTTGTGGTCGGGCTTGCGCTGAACCGGGATTTGTTGCGGTACTCTAATGTGATCGCTTCATCAACGGCATCTGGGGGCAATATGAGGCACCGCTCCTCCCGCGCAATAAACTGGGCGTTGAGGCGCTGTTTCCTCTGCTATGACACCTAGATCAAAGCGCCCATCCAGATCGTCGGTCAGAACGGCCTCTTGAGGCGCCGCGGTTCGGTGCGGCCAGCATATCACTAGCTAATTTCTGGTGAGATCAGGAAACAGGGCTAACGTTTTAAGGATTATTCCCGTTGCCCTCGTTACCGGTTCCGTTGCCGCCACCGAGACCAACACCGCTGCCACAGTTACCATCCCCACTACTTGCGACACAGTCATAGTCATTGGCCCCCTGTGCTTTCCAAAGCCAGCTACCCAGAAGTTCCTCATCAGTGAGGGTAAAGGTGGCGATGAGGGTCTCGCTGCGCAAGGCGACGAAACGTTCTAAGCTGATCTCACCGTTGGCGGACGCAAGGAAATCGGTCCAGAATTCATCAAGCGCATCGCGGTTGTCGGTCCGGCCGTAAGACAGGCGGATGGCCATTTCGAGGTCGATCTGCTCAGTCTGATAAAGGTCGAGAACCTCTTTCAGGTCCTGAGATTCGGCCGCGGCGCTGTTGGATACAAGCTCTCGGCTGATTTCAGACCAGACATCTCTGCCCTGAGACGGCGCGGTGAATGTCCCCGCCGAAGTAGAAGTGATAATCATAGTGCCGGCGACAAGCTTGCGAATCGGACCTGTCATGGCAAGTTTGAGAAACTTTTTCACGTTAGGTTACCTTTCGACCAAGAAGCCGACGACGGAATAGTCGTTGCTGGTTTGAAGTTCTGCAGAGAAGACAAGAGTGTCGACCTCTGGTGTCTGTGCCATGGCCACGCCAACTTCTCCATTGGGCACGTCCGAAATCAGGCGCTGCCGCTCGGCTGCGCCCTGAAGACTAGCAAGGCGGACCTGGTCCCCCATGATCTGTTCAATGTGCGCGGCGTTGATGTTGCCCCCGGCCAGAAGGGGGGCAAACTCAGCATCCCCAAGCAGTGTTTCTAGATCGATCTCGACCACTTGAACACCGTCGAAGATGTCTGTTTTGGCCGGGTCGACTTCGCCAATAACGGCGCGGATAATACGATCTGAAAAAAGACCGTCTTCATCCCGAATGAGGATCGAGATCGAGCCTTCATCAATCAGCGCCCGGTTCAAAAGGTCACCGGACTCCATAAAGATGTCGCCCATCAACGAGTTGAACGGATCATCAGGAAGCGTGATTCGGCCCGTTACACGGGTTTCAAAAACCTGTTCTCCTGCCAGAAAGCCACGGATATCCGCGGCTTCAAGATCGTCTTGTACGGAATAGCTCGCGCCGTAGTTTATGTGTTCGTAAATGAACATGTCCGACATCCACATGCCGCCAAGACGGGCAGGCGTATCAAGCTGGATAGTAAGACGTTCGTTAAAGTCGATTTCGTCGTTCTGGCCGCCGCCCATGACGCCAAAGCCGTCGACCGGGTCCCAGTAGATCTCAGCCGGAAACCATCCGCCAAGTATGCCGGTATTGTGTTCTGCGCTAATGATAAGAGACAGATCAACCGATGCCTCGCCGGATTTCTCAGGCAAGGTCAGCGAGACTGAACATTCTGTTTTTCCGGCACAGCCAGCGAAAGCAAGGTCGCGAAAATCTACTTCTCCGGCCATTTGTTCGTCGATAATTGCATCACTGTCTAACGCCGCACTTGCGGTCGCAAAGCAAATGGCAACAAGCGACATTAATCCCTTAAACTTTGTGTCCACGTTAAGCTCTCCCACAAGAAGTGACGGTATTTGCGATTTAATAAATAGTTCAAACAAGATTTTAACATTATATCGCCCAAAAGTGGGACATTGTCAAACTTTTGACATAATTTTAGCAAGTTTGAGATGGCGTCAATATTTTGCGAGGTTATATTGCTTTCGCTACCATATAAGGGAAAGAGGAGCGTGAAATTTGGCTAAATTGTGTTATTGCCAATTAGGAAACAGTCTGTATCTGTCTTTCAGCGGCGTCTTCAGAGCCGTGAAAGGCCCTAGCTGAATGACCTCCGTCGCCCTACTCCGGACTGATGTAATTCTCCTGTGCCGGGACGGGGCCTACCATAAAGCTTTTCTGAAATTGTTATCGAGCGGGTTTGAGACCGAAGCGATCGCGTCAGTCTGGCGCTTGTTTTATCGACAGTTGCGATCGTCAGACAGTTTCGCCCTAACTCAAGAGGTACGGCGCCGTATGTCTGAGGCGGCGCTTTACTGTGCCGAAATCGCGCTGGATGATGCGGATCTAGCGCTACGGCAGGAGCAACCCGAACGTGCCCGCATCTTGATCGAGGCCGCCTATGGCGCATGGCCAACCGATCCGGAAGTGCGCATGACGCTGTTCCGCGCGGTCGAACGGTCAGATCCTGCGCGCGCTCTCCAATTGATCGAAGTCTTGGCCAAAGGGACACCCGAGGCCGCGTTGAAGCGGATTGATCTGTTGCGTAGCATCGACCGCGTGCATGATGCCATGAAAGCCACCGACGAGGCGATGATACGCTTCGGAGAGCTGAGCCGGCTTTGGGTACGCAAGGCGCGCATCAATGAAGCCCTGCAAGAATGGGAGGCTGCGCTTGCGGTTTGGCGCCGCCTGTTGGAGGCCGAACCCAAGAACGTCCCGAGCACTTGGTTGCGTGTGGTGCAGCTGACCTCCCGTTTGCAGCGCATGGATGAACGGGACGATGCGGTGCTTGGCTTTCTGGCGTCACGGCCCGATGTGGTCGCACATGCCGAGATGGCCGAACATATCGACGACACACAGTTCCTTGAGGCCGCGTTGTTGGCCCATTGCGCCCAGCCGCAATCGGAAGACACTGCAAAACAAGACGCGGCCCTGTTTGAAATTCTACTAAACACGGGTCAGGTCGGTTTGGCGCAATACCTAAACAGCCTGCGTGGGCCGCTACTGGGGCCGCTGTCCACCTTATTGCAGGACGGGCAGAAAACTTATGACTGGCCAAAGGTTCCACGGACCCCAGCGGTCGCGGCACGGGTCAAAAGCCCATCGTGCCTGTTGCCTTTGCCGCCAGTCTCGGGGCTTGCGCGACCAGACTACTGTTTCGATCCGGCGTCTGATCGGCTACTGCTGGTGAATTCCTCCCTCAATGCTGGTGGTGCGGAACGGCAATTGGTCATGCTGGTGGAATCCCTTTTGAACGGCGGGATGCCGAAGGAAAACATTCATGTGGCGCTCTTCTCGCTGGTGCGCGACCGTGGGCAGGCCCATTTCTTGGAAGATCTGGTGGCCTTGGGGATCGTGATCCATGACCTGCGGCAGGACCATATGGGCTTGCACGACAAAGTATCCCTTGGCGCTGAGGCCAGCTTGCTTCCGGGTGCAATGCGGCGGGATGTGGCGATGCTAACGCCGCTGGTTCGGTCGCTGCGCCCTAAGGTTGTGCATGCGTGGCAGGACCGACCCGCGCTAAGTGCCGGTTGGGTCTGCGCCCAAGAGCTTGTTCCTCGTTTGGTCATCAGCACGCGCAACATGACGCCGTCACGGCGAGGTGGTACGCCGATCAAGGTTGATCGCGACCTCTTGCGGGCACTTGCGCGTCTGCCCAACACAGTTCTGTCCTCTAATTCATTAGCGGGCGTGCGCGACTACGAGGACTGGCTGGATCTTCCTGTCCGCTCTGCGCATTTGCTGCCCAACGGGATTGAGGTAGGTCAGAAGCCCCTTCGCCGCGCCTCAAAACGGCGAGGTGTGCGCGTGCGTGGCGTTTTTCGGTTTTCCCATGCCAAACGGCCGTTCCTGTGGCTTGATACCATGGCGCTGTTACAGGAAATTTACGGCGAACCGATTGAACCAACGCTGTATGGGACCGGGCCGCTTGAGGCGGAGATGCGTCGCCACGCGGAACAGATCGGTCTTGTGGGCCTAAAGATCGTGACCGGTGAAAAGGATCGTGATGTGATTTATGGCGGGGCGGATCTGGTGCTATTGATGTCTCAGGTCGAAGGCACCCCTAATGCATTGCTAGAAGCACAATGTGAAGGGTTACTGGTTGCGGGATGCGATGTTGGCGGCACCCGCGATGCGATGTTTGAACCAGGTGCTGGGCCTGACGCGGGATCATTGCTGCTGCCGCCAAGTGTGACAGCACGAAAAGCGGCAGAGCTATTGAAAGAATGGCTGCCCAGTGCGCTGAAATCGCCGCGCGCACCTCGGCGCAACCACATCAAAAAGAACTTCTCGTCAGAGGCGTTGGGCCGCATTTCAATGGGTCTTTATCAAATGCCGCCGGGGGTCGAATGACCGGGGTTGTGACAGTTCTGTTGATCGGGAGGGACGATCCTGCCGCTGCGCCGTTGGCCAAGCTTTTGCGCGGCCGGGGTCTCAATCTGACCGTTACCGAGGCTGTTGCGGATGCTATGGGCGACACGCCGATTTGGGTGGCAGATCAGGTCACATTCCTAATGAACGCTGCCCAGATAGGGCCGGGCGAAGATACATGCGATGTGTTGCTGCGTCCAGGGCTGGATGCAGGCCGGGCGCTTGGAGCGATCCCTTTGGCGATCAAACGGGCGCTCCAGATGCGCGGCGAACTGGCTCGGTTCTGGGCGATCAGCGAGGCGAGCGCGCAGGCCCTTGTTCACGAATACGGCATTCCTGTTGAGACCCTTGTGCCCTACGACACGTCCACACAGTCCATCGCGGACCTTGATATCTCGATCGCGCGAGGGACCGTGCGCCCGATAAACCTGCCTGATTCTGCCCTGTTGCTGCAAAAAGTGAATCTCGCCAGATTGGCATCGCGTTTCAAGCTAACAAGTACTGAGACGGGCGAAGGCGGCGACCTCGTCACTCTGGCTAATGAGTCAGCACTGGCAAAGGTCGCTCGGGCGCCCCTGATTCTGTTTATTGTGCCAAGCGGTCCAGGGCTTGGGCATATGTCCCGGTCATTGGCGATTGCGGGGCAGTTGTCGGACTACATATGCGATTTTATCGTCTACAACGATGCCGCCTATCTTGCTGCGGATGCGAAGTACCGGACGTATCACCGCCAAAGCGCGACCCAGATTGGGGCCGACAGTGACAGTTGGCGTGCGTGGGAAACGGCGGCGCTTTCAGGGTACATATCAACGGAAAGGCCTGCTGCGGTCATCGTCGATGCCAGCCATATCGACCCCTATATTGTCGATGCTTTGTCCGACCCTGGGGCCGAGGACACGGCGCTAATCTGGGTGCGGCGGGAAATGTGGCGTGCGGATCGGCAAGCACGGTCGGCCGTCAATGGCCTGCATGCAGATCTAGTCATCGTTCCGGGTGAGATCGCCAAAGACGTCCGGGTCAGCCAAGCCCGGCAGGACCTTTCCCAATGCCATGAGGTCAGCCCAGTGATCTTTGATGGACCACAGCCACCGATGACACGACGGCAAGCCCGTCGGGCGCTGGGGGTCGGTCGGGGGCGTGTCTGTCTGGTTTCGCTTGGCGCGTGGCAGCCAGACAGGGTTCGCGATGAAATTATTGCCGCTGCGCGGGCACACCGGGTGCGGCTGGCATGGGCGCGGTCCCCGCTCGCTGCGGTGGCGCAGGGCGACGATGGAATCGGGGATCAGGTTTCACTCTATCCACTCAACCGTTACCTTGCGGCGTTTGACGGTGTGATCTCAGCGGCTGGCTACAACAGCTTTCATGAACTGATGCTGCGATTTTCTGGCCCTGTTTTGTTCCTGCCTGTTGATCAATCTGGGTTGGACGACCAAGTAGCGCGCGCGCGCTTCGCGGCCCAAAGCGGGATGGCGGATATGAACACCGGCAATGATGTTTCCACTGATCTTGCCTCGTTCTTTGGGCGGTTTTTTGGGGCATCATCGCAATCTCGACCTCTGCAGCCAGAGAATGGCGCAGAAGCGGCGGCACGTCTGATTGACCACCATATCACAACAAGGGCAGGCAGGGCAGATGACTAACCGACAGGATCACACGATCCCTCTGGATCGTTACCTTGCCGTGCTCAAGCGCAACGAAGTGCTTGCCCGGCGTTTGGCGGACTATGAGCATCAATCCATGCGCATCGAGCTTCTGTCTGGGCGGGCTTTTGATGTCCCACGTTTGCGCAAAGGGGGGCCGATGTCCGGGGCATTGCAGACTGGCACGGTCCCAGCCAACGCCGCACCGATTCAAGCGCCGCTTGCCCGTATTGCTGCCCATTGGGACCCCGAAAGCCTGCCTTGTGTCGGCGTGGTGATGGAGGGCGCGGATGTTGCGTCTGTGCAGGCGCTCTTGGGGTTGGCGGGTGAATTGAACGCAGGCGCTTTCGCTCGCATCCTCTTTCTGGTGCGGTGCCTGACGTTAATCCCACTTCTGAGCCGCTACGGCTTTGCTTGCCAAAGTGTTGGAACCGCCTCGGTCGGGGAAATTGGGGCGTCTGTCGCGCCTCGCTACGGCCTTGATCAGGTCCGAGATCTGCAAAGCGGCGATGTGCTGTGGCAGAGCAAGTCCTCGTAAAGCGCCCCCAAATTACCCCTTTCTTAACGTCTAAGCGCCCAAGTCTGGACACGTTTGAGCACTAGATCTTTGAGCAATACCAAAGAACTGGATTGCCTGGACGACCAAGAATATCGGGCGCAATTGATGTGAGAAAATGCCAATGAGAAAATTATTCCTCTCAGCTGTGGCGTCGCTGATAGCGACACAAGCAGCTGCTGTGCAGTGCACAGATACGTCCCACGTTGAGGCCCAGCTTATGGCCAAACACGGGGAAGCCATTTCCTATTTCGGCGTCTTGCCGAACCGCAACCTTTTGCAGGTCTTCCTCAATGAGCGCAGCGAAAGCTGGAGCATCATCGTCGAAGTACCATCACGCGGGCTAAGCTGCCTGCTGTCGACAGGCTATGGGTACGAGACGGTGATGTCTAACCGATATATGGACCGGGTAAACCTACTGCCCATGTCATAAGAGCTCGGGCCGTTGTGCCCGCGTCGATCCTTCTGTTTAATCATTTCACAAATCGCTTGGGTTTCTGCTAAAGTTTATGGATGAGTACCTTCGGGACAATTCTTAAAGAGCGCATGACCGGCCAGCGAGATGTTGAGCTGGTTCAACGGCTTTCCAATGAGATGCCGCAAGGCACCCAGTTCATCGAATGCGGCCCTTGGCTTGGCTATCTAAGTCGGATCATGGCGCGCAATGGCCCGGTCTTCGCGCTTGATACGTTCGTCTGGACCAACGACCACTTCAAGCGCGTTCCCAATGTGCACGAGCTGGGCGACAGCTTTCGCGACACATTTGACACCTGCAACTCCGATACGCCCCATCCCATTACCTCAGTCGAGGGCGACTTCGCTAAGTTTGATTGGAACGGCCCGCCGTTTGGATTTTGCCTGATCGATGCGCCAAAGACCGCAGATAAGCTTGCTGTCGTTCTGAAAAGCGTGCTGCCACACCTGACGCCGGACGCTGTTATCGTCATAATAAACGGAAGATACCTGAAATATGTGTCGATGGTCGGGCTCATCACGCGGGCAGTCGAAGCTGGAGTTTTACGCTGGCGTGGCGAAACCGTTAATGCAGAATCGAGGTCTGCCGTGCTGCTGCGCGGCGATATCAACGGGGCTGCTGCAATTCTCGATCGTTTGGTGGATGCGCCGGTTGTCCAGTTTTCCGTGGGTGCTTTGCCTGATACGGACAACACTATCGCACTTGCATCCATTATGGCCGGTTGCGTTAAACAGGGCCAATGGAGCGAAGCTTATCAGCTTTTAGCCCGCACCGAGAATGAGCCAGGATTCCAGGTTCTTTGGGAAGAGGTTGAAGCCAGTCTAGACCTCACCAAGCTCGCCCCCGAACGGCTTGGGAATTTTTCGCATATGGTTGATGCCTTACATTCGGCTGCTGTGAATAGGCGGCCCCCTAAATCGATCCACAAAAGCGCCACCAATGCGGTCGAGGAATTCTGGTTCCGCAATGCGGACAAGCCGTGGCGCGCGGCCGCGTTCAACCCCGAAATCATCTCTCGCGCGCAAGAGATGGGCTATATGGTTTGGCCGTCGGAAATTGCTGGCAGGCTTGAGGGCAAGCGCGTTCTGGATGTCGGTTGCGGGTTTGGATTACATGGCATCGGCGTTTTGGCGTCTGGCGCAGTTTGCTATCATGGCGTCGACCCCACCTTGGAACTGGGGTCCAGCAAGGTCAAAGACCTTGTGACAAAGGGCAAAGCTTGTTTCGGGTATACGCCCGAATATCTGATGGCGCAAATGTCGCCCTTTGAGCTAAGCGCCGCCGCGATTGAGGACGTAGCTGCCCCAGATGAACCTTACGATGTAGCGTTGATGCACATGGTCACGCAGCACTTGGCCGAGTTGGAAGGCGCCATCGCCGCGACCTCGCGCCTGTTGGCCCCAGGCGGGGCGCTTATTCTTCAGCATCGAAATTTCTTGGCGTGGAACGGGCACCAGATCGCCCCGAACACTGTCGATGCCATCGATCAGGGGAATCCGGCCCATATGGAGCTTGTCGACTGGCGCCACCTAAGCTTTGATCCGCCCCACCATCACTATATCGCACGCAAGCTTAACCGCGTGTCCTTGGCTGAATTGCGGCGCTCCCTAGAGCTCTATTTTGAAATCGACATTTGGCTTCCAAAATCGTCGACACCGGCACAGGGGTTGGGCCGTCTAAATGACGAAATTCGCGCCCGCCACCCAGAGCATAGCGATGACGATTTGGAGACCCAAACTGTTTTTTGCGTTGCTAAAAGACGTTGACCTGTTCCACCATACCTCTTTACGCTCCAAATTTTAAGGAAGGTGGCCTTTAGATGTCGACCCTTTTCTACACAGCGGCCAACAGGGGGTACTGGCACTTTGCCCCACTCTATATCTATTTCGTTTTATCCGCGAATGAGGATTGGGCGGTCGAGGTTGGACTGGAGGATGCCGAGGACTTCAAGGCCGAATATGCCGCGGCACTGCGTATTTTGAACACCTGTTTTGCGGGGCGTTTCAAGATCACGGACATCGACTTTGCCGGTCGGATTCCGGGTGTGGTTCGCTTTCTTGAGGAGCCTACCTTTGAACGGGACCGAGATTATATTTACATTGGTGATATCGACATCCTGATCCTTGATGATGACATCGAACAGCTGCACATCACTAATATGGCCAAGAATGGTCTGCCGTTTTCCAACAAACTGCGCCCCCTGAGGGAACTCGATGCTGGGCGGCGTCTAACGGGGTTGCAATTTGCGCCCATGTCCTTGCAATACCCGCTGCCCGATATCAGCGATCTTGATACGAGCGCCGAGAATACGCTTCTGGGCGCAGATGAGCATATCCTATACGAGATGATGATTCGAAAAGGGGTTATGGTGCCCGAAACGGCGACGTTCCGGCCCGAACACGGCATCCATATTAGCCGGGGCCGGCATCCGTTTGGAACGCGCAAAGACGGGCGCAACCTAAAATTTGATTTTGAAGAAATACGTAAAAAGAACCAGTCTGTCGCATGGAGCAATATTCACAAGCTCCCATACCGTGAAAAACTAACGGAGCGGTTTGCCGATCCGTTGTTTCGAGAACTATATTTTGAGCTCGATCTTGCGGCGCGAAACTTAGTCATGATCCTCGAGAACATTATCGCGGAACGTTTCGAGGAATTTTACAGTGAAGCGCAGCTTTACATTACCGGAAAACAAAAACCGCCCAAGTAGATCATTCAGATCGGGTTTGGGTCTGGTCGCCTGTTGGGGAAAGGAAATAAAATGGATTATTTGAGATTTTTACTGCTGGCAGGCTTTATGGCTTCCGGCACTTTTGCGCAAGCGCAAGAAACAACGGCCACGGAAAATGCCGCGCAGGTTGAACGCGAGGATTTCGAGGCAAGATACCGAGAAGCTGAGAATTATCGTCAAGGCATTGGCGTCGAACTGGACATCGTGCGCAGTCTTGAGATGCACCGCGCCTTGGCGGATGCCGGGTTCGCGCGCTCTTTGCATCGGCTGGGCAACTTTCACAGCTATGGGATCGGTGTGTCGCAAGATCACCGTCGTGCCGCAGATTATTATGGGCAGGCGGTCGAGTCCGGATACACGACTTCAATGCTGCGCCAATCCAAGTCGCTTCGCCAATTGGGTGCCGGAGAAGAGGCGCTCGCTGTCATTGAACGAGCGATCGAAGCGAATATCGACGGCGCATTAGAAGAGCGGTCCACCGGCCATCTGTTTGGCGAATATGGCGGTCAGTCTGATCGCGCCTTCGGTTTTGCCGAAACTCAGCGCCTTGCAGGCGACAGCAGCAATCAGTTCGCCAACTACCAGCTGGCAGAAGCATATCGGCGCGGAATTGGGGTGGATACGAACCACCCCGAAGCTTTCCGCCTTTTCACCATGCTGCGCGAGAAGGGCCATGCGGCGGGCACCGAAAGGTTGGCGGGGTATTACGCTCAAGGGCTGGTGACGGATCGCGAACCGGAAGCCGCGGTTGAGCTTTACCGGACAGCGGCAAGCCTTGGCCGGGAGGGAGCCTATGTGCCGATGGCAAAACTTCTGTCCGAAATCGGGCGGGGCGAAGACGCGCTAATTGCAATGCAGCAGGGTGACGATGCGGGAAATGAACGGGCCGCGCTTGGGCTAGCCGAGGGGCATATTGACGGACTTTTTGGAGCAGATTCTGACCGTGAGTTTGGGCGCACTGAGCTGAACCGGCTGGCCGAGGCGGGCAATCTTCGCGCCGCTGCAAGTGTGCTGAACCGGATCGGTGACGGTGAAGACCTTTCACCCGACCTAGATCGTGTTCTTGGTCAATTGGGTAGCGCCATGCAGGACGGTGACGGGCGCGCGGCAGAAACCCTGCTGCGGTTCTATCGAGAAGTCCCAAGGTCCGTCGACGACTCTTTGGATCGTCGCCGTGCAATCCTTGACGCTCATGGGCCGATCATTCGCGGCAGCATCTACTACCCCGAGCTTGCCAACGTGGCTTATGAAGCTAACAACGGCGCCGAAGCCTATCCATTGCTGCTAGAGATCGTCCGTGAGGCAAACGGTGTTGGGTATGAGCGGGCCATGCTGCAGATATTCTGGCGCGACAAGAATGCCTTTACTTACATTCTTCAAGCGGAACTTGTTGACCGGGGTCTCTATAATGGACGTCTCAACGGCTATATGACACGCAACACGGTGCGCGGTGCGCTAAAGTATTGTGATGAAAACAATTTCTATGACGTCTGCAACCATGGACCATTGCGCACACCTGCGGTTCGCCTGATGTCGACAGCGCTTCGGATCGACCGGGAAGAGGCGGCGGGACAAGTTGTGAACCAGTAGAAATCAGTCTTAGGCTCAGGACCCATTAATCTACTTGATGCGTCCTGAGCCTAATAGAAGCATGATCAGCTCAGCGAGTCTGGAACATATAAAGACTTCATGAGTGATCGAAAACCATGGCACGCAAAGCGCTTATGACTTTGATTACCAACTAGATTTATATTTATTTTTTTGGCTATAAATCAAAGGCTCTGCCACATCAGGCATCAGATGGGACACTCAATCGTGTTTTCCACTTACCAATGCGCACCCCCCTGGGGCGGTCTCTTAGCTTGACCTACTTAGCCACAACTGTAACCTATATGGCCAGGCGCTTATCGCCAGGTGGTTAAATTAACCTAAGTTTATGAAAATAAATCATAATCTTATTTCTCCCCAGAAACCCCCAGAAACAATAGTGTCTGCGGTTCGTCTCTCTCGATTTATGGGGTTCAATCCCATACTGAGCTCGCCGCCATTTGGTCGTCATCCTGCGCCAACCATGTTAAACACGCCTGCCAGACGACACGCACCGGTCGTCATTAGCGCGGCGCATGGACTGTGTACGCCGCGTGCTGCTTGCAATTTTGCGCCAGATGCCTGCATAAATGCGAACCAAAAAGGGGCCAGATATGTACAGCGCAGCCATCACCGGATCAGGGGTTTTCACGCCAGAACACTCCATCACAAACGATGAATTGGTGGTGGCCTTTAACGCCCATGCAGACCTATTTAATGCC
>Ga0307488_10003794_pt1 | contig 12599 bp, 11 predicted proteins | sample SB02metaG_FD_202248 | JGI IMG/M metagenome (GOLD analysis project Ga0307488, IMG submission 202248) | Sea-ice brine microbial communities from Beaufort Sea near Barrow, Alaska, United States - SB 0.2 | ecosystem: Environmental > Aquatic > Marine > Coastal | place: USA: Alaska | collected...
AATGCTCTCAAGTAAGTCAAAATTAATTTCATCTCGGCATATTCGACAAAGTTCAAAGCACCAACTAGAAAAATCTTCAGGATGCTTTTTAACTTTAACGGCCATTAAATTAAGCATGATATCAGGGAGTAGGTTAAGGGCTTTTTGATAAATCTGATTTTCACTGTCAGATAAAGGCATTTTTATTGGGGACGAAATCAGTTTGCGCATTAAAGTTATTTAGCTCTAAATGAATTTTCAAAAAGCGGCATGATACGGATATATAATGGCGATGCAACTTAAAAATCGTCTTTAAGAACAGAAAAGTAAACGCAGTGTTTATCAATAATAAAACTGCTTTAAATAACGGCTGGAGTTGTTTATTAATAGAGCAACAGTCAAAGTTAACGGTGTCTAACAAAGACACGTTATCAATGAAGGTTTGTTGTTATCGTTTTGAGTATTAGCTATCCCCTGTCATTGCTAATACAGTTTCAATATCAAGCGTTTTAGTAAATTGTCTAAAATCACTTGTTCTCTCAATTCTTGCTAATACCGCCATCCGGTCAGAGAGTTCATTACCTTCAATGTTAGCGTGCCCTTTTACGTGGGTGACGGTGAGTTGGTTTTTTAACGGTTGATATATACTAAAACATTGTTTGATTAATTCAAGGTTTTTGATTTCTTCGCCTTTACCGCGTGTCCAGCCTTTGGCTTGCCAGCCTTTTGCCCATTTAGTGATGCAGTCAATAGAATATCTTGAATCAGAAAGTACTTGCACTTTTTTGTGTTGAGCTATGTACTTTTGAGCAATCTCAAATGATTTAAGAAGTCCGTTGAGTTCGGCAGTATTATTAGTACCGTTGGCTTGATAAAGGCCATACCAAAGAGAAGTCAGCTGGGTTTTTTCATTAACACTTTCATAAATGGCAATACCAGTACCTGATTTTCCTGGGTTAGGTGAGCAAGCACCGTCACAGTAAATGTTAATATCTGCAGTGCTACTATTGTCGTTAAGGTTAGTATTATTAACACTTGGCGTCGTATTATGGGAGTGGCTACTCGGTGATTTGTTCATTGAACGACGCATCAGTGCTTTGGTATAGCTTGATTGATAGGCCGCTTCAGCTTCAGCTTTAGACGGAAAACCCATAAATTGTGCATCAGCTCGTCCATCTGTTTGGCTTTTAGCCGCGGGCCAAGAGTCATAGATACCCGGTTTAATGCCTTTCCATACCACGTAATACTTTTTACTCATTGTTTTATTAATCTCTTTTATACTTAACCCTTTGCATTAATCGACATTGTAAGCGGCTTTTTTATTGAAAGCTTTAACATTTTCAATAAAAAAGCCGCTAAAGAGGAAACTTAGTTGGCAATCAAGTATTAAGAAAAGTTGTAGGGTGACCTCACACTGAGTAATTATTTAGGGTTGCTATAGTCATTATAAACACTATGACTATAGCCACTATCCTTATATTAAGTTGACTGTGTTAGCATTTAATGCATTTTTTAAACATCAATAACGAGTAAATTATGCCCTATGTAACTCCAGATTTATGCGATCACTATCCAGAGGTTAAAGTGTTCGATCTTATTTTTAATAACTACGGGGGGGAAAAATCTTTTGGTGGTGAGGTTGTTACGGTAAAATGTTTTGAAGATAACTCGAGAGTTAAAGAACTTGTTGCCACCCCAGGTCATGGCAAAGTTATGGTTGTTGATGGGGGTGGTTCATTACGCGCTGCATTACTTGGCGATATGCTTGCTGAACAGGCAGTAAAAAATGGCTGGCAAGGCTTGATTATTTATGGCTGTATCCGAGATATTGACGTGATTAAAACATTAGCACTCGGTGTGAAAGCGTTAAATATTCATCCCAGGAAAACAAAAAAGCGTGGTTTAGGTGACCTCCATGTCGATTTGACTTTTGCTGGCGTCACAGTAAAACCTGGTATGTATGTTTATGCGGATAATAATGGCATTATTCTTTCCAAGGTCTCATTGCCGGTATAGCAAAATAAGCTGACGATGACTGTTATCGCAGGGTGACTATGTTCAGATAATTTTTATTTAGTCAGCGATGTTGACCCTTCTGTAGGTTTTAATTAGTAATAGGATTGTCCTTGTTAAAGAAAAAAGCAGTGTCATATATGGTGCTCAAAGGCTTTTTAGATATGTTACCTCTGAGTCTAGCGGTGCTTCCTTGGGGGATTTTATGTGGCTCTTTAGCTATTCAGCGTGATTTTACTCCCTTAGAGGCTGTGCTTATGCCATTGCTAGTTTTTGCTGGTTCGGCTCAGTTGGTTGCTATTGAACTCATTGCGAGTAATGTGCCACTAGCGACTGTTTTATTTACGACCTTTATTATCAGTTCACGGCACTTTTTATATGGCTTAGCGCTAAGAGATAAGTTAAAGGGGCTATCAAGTCGATGGCGCTTGAGTTTAGCTTTTTTATTAACCGATGAGCTTTTTGCCTTATCAAGTTCTGTTCGCTCATTCAAGGGCAAACTCAGGCTAGTTTATGGGGTAGCTGCTGGTGGAAGTTTTTATGTTTTTTGGCTGTTATGGAATATTATCGGTATTATTGCTGGAAGTTACTTGCCTGATTTGACTGAGATAGGCTTAGACTTTGCTATTGCGGTCACTTTTATTGCCCTGGTAATTCCTACTATTCGTAATATTCCTGCGTTAGTGACTATAGTTGTCGCAGGCGTTTTTTCTGTCATTTTCAAACTAATAAACTGGGAACTCGGTTTAGTCGTTGCTGCTATTTTAGCCATGTCTAGTGGTTATATAACGTTCAAAATTATTGATAATAAAAAAGTCAAACTGAACCAAGGACGAACATAATTATGACCTTGTTCACCTTACTCTTAATGGCAATAATAACGTTTACGACAAGATACTTATTTATTCACCCCCGTTTCCCCATTAAATTAGGCGCTAAAGCGGTTAAATTTTTAAGTTTTAGTGCCCCTGCGGTATTAACGGCAATTTGGGTGCCTATTATATTTGTTCGGCAGCAAGAATTAATGCTGTCACCAAACAATCCCTACCTTGTTGGGGCAACGATTGCTGTGATTTTTGCTGCCAAGGGCAAAAATATTTATTGGACTGTAGGGGCCGGCATGATGGTTTTTATTAGTATGAAATTCATCTTGGTCTATTAATTTACTGCGAGTCTATTGTCTTATCTTTATCGCCGGTATTTATTGTTTGACGAGCTAATTGGCACTTTTTAGCACAGTTAAATGATTGGTATCATAATTGACATCGTATGAAATAATAATTTTTATTAAAAAGAGACATAGGGAAAGTATTCAATGACCACTTTAATATCAAGTAGCGCAGACTCTTCACTTAACTCACTTCAGCCAGTTAAGTTACTCAAAGACGAAATTGATCAAATGACGAAAATTTATGATATCGCGATAGATTTTTTTGCCAATTATAGCTTTCAATTGCTGGGTGCTTTTATCATTTTTATTTTTGGTTACTACTTAGCCGGTAAAATTGCCAAGGGGGTATTAACCTTATGTGAGCAACAAAAACTGGATATCACATTAAGTCGATTCTTAGCGAATGCGTCAAAGATGGTTATTGTCATTTTTATTACCATTATAGCGTTAGGCAAATTAGGGATAAGTGTGACCCCCTTTATTGCTGCTATTGGTGCCATCTCTTTAGGTGCCGGCCTAGCACTGCAAGGGTTATTAGCGAACTATGCTGCAGGGTTTAATATTATTATTGTTAGACCCTTTGTTGTCGGTGATACGATAATGGTGCAAGGTGTTACTGGGGTTGTTAAAGAGGTTTTACTGGCCTATACCATCATTAAAGACCAAGATAATGTTGAAATTACGATTCCAAACAAGCATATCGTTGGTGAAATATTACATAATTCAAAACATGATTCATTACTTGAGTTGAGTGTGGGTATTGCGTATCAACATAATCCTATTGAGGTCGTTAAGTTATTAACTGACACGATTGAAGCACTGGATATTGTTGGCCAACAAAAACACCCACAAATAGGCATTGATGAATTTTCTGACAGTGCTATTACCATAGCCATTAGATTATGGACACCAACAGTCAATCTATATCAGGCTAAATATAAAGCCTATGAAGCGATATACTTAGCGCTTGAAAAAGCAGAAATAAATATTCCTTATCCTCAACGAGATGTTCACCTTATTAACTCATGAAGGATCCCCTTAAGTTGAGTTAAATAAATAATCGCGCTAGATTGCTAATAGGGCCGATAATAATTGACATCGAGCCTATTTCAAAAATACCTGCTTATTTGTCAGTTATTCCTTGTCAGCGATCAAGCTATGCATTTATGATAGTAGGTGTTTATTAGCCTCCTCTCAATTAACCCTAATAAGAACTATAAAAAATGATTAAAAATTCTAAAACTATCCTTGCAAGTCTTGCGCTACTAACTAGCTTACTTTTTTCTAATGCTAGTGTGAGCGAAGATGTTAAGGCCGATAAAGATAAAAAGAAAGAAAGTCTGTCAAGTTGGTTAAATTTATCAGATAAAGAACTCAAAGCGGTTGAAGACTATGCCGATGAATATAAAGAGTATATCTACAAGGTACCAACAGAACTGACCTTTGTTAGTGAAACGATAAAAAGAGTTGAACAAAAAGGCTTCAAACGCCTAACCGAGAGCAGTCAATTAACGCCGGGTGCACGGTTTTATGATGTTAACCGAGACCGAACAATTTCATTGATTGTTATCGGTAAAAAAGACCTAGTTGAAGGCGCGCGTATTGTTGGCGCTCATATCGACTCGCCTCGTTTAGAGTTAAAGGGTAGACCACTTTATGAAAAGCAAAAGTTTGCTATGTTTCAAACGTATGTTCATGGCGGTATTAAAACCTATCAATGGGTAAATATTCCATTAGCCCTCGTTGGTCGAGTCGATAAAAAAGATGGCTCAGTGGTCAATATTTCAATGGGCTTTAACGACGACGAGCCTATTTTAATCGTCCCTGATTTAGCGCCACATGTCGATCATGACAATCGTAAACGTACTAGCCGTGAAGTGATTAAGAAAGAAGAACTTGACGTTATTATTGCTTCTAAACCTGATTTTGATAAATCTATAGAACAACTCATCACTGATTTTCTTAAAAATGAATATAACATCACTACTGAAGACTTGGTTTCAGCTGAATTAGCGTTGATACCCGCAACTAAACCGCGTGATGTTGGCTTTGACCGCTCAATGGTTGCCGCTTATGGTCAAGATGATAAAGCAGCGGCTATTGCTGCAGTAAAAGCGATTATCGAACAAACAATACCTGAATATACCGCCATTGCCTTTTTAGTTGATAATGAAGAAGTCGGTAATAATAATAATACCGGTGCCAGTTCAACTTATTTGGTCGACTTGCTCAGTGCCATGCTTTATAACCAAAAAGGTGATCAATATAATGATTATTTGTTACGTAAAGTATTGAGAAATACTAAGGTCATTTCTACTGATGTAAACCCAGGTGTCAATCCAAGCTGGTCAGGTGTTTGGGAACTAGGAAATGCACCCCGTTTAGGTAATGGCATCAACTTAAAACTTTACGGTGGCGGTTTTAATGCTAATTCTGAATATATGGCGTGGACGCGTAACTATTTAGACAACGCAAAAATAAAATGGCAAACCTCTACTTATAAAGGTAAGTCTTCTGGCGGTACTATTGGTAGTGACCTTTCAAATGATAATATGGAAGTAATCGACTTTGGTATTCCAGTATTGTCTATTCATTCACCTTATGCGGTTAGCTCAAAAGTAGACTTGTATTCACTTTATCAAGCGATGTCAGTTTTTTATCAACAAAAATAACTGAGATTAACGAGTCAGTCATAGGTTATCAAACCGCTGACTGACTCAATTAAAGCGCTAGGGCAGTAGTGCTGCAATGAACGAAATGGTAAGGCTCAACGCTATCCTACTTATGTTAAATGAAGCTATTTTATGAATGCTGTTCAGCAACTTTATCACTACCGTAAAAGCCTGAGTACCACCACATACCAAAGTAGAGGTCAACGGCTTATCCGCTGTGAACTATGTCGGCTAGCGCAAACACATTGTATTTGTCAATTTTTGCCATCAAGCTCAACGATAAAACGCCTAACGGCAGAACAACCCAATCTCAGTGCGGGTTTTTTATTGTTAATGCATGACATCGAGGTGTTAAAACCAAGTAATACCGGTAAGCTAATCGCAGATCTTGTTAGCGAGACTTATGCCTTTTTGTGGTCACGGACGGTACCTAATCCCGAACTTTTAGCTGTGCTTAATGATCAACAATGGCAACCTTTTGTTGTTTTTCCCTCACAATATGCCGAAGAAGGCAGAAAGGTTATTCAAGAGAAAGTCGTTTGCTCTTTTGGCAAAAGGCCTTTGTTTATTATGCTTGATGGTAGTTGGCGGGAGGCAAAAAAAATGTTTCGAAAAAGTCCTTACTTAGCTAAATTCCCAGTGGTATCTTTTGATCCCCAACAATTATCTCCTGAGCTTGATAATAGTGAACAAGTCAAGTCACGTTATCAAATTCGAATCGCCAATGTTGATAACCAATTTGCTACGGCTGAAGTTGCCGCTCGGGTATTAACCATGGCTGGAGAGCATCATAAAGCGCATTTATTAGATCTTTGGTTTGACGTCTTTAGTTATCAATACCAAAAAAGTGTTTGCCAAACGAACAAAGGAAACCCACAAGCGCTTGAGCATTATCAAGCATATATTCGTCAGACGAAATAAGCCACGCTAAAAGTGTTAGGTAAAATATGACAATCAACGTCAAGAGTGAGTCATTGTTTGGTTAAAGTAACCGTTGGGGACTATTGATCTTTAGTTGTTGAATGAGCCTATGTTGCTTATTTAACCTCTAGGGTATTAGCAGGCATAAGCAGCGACTCTTGTTGTTTTACTAATTGCTTGAGGTAATCCCAAACAGTGGCAACATGGGAAAGTCGTTTACTTTCAGGATGGGTCACTAACCAGAAGCTACGAACAATATCTATTTTTTGCGCGTGTAATTTAATCAGTTCATTATCTAAGTCACCAACAAAACAGGGTAAAATACCAATGCCTAAACCACTTTTTATTGCACTGTATTGGCTGATAATACTGGTACTGCTAAAGCTAGGTATTAATGGACCATTAAGGTGTGACGCTAACTCTTTTGAATAAGAAAGCTCATCCGTAAAGAGTAGATTATCAACATAACTGACCCACTTGTGCTGCCCTAAATCCTTTAGCTGAATTTCACTTCCCGTCATTCGGTGTAAGTAACGAGGGTGGCCGTAAAGCTGTAATTTATAATCACACAACTTGGTTACTATCATCGAGGTACTTTTAGGTCGCTCAACGGCAATAGCAATATCGGCCTCATTTCTACTGATTTTGACAAAACGAGAGAAATGTAATAAATCAATTTGAATATTAGGAAAGTCTTGCTGCAAGGCTAATAAGTGGGTGGCAACAAAAAAATTACCAAACGCCTCAGTGACACCAATTCTGACTTTGCCACTATTTTCCTGATTGTTATTGGTTATTTTTTCAAAGGCGTGACTGGCATTTTGTTCCATTTGCCGAGCAGAATTAAGTAACTTTTTGCCATCATCGGTTAATACATGACCGTCAATAGTTCGTTCAAATAATTGACTCTTTAGTTGCTGCTCAAGTTTATGTAACCGTCGAGATACCGTTGAGGCATCCATGGTCAATCTTTTTGCCGCAATAGATAATCGTTCAGTACGAGCGACTTCTAAAAATATTTTTATATCATCCCAATTCATTTTGTGATTTTAGCAGTTACCCTATCGTGTTGCAAATATGCAGTATACGTTGCGTTTATGCCTGTTGTTCTTTTTTGAAGAAAAGCCTAACTTAGCACTACAAAATTCTATACTTGATTAAAGTAGGTCAATTCAGGCCTTTATTTTAAGTATTTCACAAAGGACTTATGATGAGCATTAAAGAAATCCCACTGATTATTAATGGCGAAAAAGTTCGCTCAACAACTAATGAATGGTTAGATGTATTAAACCCAGCGACACAAGAAGTGGTGGCTCGCGTGCCGATGGCGACGGCTGAAGAGGTCAATGCGGCGGTAAATGCTGCACAAGTAGCGTTTAAGTCTTGGTCAAAAGTTTCATTAACCAATCGCATGCGGGTTATGGTCTCTTTTGCTCACTTGGTCCGTGAAAACAGCCAAGAACTAGCTGAATTAGTCACTTTAGAACACGGTAAAACGTTACCTGATGCTGAAGGTGAAGTAGGGCGGGCATTAGAAGCGATTGAAAATGCCTGTTCAATTACCCGTTTACAGTTAGGTGATATGGGTAATAATGTTGCAACCGGTGTTGATACTTATACGATAAATAAACCCATAGGTGTTGGCCTAGGTATTACGGCATTTAATTTTCCACTGATGTTACCCGCCTTTATGTTTCCACCCGCCATTGCCTGTGGTAATACCTTTGTATTAAAACCGTCTGAACAAGCACCATCATCGACCATTCGTTTTGTTGAGTTAGCCATTGAAGCAGGTATTCCTGCTGGCGTTATTAATGTGGTTCATGGCGGTCCTAACGTAGTGAATGCTTTAATTGAACACGAACATGTCAAAGCGGTTTCTTTTATTGGTTCAACGCAAGTCGGCACTCATGTTTATAATCATGCCAGTAAATACGGCAAGCGTTCACAATCTATGATGGGTGCTAAAAATCATATGGTTATTATGGGCGACGCCAACAAAGACAGAGCCATTAATGACTTATTAGGCTCAGCATTTGGTGCAGCAGGTCAACGTTGTATGGCTAACCCTGTCACTATTTTAGTTGGTGAAGCGCGTAATTGGTTACCTGAAATTGTTGAACGCACTAAGTTGATGAAGGTAGGCCCTGGCTCACAACGTGATGCTGACTTAGGACCTGTTGTCTCTCCTCAGGCGAAAAAACGTATTATTAGTTTGCTTGATAGTGGCGTTAAACAAGGTGCAACCTTATTAGTGGATGGCAGAGACTGCCAAGTAGATGGTTACCCCAAAGGTAACTTTGTTGGCCCAACCATGTTCAGCAATGTGACCACCGATATGGATATTTACCGCCAAGAAATCTTTGGTCCAGCATTGTGTGTTTTAGAAGCTGAGACCCTAGAAGAAGCGATTGAGATAATCAATGCGAATCCAAACGGTAACGGTACATCTATATTTACTTCATCAGGTTGGACCGCACGTAAATTTGAAAATGAAATTGATGTTGGCCAAGTGGGGATCAATGTTCCTATTCCGGTACCGGTTGCTTTTTTCAGCTTCACTGGCTCTCGTGCGTCAAAACTTGGCGACTTAGGACCTAATGGTAAGCAAGTAGTCAGCTTTTGGACTCATACCAAATCGGTAACAGCTCGTTGGTTTGAACCTGATCATCAAGATGGCTCAAACGTCAATACCAGCATTAGTTTGAAATAGCTAACTCAATAAGTAGATAATTGAATGAAGACAATAAAACCAGCTTAGCTAAGCTGGTTTTTTTTGCTGTCGATTAAGGGCGGCTATTAATGCTTAATGAACAGCGTCCTCGGCAAGATCTTATGAGTTAATTAACGGTGTGATTAAATAAGTCATCTTATTTATTTAGGGGGTGCTGAACTTGTTTTTGTTAACTTTGTTAACTTTGTTAGAGCATCTAATATTTCATTTTCGTTCATTACATGAATGATGGGGATTTGTGCCATAAAAGAGCCTGGTTCACAATGTCTAGAACACGTTTGCAGTCTTGAATTGTAGAGAACAAAGCGCCAATAAAATGGTTGGGTTACAGTAATACGTTCTATTAATTCACTATTTCCCTCAATAGTCACAATTCTTTCTTTGGGCTTTAGGTCTTTAATTAATATATTTTGTTGAAATTTCAACCCCCAGATACTGTGCTTTTTTAAACCAAACAAGCGATTTATTTAAATCTTGCTCTAGGTACAAATCAAACATTAGATTGTAGGCTAATTGATAAAGAGCCGCTGGCTCTGAGGCTCTAGCAGCTCGGATTAACTGTTTATTGGCTAGTTCTACATTTATACTTCGGCCATGGCCTTGATAATTCATTATGGCCATTGATCAATTTGCTAAGGATGAACCTTGTCTCGCATACTTTTTAAAGAAACTGTATTCCATTTTACAGTCGCGTTCACAAAAGTTAGTATTATCATTTTTTGAAGCATATGTTTTTAATGGTGTTAAGCACATCAATAGTAGTATCAAGCTATAGTTGCGCATATAAACCTCCTTACCATCTTTAATTTTTCGTGATTTTATAAATTTCTTTAAACAATTGATTTAGTAGCTCTGCCATCAAAAATGGCAACTTATTTTCATCTATTACCTGCACAGAAATCATCATATAGTAAAGATTTTAACTAGCCATCGCTAGCAAAAAATCATTCTTTATTTTAGTTAAACTTCAAGGGTATTATTCAAGTACAAGGACAATGTAACCAAAAATAAAAGATAATATAAGGGGGGGGGAGAACCAAAAAATATATTGAATAAAAACGTAAACCGATAATTTATGACAAAGGCTAACACCAAATTTTATTTGTTTTACCTCTATATCTTAGCGCATGACTCTGCTTAATTAGTTTATCACTTCAATTAACACCATCAAGATAAAAACCCGCTGTTAATCTGTAATTAATTAATTAAGAAATTTTAAAAGGCCTATAAGAGGCCTTTTTATCAAAACAGATAGTTGTTAATTTTTACCTCACTTTGATTGATTCCATTTGGTCGACAAAACATATTTCCGTGCGACAAACTTTGTTATTTTCTAATGCATCATCATAGTCCTGACCTTCTTGATGAGAGTTACCAAAGCTACGAACTAAAATAGGCTGTATTTCTGCTATGGTAGTATCCATAAAAGTAACCATTTGGGCTTTTGTGATATTTTTAATTTCAGCGACCATTTTTTCATTACTATTGAAATTAAAGGCTTTGTCATCAATTTCAGACCAAAAATGTGAAGTCCGCTCATTTAAGTTTTTATGCTTAGCCTCAATATTTTTAATAAGCCCGGCTTTATAATCGGCGAATTTTTTTTCAGTCATCTCATTAAGGGTCGTTTTATAGTCCACCATAAATTTATCAACACGACGCATTAATTCAACAGGACCTTCTTTTGGCGATTGAATTAAATAAGATAAGCCAGGGTAATCATCTAATTTGATATTACGCCCACTGACAATATAGCCAAGTTGCTGGTCAGTTCTAATAGTCTTAAAGAATGCAGAATTAAACATACTGCCAAATAAGCTATATTTAGCTCGATTAGTTAGTGAGTTGTCACTACTAATATAATTAGCAACAATGGTAGAGTCATTATGATCAATCATTAATTCTTGTGTTAATCCGTGTTTAGTTTTGTTTAACTTAATAATTTTATCCGCACGAGTTTTAGCGCCAGAATTTTTCATGTTAAGCGACCATAAGGTTTTCGCTAATTCCACTGATTCTGCTTTTAACATATTACCATGGACTAATATTTCAATTTCTATGTGCTTATGGAAGTCATTGATGTATTTTTCCAGTCCGCTAATCGTCACTTTATTTAACGCGTTGGCAAGGGCGTTTTCAGTGTAAACCTTAGTACGTTGAAGTTGTGTCATTGCTGAGCGAGCTTGGCTGTATGGGCGATCGAATTTAGCGTTATGCCATTTACGTATTAACCGTTCTTTATGAAGGGTAAATGCAGCTTCATTAATAGTAAGATTACGAATGCGGTTATTAATGGTTTTTAACAGGTCTAGTTGTTTCTCATCATAACCATTAACGCCAAAGCCCATACCAGCACTTGTTGACCATAGGTTATAGTTCAAGCCTGCTTCTTTTGCAGGGTAACCAAACTCGTTTAAGCTATCGTTTATTAAGGCATTGTACAGGTGATTTTTTGCTCTGGCGCTAGCGTCTTTGCCTGCTTGATCTGAATAAATTTGAACATAAACAGCAGCCTTAGGAATTCTAAATTGTGTATCTTGTTTATGCCAAAGTTTAAAACCCACTTTTTCATATACAACTTCTGGATTTGAAACATCCGATTCTATTGCTTTTAATGTTAAATTAGAGGCAATAAAGGGATTAGCTGCTGGTAAAGTTAACGCTTCAATTACTTTTGGCGCTTTGTAGCGTGCAATTTCACTTTCACTTAATTGAGTTATTGAATATGGAGTGTCATATTCAGCTTGTACTTTATCTGTTGTCAGCCCCTTAGCAATCAGTACCTGCCGCATGTTTTTAGGTGTCATCTGAGATAAATAATCTAATACCAGTTCATGAGAGTAATCGGTATATAAATAGTTGGCATTTAAAATATTTACCGGTGCGTAATATTGCAATTGGCGAGTTAAGTTGCTGGCAGTATTTGACGCAGAGCCCTTTTCTTTAAAGTCGAAGTTGGTTTTTGCAATAGAATTAAGCTCGTTGAAATATGTTTGATTGAATTTTTTATTAGTTAATAGATTCAGGTATGAAAATACCGCTTCATTGACGACCTGATAATCTTTCAGTCCTTTAGGTGTTAACGTCATGTCTAAATTAAATTGCTCAA
>Ga0307488_10003796_pt1 | contig 12597 bp, 7 predicted proteins | sample SB02metaG_FD_202248 | JGI IMG/M metagenome (GOLD analysis project Ga0307488, IMG submission 202248) | Sea-ice brine microbial communities from Beaufort Sea near Barrow, Alaska, United States - SB 0.2 | ecosystem: Environmental > Aquatic > Marine > Coastal | place: USA: Alaska | collected 2017-05-06
TTGTCCCATAGTTGGTATCGGAGCTTCTGCAGGTGGGTTGGCCGCCTTAAAAGACTTGTTTGAGGCCTTGCCTAATGATTCTGGCGCAGCTTTTGTGGTGATCCAACACTTAGACCCAAAACATGAAAGCCTTACAGCTGAAATCCTCACGCGCTCTACTGCTATGTCTGTGGTTCAAATTGTCGATGGTATGACAGTTCAAGCCAATCATGTCTACGTTATCCCGCCTAATACTTCGCTGACTCTAGACGCTCATAGTTTCAAACTTAACAAACCGGAGCTACATCATGGCTTGCGGATGCCAATCGACACTTTCTTATGGTCACTGGCTGAACAGCATGAAGATTGTGCTATTGCCATCATAGTATCCGGTACTGGCAGTGATGGTACCCTTGGAATACAGGCCATCAAAGGCAGTGGTGGCTTGGTTTTAGCTCAATCTCCTAACAGCGCCGATTATGAGGGGATGCCCAGTAGCGCTATTGCCACCGGACTAGTGGATTTCACTTGCCCGGTTCAGGAAATGCCTGCTCATCTTAAACACTATTTACAGCACCCTCACTTAAGTAAGCAAACAGACACTAAACGAGATGCGGATAGACTAAAAGACGAAAAATCCCAACTAAGTGCTATTTTGGCCTTTGTGAAAAACCGTACCGGCCATGATTTCAGATCCTATAAACTGGGTACATTGGGGCGTCGTATCTCTCGGCGAATATCGTTACATCATCTTAAAACGATGCCAGATTATTTATCCTTTATGCGTAAAAATGAGGATGAAGCACACTTACTGTTTAAGGACTTATTGATTAGTGTGACAGCATTCTTTCGGGACACAGAAGCCTTTTCAGCCTTCGAAAAAAAAGTCATCATTGAGCTGGTTGCATCAAAACATGATGACCAACCAATCCGTGTTTGGATCCCAGGTTGTGCCACAGGTGAAGAAGTCTACTCAATTGCAATGTTGTTAGTTGAACATTTAGAAAAAACTAATAAACACATTATTATCCAGATATTCGCCAGTGATATAGACGAAACAGCGTTGAACCATGGACGTGCAGGCTTATATCCTGAAAATATTGAGGCCAGTGTTTCAGAAGCACGCCTACAACGATTTTTTAGTAAAGAAGATCAAAGTTATCGGATCAAAAAATCATTACGTGAGTTGGTCACTTTTGCGAGCCAAAACCTCATAAGTGATCCTCCCTTTTCAAACCTTGATCTCATTAGCTGCCGAAACGTAATGATTTACCTCAGCGCCGAAGTACAAAGCAAAGTCCTGGCATTATTCCATTTTGCCCTGCGGGAAAAGGGCAATTTATTTTTAGGACACTCGGAAACCACCGATCAGCAACAGAGTTTGTTTAAACCACTGGCAAAAAAATGGAGAATTTATCAACGTACCGGGCCAGCTCGTTCAATAAGCCGTGTTGAATTTCCAATAGTCTCAAACATCACGCGCTCCCGCCCTCCTTTTGTTGGCATCCAAGTTGTCGATAAAAATCAGTGGCGTCTTGGTGATGTGGCACAACAATTTTTACTACAGGAATTTGCCCCTGCTGCTGTATTAGTGAATGTCAAAAATCAAGTCGTACATTATTCTGGCCCTACTTCACGTTACTTAGAACAGCCATCAGGATCCCCTTCTCAAGACTTGCTGGTCCTTGCAAAACATGAACTACGGGCAAAATTACGGCTCGCATTACGCCAAGTCACCAAAGACAACAAACGAGTGGTGATTGACGACGTCCAAATACTCAGAAAAAGTGGGCACTTTGGTGTAAAATTGGTGCTTAGACCGATAAACGTTCCCCAGAATAACGAATCTTTGATATTGGTCACTTTTGAAGAACAAGGTGGAACAGATTTAGTGCCAAAACTGAACAAGAGCCTAGGATCACCGCAACAAAAAGGCCAAAGAAACACTTACAATAGCTCGTTAATTGAAGAACTGGAAGCAGAGTTACATATCACTCGTGAAGTGTTACAAACGAATATTGAAGAATGGCAATCCGCCAACGAGGAATTACAAGCGGCAAACGAAGAAGTGATGTCGGTTAACGAAGAGTTGCAGTCGAGCAATGAAGAGTTAGAAAGTTCCAAGGAAGAACTGCAGTCCATGAATGAAGAGCTGACCACAGTGAACAATCAATATAAGGATAAAGTAGAAGAACTGGCCAAGATTAACGATGACCTAGACAATCTAATGAGCAGCACTAATATTGCCACCTTATTTGTTGACTATCACCTACGAATTGGTCGTTTTACGCCTGCGACCCAAAAACTATTGAATCTTATATCTACTGATGTTGGGCGCCCAATCAGCGACATACGGCTCAAGTTTACAGATAACTCTTTAATGGAAGATATTCATCGAGTGTTGAGTGATCTTACGCCCGTGGAGTGTGAGGTGAAAACTGAAGACGGGAGTTATTATCTGCGCCGTATCCTACCCTATCGTACTAATGACTACCGAATTGCTGGTGTAGTCATCACTTTTATCGATATCAGTCAACGAAAACGCTCAGAAGAAGACACCCTAAGATTAGCCACTATTATTCGCGACTCCCATGATGCTTTTACCTTGTTTGATGTGAATGGTAAAATTACCGCCTGGAATAATGGTGCGCAAAGAATGTATGGTTGGACCGAACAACAAGCCTTGGGTATGAATTTACTTGACCTTGTCCCCATGGATGAACGGGGAAAAATGAAGCAATTAATGCAAAGCGTTATTAAAGGTCAGCATATTCCCAGTGCAGAAGCCGAGCGCATTGGTAAAGACAGACGTAAGATAAATGTATTACTCACCCTGACCCCTTTATTGGATAACGCCGGCGTTATAATCGCTATTGCCTCTATCGAAAAAGATATTAGTCGGCGCATACGTGCTGAAAATGAACTTCGGGCGAGTGAAAGAAATTTTCGCACCTTGGTAGAGTCGGCACCTGACGCCCTAGTGATTGTCAATACTAGTGGCAAAGTTGAAGTCTCCAATAGTCAGGCTGAACGACTCTTTGGATATTCTAAACAAGAGTTGTTTGGCATGCTTGTCGAGCAATTAATGCCCTCAAGATTTGCAAAGAAACACGTTCAGCATCGCCAAGGTTTTTTTACCCAGCCTAAGATTCGTTTGGTGGGCAACGGTATTAAACTGTTTGCTCTGACCAAGAGTGGTGAAGAGATCCCAGTCGAAGTTGGCCTAAGCCCCATAGAAACCGATCATGGCCAAGTGGTAAGCGCAGCTATACGTGACATTAGGCAACGCCAAAAAGGTGATGAAGCCCTTCGATTGGCAAAAACCACAGCGGAATCGGCTCTTGCCGCTAAATCCAGGTTTTTAGCCACTGCCAGTCATGATCTGCGACAGCCCCTGCACTCACTTATGTTACTTAACAAAGCTTTGCTTAAAAGTATTGATCAACCAGAAGCCAAAAAAATGCTGAGTATGCAAGGAGATTCATTGTTTGCGATGGCTCGCTTGTTAAATTCGTTGTTGGACATTAGCAAACTTGAATCGGGTACAGTGGCGGCACAACTTAGCCATTTTGCGCTGCGCCCCATGCTCGAAAAACTGTGTGCCGGATTCGAAGATGAAGCCTATGAAAAAGGTCTAGTGTTAGCACTCGAAGCAAACGACCGTCATTTTGTTTACAGCGACTCGGTACTCCTGAATCAATTGCTGCAAAACTTGTTAGCCAACGCCATTCGTTACACTAAGGTGGGTAAAGTAAGTATTACCAGCAGTCAAAAGCATAATAGAGTGAAAGTATCGATCAGCGACACGGGTATTGGTATTCCTGCAGAGCAGCTTATCTTCATATTCGATGAATTTCATCAGGTAAATAGGAACCCTCAGCAACACCATGGTGGTCTTGGTTTAGGTTTGTCAATCGTACAGCGGATTGCCGATTTACTCGGTACCCAAGTAAATGTGACATCAAAGGTCGGTTTAGGCTCTACCTTTTCTATTATTTTACCTTTGGGCAAGCCAGCACCCGTCGCATTGTCTGAGAAAGGAACCAATAATGTTCAGGCTAAAATGAAAAACGTTCTAATATTGTTGATTGACGATGATCCAGACGTACTTGATGCTTCAGAAATGCTGTTATCAATGGAACAAGGTTTTGACATCGTGTGCGCGTCCTCTCCTCCAGAGGCCTATGCACAAATGGCTAAACATTTGCCAGATTTAATCATCACTGATTTTCATCTTAACCATAAAGAGTCAGGTCTGGATATCATTCATAAAGCTAAAACACCAGAGGGTCATCAAATTCCAGCCATTTTAATATCCGGTGATACCTCCCCAGAGATGGATGCCATCTCTGGAGAAAGTCTTCAATTGATGACAAAACCTCTGAACCCAGATGAATTGATAACACAAGCCTATCGTTTGCTTGACCAAGAAAAATAACGTTTTTTGAGGAGATATTTTATACTCTAATGGCAACTAATTGTATTCCATTGATCTAACCTGTCATTCGCTCATAAATCATTTAGCTAAGGATGTTGAGAAGACGATCTAACTGAAGCGAGTCGATACTCAAGTGGTGAGTGACTCGTTAGAATTAGAGTCATTATTTATTAATTTTAGGTCGACGATAAGAGGCAAGTGGTCAGATGCGCTGCGAGTTAAATGGGTGCGAGGCACTTGAATATTTTTCACTTCAAGCATCGAATTGGTAAAAACATGATCAATGCGAGCACGAGGGAAACGTCCAGAAAACGTATTAATTGGTCGATGTCCCTTTAGCTGAAGCTGTGTGTCTCGCAAATATTCAATCACCCGTTTATAGGCACCACTGTTAGGGAAAAAATTAAAATCTCCACATAAAATGATCGGTTGTTGAAAATTTGCGCTACCCAGCCAACCATCACCTAACAAGGCGTTTATTTGTGGCATACGTTCCGTTGGCCTAAAGCCAAAGTGGGTATTGATAATCTGTACGTTTATACCATTCACTTCAACTGATACCCAGATTGCTCCTCTTGGTTCAAATAAAGGTTGGTTAATAATCAAAGGTAAGTTACCAGCCTTCACCAGTTTGAGCGGTAGATGAGTCAAAATGGCATTACCGTAACGTTCTTCTTCTACATGAATAACCGGATGAAAATGAAACGCCATTTCAAGATATTGACTGATGGCGTGCGCCTGGTCGAGATATTCAGTTCGGCACATACCTGCGTCTAACTCTTGTAATGCCACAATATCGGGTTGATATTGAGCTATCACTCTGGCGATACGATGGGTAGACAGTCTTCCATCCATACAACGACAACTATGCACGTTATAGGTCAATATTCTTAAGGTATTCGCATCAGGTTTATTCTTTTTTATTGGGCCTTTGGGAATAGATACCGTCTTTTTCAGCTTTTTTTTCTCACGTTCTAATATATGCAAGCCCATTTCATACAAATCCAAAGGCCTTAGGTAAAATTTATCCCTTGACGGTAAGGGGGTGTCAGAGGGGAGCAAGGCAAAGGCATGTGTCTCCTGCATGCCTGGTCCTCCGTGTGAGCCGTTCTCCATGGCAAAGGTGAAGTAAGGTTTATCCACACTCCAACCACTTATCAACAACTCCCCCGCCTCTGGATGTTGGCATAGGTCAATCATTTCCTGTGTCACTTCATGTAAAAAAGGGTGTTGCTCACCGAATATTTTTGCTCCTTCTTTGGGCAGTAAATACACGCCATTGTGGTCCCATGCCTTAACCTGCCCTTTCGCTACACATGCCAACACTAGAGGTATTTTTACGTCTTTTACCAAGGTTTCGGCTAATACCTCTCGTTGCTCAGCACTTAGAGAATGTGCCGGATAAATTGAGCCCATAGGCCCCATTGACGTCACAGTAACTTGTTCGGCGTATTGTTCTTGTGTGAGGGAAGAGGTTTGCATATCGTTTGGTAAAGGAAGTAACTTTTGAAACCAGCCACCACCTAAATATTGTGCCCTGCGTGACTCAATTCCCACATCCTGTTTAACGGTTTGTGTAGCAATGTGTGTATCACTAAAGTCAGCGAAGACGCGAGCGATAGCCTCACCCACAGTTTCACCATGCACCCTTGCATAGGGCACGGTTTCCTGTTGTCCATGGTCGGAATATATCCATACCTCATATTCTCGCCGCGACGATGATTTGGCGGCGTGCCAAATTCGGCTGATGGCATCATCAATGCCCTTCAGGCTCCAATGAGCAAATTGTGAACTAGGACCCCGGCGATGTGCCTGCTCGTCGTAACCCAAAAAATTAAGGTGTATAACAGGTAAACCGCGAGCTACATCGAGCTTTGTACCAATAGTGACTAACTCCCTTAGTAAGATACTTACCGCTACACGTGTTGGCACAAAGAGTAGCTCCCTCAATAGGTTACGACGATCAATAAGCCCTCGAAAAAAATCAATAAAAGCCAACAAAAACTCAAGCAGCATAAGCAGCCCTACACGTAAAAAACTGTATATATTCAACAAAAAGAACACCATTATGGTGAAAGGGCTAGCCATGTTCATCAGCCCAGACCAACCAATCGAAGAAGAACAAAAATTTGCTTCACTGGCCCCGCCTTGATAAATATTTGAATAGGAGCTGCCACCTTTGAGTAAAGGCTCAGCTTGACTTTTTAGTCTTTGTTCTACATCGAAGGCCGCTTGATATCTGTCCATGCGCACCACTTGATGGGTATCCCGAGACTTGAAACTAAAGGCAGGAACGGCTGCTTTGATGCCATAAAAAAGCTCAGCCTGAACAGCCGGAGTGGTTGAAGGTACCCCAGAGTAACAATCATGCAAATGATAATGTTCGTTGTTGATTAACTTTGCCATAAATGGCAGTCGATTATTGCCAAGGGCGGTTTGAAATTGCTGATGGGATAAACCGTCTATCTGGATAATTAGCAGGCCAGTTTTGTGGTCTGTGGCAGCTTTTTTATTAAATCCCAACAGAGACAACATCCACTCACTGCGATTAAACCAGCGACGTAACCTTCTATATCCTACTTCCAACTGATAGATCATTTTTTATCGTCATGGTCAATAGCGTGCACTGCAGCCTTGGCGATACCTTTTAAAATACAGTATTCGGCTTTTATCATCTGGATGGCATCGGCCCAAAGATGATGCTCGTGATGATGATGAACGTAACCTTTACCTAACAAAGAATGGTATTTTTCTAACGCTTTTTTCGCACATTTTTCCAAAGAATAGGACTCGGCAGTTATACGAGCAGCCTGCCTGAAGCGTTGTCGTTGTTCTTCAGACAGCATAAAAAACCATTGCAGCACATCTGCGAACTCGTCAATACTAGTGTCAGATGACAATAATCTCCCGTTATTGCCATCTGACACTACCTCTCGTGCCCCGGGTGCATCCAGTGCAATCACAGGTGTCGAAACGGCCATAGCTTCGGTTAAAACCATACCTTGGGTCTCACTTTGTGAGCTAAAGACAAATACATCCATTGCCTGATAAGCACTGGATAAAAAGGGTTGTTCAAGAAAACCAATGTGATGTAGGCGCGATATTAATCCCGCCAACTCGAATGATTGTCGCAAGGCTCGTTCAGAATTGCCCTTGCCCACCAACAAAAAATGCGCGCGAGGTTCATTTTTCATAAACTTCACCACAGCTTCACTAAGATATGTTAGGTTTTTTTCTGGTGCCAATCGACCTAAGTGACCCACTACAAAAGCATGCTTATCAATCCCTAAAATTTCTCTAAATCCGGGGCCACTGCCTTGTGAAAAATTGTCGATATCGACCCCTGTGGGGATGACTTCTATAGGCACTTGTACGCCTCGTGTCGTTAGAATGTCATGAATACTTTCGCTTGGTGCAAACACCTGATCACACATATTGGCGTAACTTGTAGCTAGTTTTATCGCAAAACGCTGCAGTGTTTCCGCATCGCCGGGTACATAGTGGGAATATTGCTCGTACATAGTATGATGCGTGAAGACCAAGGGTAAATTATAAGTATTGGCAACTAACCTAGCAGTTGAACCCACTAAAAAAGGATGATGAGAATGCACAATATCTGGCTCAAAGGTATCAATTTCTTCTCCTAAAAAGTGCGGTATTGGCAATACCACAGAAAAGTCACTGCCGTTAAAACGCTGGATAGCGGGGATACGCACGACATTTTCTTCATTTACAGGCGTTTGCGGAAATTCTGGGGCAATGATCAGTACCTTATGGCCATGCTCTTGATAATAGCGACTAAAGGCTTCGACTGAGCGCGCCACCCCACCAATATGCGGCAGATAAGTATTTGTCATCATCAAAATATTCATACTTGACACTCACAAGTTACATTATTTACACCTAGGATAGGATGTATCACCTCTTTACTAGGCAGACGTACTTCAATTCGCGGAGCCTTACCAAACCAAGTCCCCTGCCATCGAATAATATGTTGTAGTGTTTTACCATCGGACAGATTGGGTTGGGGTTCAACGCTTATGCTCACTGGTCCAAAAGATGTCGCTGCTGGACCAAAACTTAAGGGTTGTTGGCTGACCAGCCATGCTTGACTTATTCCGGCACCAATCACCAAACAGTTTTTTTCTTCACGTACAAAACAATTTCGCAGCATTAATATCCATTCTGCCGCTGCCCATACGTGTTGGCCATCCCCCATGCAGCCACCGCCGGTAAGAGGATGAATCGCTTCTGGCCATTGACCCGTTGAACTAGCAAGGTCTGCCACACGCTGCATTAAATCTTGATAACGTACATCACCTGCCCGCATTAACACTTGGGCAATATGCAATGTGAGATAAGGATTGATGCCACTGTGAGTCATATCTTGAAAAAAACCTTGATCGACACAACAATATTCCAACAAAAATTCACAGCTATCTAACGCCCGAGGGTCGTCTTCCGCGCATAGCTGGGCCGGATAAGCCAAAGCTAGAGAACCAATGGCTCCGGCATCCAGCCTGCGAGTTGGCGCTGCTGGTATGGCTTGTCTGCCAAGCTTTGTAGCCGCAAGGGTTATACTCTTAGCTACACAATCTTCAAAGTCTTTAGCGGCTTGTTGGTATGTTTGACAGAGTGTGCTTTTGCCCATTAAAGCAACTAACTGCGCAGCTGCTTGTAATCCGGCAATGCCCCAAAAATTATCCCAATAGTAATAATTGTTTGGTCCAAGATGTTCTGCACTAAACCCTGCGGGTAACAGTCCGTTGTGGATCACATTACTTGCGTCAGAAATACGTTTTTTAATGATCCAGTCCGCCCCCTTTTTTATCATCTTTAACCATTGAGGTTTTGGCACCTGATTAGTTAACTGACAAAAACGCTGTAAAATCCATAATACCTGTCCATTAGAGTCCCATTCGCCCTCTTGAGAGTGAAAATATCCTGACAAGTCCTGCCTTGATGAAAACCGATCGATAGCTTGCTCTGCTCGCTTGGTTAAACCCGCACATAATAAAGCATGAATAATAAATACTGCGTCTCGGAACCAAAAACGTTTATAAGTATAAGGACCAGGGTAAATATCGTCTGAAGAATGTAATAACAGGGTTTTTAGGGCAATGTCATACAATGATTGGAAAGATGCCTGAGGAAGTTTTAAGACGCTAGCACTTTGCAAGTGTGTGTGCCAAGGTTCACAGTGCAGCTGATGCCCATGCAGCTGATCATCATCACGGCCTTGCTGTAGCGGTATACTCACCGATACCACGATAGGATTGCCAGTATGTTCTAACTTAAACATGGCAGCGGCCGTCAGCATCCCGATATCACATTCCCCTTGTTGCTCATCAACCCTGTCGTTTAAATGAATGTACACATCACCATTTTGGTAATTGCAGATGTGATGGCGATCAACATGGCTGCTAAATTCAACGCGATAAGTATCGTCAATTAACCATTGATTGCGCATAGGATGTAACCTGACTTCATCAATAAAACTGACCCCTTCTGGATTATAAGGTCGTAAAGCGACCACTATCCAAGCGGGCTCATCGGCGCTTCCTTCAATATCCATTTGACACAATACCTTGCCCTCTTCAAATACTACCCTCGCCTGAGAATGTAAGGACAAAAGTCCATCATCAGTGATGGTATGTACACTTAACTCATCATCAAAATGTACTGTTTGCTCAACGGATTTCGCTCTAGATGGCAACAATGTTCGACCGCTTTGAGTCACTAGCCAACAATCCAGTGACCAACCATCAATAAAAGGGGTTAACAACCCCCGTGGGTCGACTATAGGTAAGTTAGGGTAGTTAGGCAGGCCAACTGCCGTCCAGTTTCTATGGCTTAAATTAATGTGGGTGATAGAAAAAGCCCTAGGTATAAAAGAAATATCTCTAGGGTCAAATTGTCGCTCAATCCAATAGGGCCAAACCCAGTCAAGGTTATGCTGGATAACTCTATTGTTAATTAGACCACGAGCGTGCATCAAAGCCCCTGCCCTCAATAATTCAACCGGTTCGTTCACCTCAGAGGGCTGGATAAAACGTTGCAACTGACTTAACAGATTAATCGGGTCGAGAAATCCGTGGTGCCGCGCCACATATCTGACAATAAATTTCCATGGCATCCATTTAAACCTCATATTTTTGCCCTTCTTTTTTGACTGAACGCGCCTCGAAACGCAACAGTGCCTTTTGTGCGTGTTTGGTTATATAAGTCACAGTCACTAGTAGGAAAATCACCGCAAATGCATAAAATCCCCAAGCATGTTCAGAACGGATCAGATCGCCAGAAGCTAACATTGATAAATCAGCCGCCAATGATCCCAAGTAAACAATAAAAAATGTGTTGGGGATGATCCCCAGACACGTACCTTTGACAACGTCCTTCAAGCTAAAATTGGTGGCACCGAACACATAATTTGAGAGTTTGAGAGGAAAAAACGGTACTAACCTGGTTAACAAAATAAATTTCCAGCCTTCATCTACAAACTCGTCATTCACCATTTTTAGTTTTTTATGATGCCGTAAGTAATTTTTCACTCCCTCACTGAAAATATGCCGCGAGATTAAAAAGGCGCTGGCCGCTCCTAATGTTGTGGCAATTACCACATATACACCTCCCCAAAAAGCACCAAACAAGAATCCCGCCGCGAGGGTAAATAAAATACTGGGCAATAAACATATCACCAGCAAAATATCGATTAGGATAAACAGCAGCCCAGCCCAAACACCTATGGTTTGGAGCCAGTCGAAAAACTTAAGAAGTGGAAGCTGCAAGTCAAAATAAACGAATATGGCCAACAACACGGCCACCACTAAGGTGCCGGCCAGTATTGATAAAATTAACGAATACGATTGGGTCATATGATGTGTTGTTCCGCCCATTAATGTAACTCATACCACGCAAAATAACCGATTGAGTAAATTCTATGAATTTTTACCCGATACAGTTTGATCCATATCAAAACAGGCCCTTTAAATTGACTTAACTTACCCAATCTCACTACATTGGAAACACCCATTTGAAGCCGGTATTATTACTGTTACTTTTTATTTTGACCCTTCATTTATTAGGGGGCGATCCGGTACCTGAGTCACCAAAGGGATTTAGTTTACCCCAAGGAAATGCTCTCACGGGTGAGAAGGTATTTTTGAAATATCAATGTTTGGCCTGTCACAGTCTCGAAGCATTTGACTACGAAACAGTTAACAGGGAATTGGAGCCTCCGGTGTTATTGGGTGGCACCTCCACTCGGGTTAAAACTTACGCTGACCTAGTCACCTCCATCATTAACCCCTCACACAAGATGTCATCTGACGCATCATTGTTGTTGACTCAAGCAGGTGGCGTATCAAAAATGATAGTCTTTAACGATGTGATGACAGTTAATGAGTTAGTTAATGAGGTCAAATTTTTTACAGCTTAAATATAAAGTCTAACCATACGAATATACCTATTATGGATATTATGAATTTGATATCTGATGGGGAATGCTGGCGTTATTCAAGTGAGCTTCCAAGACTCCCATGATGATAAACCAAAGCCAGCCGCAAGAATTAAATTAAGCAATGGAAGGTCCACCACAAGTGAATCATAATATGAAATATCTAACTAAGTATTAGATGTTTAAATCAATTTGGTATCAGGTCTGAAATATGATTGAATGAAGTAAAATTAAATTAACTTAAATTAACTTAACTATATAGCCCTGCAGATGTGATTGTCTTTACAGTCTATTATAAATAATGTGCTGGTTTACATTACCGTTTAAGCCACGGTTCTTGCAACAGATATTGCTCATATCTGTTGCTGTATTTTCGAGCACTTTACTCAGAAAAGCCTATCAAACAGCTTTTATAGGTATCAATGTTTCTAAGCTTAAAGTGTTTTACGAATACGTTGAAAGCTTTTTATTATTTCTTCACCCAATAATTTTACTGCCGTAAAAACATCATCTGAAGCCCCTTTGGCTTCTTTACCTACCTGTCCCGCTTTTGATTTAAAATGCTCCCATTGCTTGTCAACTTTGTGCCACTCATCTTTTGCATCGGCTTGAAATAAATGTGCTTTTAGTACAATTTCATCTCTTTCTTGTTTTACTTGCCCAACCAATTTTTCAATTTCAGCTTTTGCATTTTCAGTCATATCATTTTTCATGGTATTGCCTC
>Ga0307488_10003797_pt1 | contig 12595 bp, 13 predicted proteins | sample SB02metaG_FD_202248 | JGI IMG/M metagenome (GOLD analysis project Ga0307488, IMG submission 202248) | Sea-ice brine microbial communities from Beaufort Sea near Barrow, Alaska, United States - SB 0.2 | ecosystem: Environmental > Aquatic > Marine > Coastal | place: USA: Alaska | collected...
TGATTGAATTGCGCCGTACTGAGCCAGATCTGTGCCGCGGTGCCGCGCACCTGGTGCGTCTAGCGTTCAGTTATGATTTTGGCCCGGGTGTGTATCGGTTTAAAAACAAGACCCGATTCAGCGACCGAGTTGTGCGTTAGCTAGCTTCGCATCACCACTTCATCGACCGAGTTGCGAATACTCAAGAAGCTATCGAGCCGACGCTGTAATATCTTGCCGCCGTCTATGGCCACCTTGACGCCACAGTTCGGCTCATGGGTGTGGGTGCAATCGTTAAACTTACAATGCGCCGCGTACTGATCAACATCGGGGAAGCCGCGTGCCAAGTCGTCTGGGTTGGTGTGCCACAAACCAAATTCCCGGATGCCGGGGCTGTCGATTAGCTGGCCACCGCTCGGGATATGATAGAGTTTGGCGGTTGTCGTGGTGTGCCGGCCTTTGCCGGTTGCCTCTGAAATTTCACCAATGCGGATCTCCGCCTCGGGCAACAGTTCGGCGATAATCGATGACTTACCCACGCCGGACTGGCCAACGAACACCGAATTACCCTCCGCCACCAGAGCCTGAATGGTTTTCAGGCCATCTGGGTCCTTGATCGAGGCGATCACCGTCTGATAGCCCAGGTCTTCATATTGCTTTAACTCCAGCTGCATCTCTGGTGCCTGATCGATTAGATCGAATTTATTGAGCAGGATTACCGGCATTATATCGTCGTGCGCGGTGGCGACCAAATAACGATCGATCAGATTGACTGGCGTCCGTGGCGCGGGGGCGACGACAATGATGATGCGATCGATATTGGCGGCCACCGGGCGCAGTTTACCGCGCGCATCGGGGCGCGTGAGGATCGTGCGGCGTTCTTGCACCGCGCTGATGATACCGCGCTCACTATTCTGGGTATCGCTGTGCCAGATGACCTGGTCGCCGGTGACCAAGACTGGCAGATTGCTGCGCACGTGGCAGCGCACCAACTCACCGGTACTCGCTTCAACATCGATGGTGGCACCGAAATGCGCGACTATTAGGCCGGTTTGGGGTTCGCCCAGGGAGCCAGACTCGATCTTTTGCTCGATAAACTGGTCTTTCTTTTGGACACGGGAAAGGCGTTCTTGCTGCACCTTATCAATGCGGAACTGCTGTTGGCGGGTTAGCTTTCGTTTACTCATGCGGCCCTAGGGTTCGGAATCGGTTATACTGAACCTCTAATTATACCCCCCTTCATTGCCTAAAGGTTGCGCCTGATGGATAAAAAAACCAATTTGATCTGGATAGACTTAGAAATGTCCGGCTTGAAACCCGAAACCGACCAAATACTTGAGATAGCGACCCTGGTTACCGATCAGGATCTCAATATTATTGCCCGCGGTCCGGAATTGGTGATTCATCAACCTGAGACGGTGCTCGCTGGTATGGATGAATGGTGTACCGATCATCACGGCGCCTCCGGGCTAACCGAGAAGGTACGCACCAGTACCATCAGTGTTGCCCAAGCCGAGGCGCAGACCGTGGCCTTTCTGGAGGCTTGGGTTGAGCGGGGCGAGTCGCCCCTGTGCGGTAATTCGATCTGGCAAGACCGTCGCTTCTTGATCAAGTATATGCCCGATCTGGACGGCCATTGCCACTATCGCAATATCGATGTCAGTACCCTGAAAGAGTTAGCCAAGCGCTGGCGCCCTGAGGTTTTGGCTGGGGTCAATAAGAAGGGCAGTCACCGGGCCTTAGACGACATCATCGAATCGATTGAAGAACTCAAGCACTACCGCGCCGAATTTATTCAACTGGCTTAAGCGTTCTGCCGGTCCTTTAAAGTGTGCTGTAAAGTCGCCCGACATGATTCTGGAAGTGTTCCAAGAACAGTCGGGTTTTTAACGGCAGTTGCCGGCTGCGATACAGCACGCTGAGGGTATCGGCCACGGGCCGCTCGTTAAAGGTCACGGCCGTCAAAGCGCCCTGTCGGACATAGGGTTCGGCCAAGTAATTGGCCAGGCGCACTGCGCCCAAGCCGCGGATGGCGGCCTGCAGTCTCATATCCGGACTGTTTAATGTCAGCCGTCCCTGTACCGGGATGGTGTAAATCTGCTGGTCTTGACGAAACAACCACTCATCTTCACCCGACTGTAAAATACATTGGCAATGGCGGATGTCGTCCAGCGTCTTGGGCGCGCGGTTGAGGCAATGGCTGGCGATATAGATATTGTGCGGGATACTCATCAACGAGCGACCGATCCAGTCACTGGCCGGCAGCGGCTGTTGGTGGAGCAAAAATTGTAGGTCGTATTGGCTATCGGGCGCCGGCGTGGCGCCGTTGTATTGGGTACCGCAGAAGCTGATTAACGACCAGGTCTGCAAAAACTCGGCAATCAATTCCGCCATCTGGGCGGTAAACAATTCTTGCGGCCAAAGAATGGTTAGCTGGCCCTTGGGTTGGCGCTGATAGGCACCGATACTGTGCTGTATGTCGCCCAGCTCCGACAACAGATCCTTCGACTGCTCGTAGAGCTCACGACCAGCTTCGGTCAGATCGAGCCGACGCGTAGTGCGCTCAACCAATTTAACCCCGAGCGTTTGTTCAAACTCACTCAATTGACGCGATAGGGTCGACTTGGGCTTGCCCAGTACCCTACCCGCTCGGGTTATAGAACCCTGCTTGATGATTTCGACGAACAGTACCAACCCGTTCAGATCCATGATGCGCCCGCCATTGTCTCGAATATGAGACAGTTTAGAGCACCGGTGAGAATTAGCCACAGTTCATCGAATGGTGTGCCCTAGGCGGCCCAGTGCTGGATTAAGCTAGGCGATCTTCGACGGCTTGAATCTTGTCACCAATTGTTTGCTCCTTGTCGGTTCGGGTGCCGACCTTGATAGTCGACGAGATCCGTACGATGCCGCTGTCGTGCAGCGCCTGATGACACGCCTTAATCGCACCAAAGACCTGATCCCATTCGCCATAGATATTGGTGCCATAGCCGTGCAACTGGAGCTCTACATCAAAGCTCTGCAAGACCCGGTGGCAGGCGGCAATTTCATCGGCCACCGAGATTTTTTGATTAAAGGGGATAACGCAAAGATCGGCCATGCATTTCATTCTCAGTCTCCAGTGGCGGTGTCATCGTCCGATTCGGCCCGTTCCGGGAGCGGCCAGCCGCCTAGGGTCTTCCAGCGATTGATCATCCGGCAAAATAACTCAGCCGTTTTACGGGTGTCGTATTCGGCGTTGTGGGCTTCTTTGGTGGAAAATTCGATCTCGGCTGTGTCGCAAGCTTTTTTCAACACGGTCTGGCCATAGACCAGGGCGGCCAGGGCCGAGGTATCGAAGGTCGAAAAGGGATGGAAGGGGTTGCGTTTGGTGCTGGCCCGTTCGGCCGCGGCCATAACAAAGTTGTGATCGAAGGTGGCGTTGTGCCCCACTAAAATGGCGCGTTTGCAACCGTTGGCCTTCATGCCGGCACGGACCATCTTGAATATTTCAGCCAGGGCCTCGCCCTCGTCAACGTCTTCGCGCAACGGATGAAACGGATCGATGCCGGTAAATTCCAAAGCGGCCTTTTCGAGGTTGGCGCCAGCAAAGGGTTTAACATTAAAGAAAATGCTCTCATCGGGCATTAGCCAGCCGCTGCTGTCCATCTTCAGGGTCACCGCGGCAATTTCCAGTAATGCATCGGTCTGGGAATTGAAACCGGCCGTTTCGACATCGATGACAACCGGGTAGTAACCGCGGAATCGTTCGGACAGTTCGTTCTCTGGGGTATTAATGGTCACATACACTCCGAAATAGCGGGCTAAAGGCACAAATTAAGCCGACATGTTAATGATTTGTCTTAAAAATGTAAGGGGCAATCCACTTTGACGGGCCGGCACGTTACCAAGCGCATTTTTTATCGCATTCTTCATCACAAGACAGTCGCAACTGGGGGAATAAATCGCTAGGGTCGATTTACATCGCTAGGGCTTTTTTGTTGATGTAAATGACCAAACTGGCCTGCACTTTGCATTATCTTGATATATTCAGAGTTATAGAGATGAAGCGGCAGGCTATGGCCAAATACAGACAGTTTTTTTCCTATTGCATGGCCGGTCTTTTGGCCTGTGTTGCCGCTAATAGTCAGGCAGCCAACTTGGGTACTGGCTTGACCAACACCGAGTGGCGCATCGATGCATCTCAGTTTTACTGTAAATTTTATCAGCCAATCCCGCAATACGGTTTGGCGGTATTCTTTCAAGAAGCCGGTGAAACCTTGGAGTTTTACTTGGAATCGACGCGCAACCTGATGGCCGAGGGCCAGGCCGCGCTGACGATCGAGGCGCCGGCCTGGCGTTCCAGTGCCCTAACCACCGAGCTCGGCTATTCCAGGGTGATCGACAGAAAGTTCCCGATTCGAGTCGAGACGGCGCGGGCGGGCCGGATGATGGATGAACTGACGGCTGGTATGGCGCCCACTCTGACGCGTAAAGCCAAGTTCGGTGACGATCTTATCCGGCTGCAAATATCGCCGGTCAATTTTAAAAACTATTACAACGACTATCTGGCCTGTCAAACGGGACTGTTACCGGTGAATTATCGCCAAATCGAACGCAGTACTGTCCTCTTTGGCGGCGGCGGTGAGCGCCTAGACGCTCAGGCCACGGCCGTACTCGACAATATTGTCACCTATATGAATGCCGATGGTTTGATCTCGGCCCTATCTATTGACGGCCACAGCGATGGTAATGGCGAACGTTATAACAATAGACGTCTGTCTGAAAAGCGCGCCGTGAAAGTGACCGATTACCTGGTCAATGCAGGTGTTGACGCGGCTATAATCGTGACCCGCTACCACGGTGAACGTTACCCTATCGCCACCAACGCGACCGCCGCTGGGCGCAGGCTTAATCGTCGGGTGACGGTTCAGTTTGAGCGCAACAACAGCGATCCAGCCGACCCACTCCGGGATCTACCCAATTTTGAGGCGAAATAAACCATGACCGTATGGCGACCCTTACAGGCACAAAAGGAGCTCGTACGTTCGCTTCATATTGAAGCGGGAGAGCTTATCTATTACCGACCAAGTGGCGCAATTACTCGAGTTGTGATCGATGAATTGGCGCGCGCCGAGCTGCGTCAGATCCGGAATCAAATGTACTGGTATCTGCTCGATCAAAGCGGTGCCTTCGCCCTCATTCCCGAGACATGCACCCAGCTTGGCCTGCTGCGCCGCTATTTATCCGCCTTTCGCGGTTTCAACTACGATGGACTACTGCGCTTTGACCCCAGCATCGACCAGGACCTTCTGTTGTGGTCTGTACCCGGTCAGCGCGCTGCCTAGCCTCAGGCCTCTATCGAGCTCGGCATCCCCCCTGTTTGTGCAATATTCAGTCGCGCAGTGTCGGCTGTTTAATCCTTGTTCTCCCGCTGGCGTCAACGGACACCGGGCCGGGTAAAGAGCAGCGGAGGCCGGCCCTGGTAGTCGCCAAAGATCAACAGGGTGGACGCCAGTTCCTGGTCGCCATCGCCATCCCAATTCCAGCTGAGCCAGGTTGGAGCATTCAACTGAGCACCCATTAGACCGGAAACCGGCGTCGTAGATGTTGCGGTAAGCCTACCCACACCCGACATCAGGGTGAGGCCGGTGCCATTTGGCCCGGTGAAGCTGACTGTGGCGGCGATGCTGGGACAGTTCGCGCTAGTGGCTAGGGTGCAGGCATGCACCGAGGCGTCGAAGTTCAAACCGGCAAAAACACTTGAATCCAAGCCATTGTCGGTACTCTGCAGTTCGAAAACCGCTTCACCAGCAACAAATCGATCCAAAGCTTCTAATCTTAATTCAATGTAGGCAATACTGGTGTTGGCATCGACCTGCGCCGGCAAGACGGCGCGGACAAGTTGTAAGTCCCTGGGTGTCAGCGACACGGCGGTAGCCAAGCAGGTCCCTAGGGCGTTGAGCTTAACGCACACGGAATCCGCATCGGTCAAGGCCGCGGCGGCAAGTTGCAGATCGGTTAAATTCAGAAGGGTATCACCGGGTGAGACCCCTACAGGGTTGCGCTGCCAGGTCAGATCCGGCACCGCGCCCATCAAACGAATGATGCCATCAAAATCGCCACCCCCCGTCAACGTCCAGGTCAGAGTGCTCTCCAGATCACCACCGGTTGCAGCGGCACCGACTGGCTTGAGCAGACTGTTGCTTTGGCTGCTGGTGTTGAGCCCGTTACCGCTATAATTTAGCAGCGGCGTCGTACCATCCGAGGCATAGGCGGTTAGGTCATAACTGAGATCCGTCAGGCTGCCCGCTTGACCCTGGTAAATAGACGCGTCACTGCCCCAGGTGGCCGGGTCCACCTGGGTCGCCGTCAAAAAGGCCGGGATGAAACGCCCCGCAGGGGTGTTAGGGCTTTGCACTGGGACGCCTGAACCTAAATAGTCATCGATCTGCGCCACCAAATTCAGCTCACCCACCTCATAGTAAGACAGCCCATTCGCGGCGCTAAAGGTGATCGACTCGTTAAAGCTGTCCGCATCGATACCGGTATCCAGGCCGAGCCATTGGCTGGCCGATGAGCTGTTCACGGCATCACCGACCAGGGTGCCGAGCACGCCGCCGATCGGTGCGGCCAAGCTGGACAGGCTCCAGTTCATATCATAGAGGCCACTGACGCGGCCGAAGCTTGGTACCACACTGTTATTGGCATCCAGGGCATGCATCGTCACCTGAAAGGGGTCGCCGGCGACCGCAGTGCCACTGATGTCGACCGTCGCGATGACCAGGGACGCCGGTCGAGTCCGGAGGCTGAGCGACCCCTCGATAAGCCGGCCGCTCGGGGAACCATCGACGTTGAGTAATGGCAGGCTGACATCCAGCCGCTGCAGACCGACATCCGGGGCCGTGAGCTCAAACCCGGCGGTGACATTGGTACCAAAAAGCAACGCGGCCGTGCTCCAAAGATTACCACCGTCCGGATTTTGCGGATTGGCCAGATTGAGTGACTCAGCCGGTGCCTGCCAGAGAACTTGCTGACCAGCCAGACAGGTGTCTGGGTTGGTGCATTCGGTACTCAGGGTTGCAGTGACCGGCCCACTGTCAAACAACTGTGTCTTACATTCCCCTGAGGTTTCATCGGTATAGATGGCGCGCAGGTCGAATTCGCTCGGCTGCCCGGCAACGAGGTCCAAGATCGCACTGCTGCTGCCCGACCCTCGGTTGAAGAAGCGTAGCCCGGTATCGCCAAAAGCAACCTCACAGTTGGGCTGTACTATCCCGGCGACATAGCATTGCACCGGTTCTATGGACAACGGATTAAGGTCTGGTGTTGAGCTGGCTACCCCCAGCGTCACGATACCAGGGCTGGTCTGTTGGAACGCAAAGCTGTCCCGGCTACTGTAGTTGGTTTTGGTATTGGATCCGGCCCAACCGGTGACTGGGCTGAATTCGGTGGTGATGACCGCACCACCGACTTCGGTGCTGCAAGCTACATCGAGACAGGCGCGGCTTTCGATGTTGAGCGCTTCGCAGGTTAAGCCCTGGCTGAAATCGCGGTCCAATTCGTAATGGTCGATGGTCTCGGCCGCTTCAATCACATTGGCACAAACTTCGACATTATCGATCTCGTGAGCATTTTTCGCACCACCGGTTGAGCCAGTTAGGGTTAAGTAGATCTTATCTGGAATAGCGTCTTGGCCCGCTTGGGCCAGCAAATCGAACTGGCTGACAAGGGTCGCGAATCCGGCGCCGGTATCCCGCTCGACCGTTACATAGGCATTGGTACCATTTTCATGATCCACAGTCACCCGATAGCGATGTCCGCTCGCGGTCGAGATTGGGGGTGACAAGCTCGACGGTAAGGTGAGAACGGTCGGAATTTGACCATTGGAGGTTATGTAGTTGTAACCGCTGGTTCCGGTCCCTGACCCGCGTATGCTAATGGTCTCTCTGACTAGTGTGGTAAAACCACCATTTTTCGCGCCGTCATTTCGGTTGAGAAAATTACCGTATTCATCCAGGCCAATACCCATCCAGCCCCCGGCGAAACCTTCTATTGAATTCTTGGGCGCGTAACCTAGGGAGCCGCCATAGCCGCCTGGCAGTGGTACGACCGTCGAATCTGAAAAAACCATCGCAAGCCCATCCCCACCGCCAGTCAGATCACCATAAACATAATAATCGAATTCAACGACAATCTTATTACCTGCGCTGGGGAATAAACGAAACAGGGTCGCAGCCGTTGATTGATTGTTTAAATCTTGCGTAATGTTGAGACGGTTATTGATAATGCTCGGCAGTCTGGAGTTAGTGTCGCTTGATGTCACAGCCCAGTCATTGCCCAAGCTGGTGCGGTTAAAGTCATCGGTAAAGCAGGTGCTTGGCGGTGGCGCGGCGGCCGGTACTAGGCAGACATCATCTATATGCCAATAATCATAGTCACCGCTATTGCCAGCTATTTTATTGAAGCGCAGGGCAAAGTTGTTGTGCAGTTGGGCGCCTGTCAAAGAAATGGTCGGTGTGAAAATATCACCATACGGGGGGGCTGCACTAAAGGTTTGTAAACTTTGCCAGGTGCCAGTACTGGTGCGATATTCCAGCTGCAGGTCTTCACCGTTATCAGGATCTTCACTGAATGAATCGCTGCCTTCTCGAATCCACATGTCCAAATTAACATCTGAATAGGGCGATAGATCATAAGATTCGGTCGTTATCTGAACGCTCTGGCTTCTTAAATACAGACTGTTAGTGGGTGAGTTCGCCGTGTCATTGTTGATGCCTGAATTACCACTGCCTGTCTCAGCCCAACCGACTGGATAACCCGATTCGAAATTCTCACAATAGCCGGCTGAGATATCGGTCGGTGGTGAGGCACAATAGGCTGCGAAATTTCCACTGCTAGCACTGCAAAAACCGACTACGTTAGAGCCGGAACCAAAAGAAAGTGAATTGTTAGCCGTTATATTTCCGGTAATGTTGGCATTTTGATCAATTTGGATGCCACCACCTGCAGTGATGGTGCCTACCCACTCTAGATTTTCGTCAAATTGTATATCGCCGTTTGCAATTAAATTTGCAAACACCCTAATATCATCCCGATTTGCATCAACGTCACTGGTCACGGAAATTGTCAGGTCAAAGGGTTGACCGTCATTAATGACTACATTCCTTCTGATTTCTAAATCACCGTTGATATTTAATGTTAGATTGCTGGTGATTATTAAAACGTCGTTGTTATTGAGCCGAACACCAGCGCAGGTTACCGTAAGAGTGCTGTTCGAATAACTACACGAACCCAAGGCATCGACCCCCGTATCGGCTGGCAAGGTATAGGTTGTTGCGCTACTGAAGGCAGGCAACAATAAAGATAGCAAGAGCAAGTATCTATTGAGTTTTTTCATAGGCTCTAATTAATTGTTAAATTTATTAAAAGTATCGGCAATGCGTCTGTAATATAAAATAAACACCATTTTCGAGTGCATGGCCAGTTCATGAAGCGCAGGCCGCCGTGCTCTTTTATGCTATCGGAGCCGTGCAAAAAATTGTTCAGAGCTCTATGGTGGCCTCAGACTCAGCCCACACGTAGTCGGCATCGTCAGGGCTGCCCCATTCCGCGGTCGCGTTCAAGGTCATGATGCTCACGATTTGGGAGGGTGGACCAACATAGTTATTCTGCACACAGCTCAGTTTGATAACGAAATTCGGATAAGCGTCAATGACCAGAACAACATCGTTGCTTGGATCATAGGTGTTACAATTATCAGCTTGTACCAACGATTGCACACCATATTCCAAAGCCGCCTCGACACTGAGTTGGGCGCGAATCTGCAATAAATTTTGTGTGGTCTGTTGGCTGTTGCGGACGCTGAGTATGGATAACAGGACCACACCGGCACCGATGATGACCACCAAAAAAATTGCCGCAATCAGGGCGACGCCTCGCTCCGCTGTTCTGTTCATGAGCCATTACTTAATAGGATAGTATCGATCAACTGTATGGTGCCACTGGCGTCCCCAATCTCTAGGCTGACGCGCAAGGCCGGAGGCAGATAGGTCCCGCCACCAACAAGCTCGAAATTGCACGCAACCAGACTGTCGATCACCCGGGCTCGATTCCCGAGAGCGGTGCGCGTGACAAAATTCAGTGCCGGGTCCAGGACATCATATGCCTTGACGCGATAGAGCTGCTGGACTGCCGTGTTGCAGTCGTATGCGATGGGACCATTGGTGAAATAGGCCCTTTTGTAGGGTGAGCCGGCGCCGAATTTTTGGCTTGCCGGCAATGTAATACGGGTTTCTGGTGGGGAAATGGGGACTCCAGCGTCCAGTACAGGTTCCATCACAGCAATAGAAGCCAAGGTGCCGGTAGTGCCAGCCCCTAGAAGATTGCCCCAGTCGATGCGCATGTCTGTAGCATTAAGGGTGCCGATACTGACGTAGGGTGGCCGCTCAGAGAAGCCACCAAAGATATCGAAAATATCGTCGTTATTGGGCTGTAACCGATCGCTAATGCTTGTGTTCGGTTTGTCCCGATAACGCGCGGCAAAAAGCTCATCATCCGGCGATGCACCCAAAAACTCGACCTGCTCACCACTGGCATCAACAAAAACCGAATTTGGGACACTGATGGCCAGGTCCTGGCGCAGCTGAAACAGCGCGTATTCGGCCTGCTGCACCCAGTGGGCTCGTTGGGTCGACTGGTGCACTGCGCTGAATTTATTGGCAATCAAGGGCGTCACTACGGTGGCCAATACCCCCATTACGACGATCACAATTATCAACTCGGTTAGGGTAAAGCCCTGTTCTCTATGTGCCCGCATCTAACACCCCGCAGCCCAATAACTGGTGCGATAGCCCCTTAAGGTGGTGGTTTGATTGCGCGCATCGGTCACGGTTACTGTGATCAGTGCGATCTTAGCTGGGCAGGTGGGATCCGTGCTATTAGCCATATTATGCAAGGCTAGCCCAGGCGCGATACTGACCGTTATGGCAACCCGATAGCCGGCGAGCGTAGCGATTGCGCTTCCGACGAGATCTTTGATGCTGTCGTCATAGCCTTGGTATTCATAGAGGTTGTCCCAGGTTAATCGATTGGCCGAACCGATCGAACTTTGGTCGCTGATACTGGTTACAACAGCCGCCAAGGTTAGCGCCGGGTTCAGACGAGGGTCGGCACCGGGATCAAAGAACGGCTTGCTGCTGACCTCCTGCAGATATTGGCTGGCCAAACGCTGGGCTTGGCTTTGGATCATCGGGTCGACATTGCGCTGGCTCTGCAAACCCAGCCCTTGCAGCAGGGCCACGGCGGCAATGGAAATAATCACCATGGCAATAATCAGCTCAACCAGCGTGACACCCTCTTGCCGGCCATTCGCAGCCCGGTAACCTGAACCGGAATAGCAGCCCCAAGGTCGGTCCACAAAAGACTCATCGCGCAGATCGGCGCGACTATTGGAGCGCGACATAGGCGGTGTCTCCATCTAGGCTTATGCTGCCAGTTGGGCTCAGCGTTATGGTTGTGCCATTCGTCACCGGCACCGTTGGCATGGCCGTACAGCCGACCGTTGTGGGCGGGCTGGTATTGCTAAAGAGTTGGCCCGTTGCCGTGAAGATCAACCGTTGCGTGCCGCTGGCAACCGACGGCGCGGAACCGGTGAGAAGATTGCCAGCGCCATCGCTGACCGCCACCGACAGATCCAAGGTTTCCGATCCAGCAGTGCAGGCGGATTCCACATCCGTTGTGGTGCAATTGACATCGCGCAACGCGCGCCAACCGGTTGTCGTCAAGCGAATTTCATGGCTGCATTGGGCGGTAACAGTTCGATTGCGGACCCAACTAAGGGCACTGTCGAATTCAGAACGTTGAAAGGAATCGGTGAAGGCGTCTGCGGAGAAAAAGCGCGGTAAAACAATAGTCGAGACGATACCCAGTAGCAGTATTACGATAACGAGCTCGACTAGGGTGAAACCCATGGGTTTATTTTTCATAGTCAGAGTTAGGAGAACTCTTTCCTTTAACGTTTATGGACAAGTAAACGGGCCAGTACCAGTCCCGGATAATGACGCTACATCCCCAAAAACAGGGCTATTGTTCGAAGCGGCTTCTGAATAGGTAAAGCAAGGGTTAGTTGCAGCTGTTGGGCTTAAAGTAACTATTAGCCGATCTGCTGCGGTATTGGCCGTTGCAGCACCTGCGGTTCCATATGACGTTACATCACCATAGATTATTACGAAGTCACTATCGATGTTAGCGGCCAGAGCGATACCACCAGCATTTGCAGCGTTCGTGCCGTTGGATAGTAATAAGCCTCCTGCATCGGGATAACCATTGATGATTGAAATAACGGTTCCTTCCAGACTCACAGTTCCGGTGCTGTTGTTCGCGAGCGCTGATGCGTGGACAATGGCAGACGATGATTTAGCGGACGCTAAGGCACCAGCTATCGACGCGGCCTCGGCGTTGCCACTCAAATCCGCAAAGCGAGGCAAGGCAAAGGCCGAGAGGATCCCGAGTATGACGATCACCATGATCAATTCTATGAGGGTAAAACCAACTTGCTTGTTCGTGTTCACATTCACATTCATGGTTACTTCCTGTCGGGACATTGAGGTTATAAATAAGCTTAGATGCTATTCAG
>Ga0307488_10003800_pt1 | contig 12592 bp, 21 predicted proteins | sample SB02metaG_FD_202248 | JGI IMG/M metagenome (GOLD analysis project Ga0307488, IMG submission 202248) | Sea-ice brine microbial communities from Beaufort Sea near Barrow, Alaska, United States - SB 0.2 | ecosystem: Environmental > Aquatic > Marine > Coastal | place: USA: Alaska | collected...
GCAAGCCCCCCTGCCGATGCTGCGGAAGCTGGCGAGGCTGGCGATGGTGCCGATGGTACCGCTGCTCATGGCGCTGCTCATGCTGCGGATGGTGCCCTGGCTGCTGGCCGGCGACGCCAGCCCCCGGTCGCTGCCGCCCTCGCTGCCGCTGCCGCTACTGCTGCTGTTGCGCGCCGCCGCCAACGGGGCCAGGCCCGTCACCGTCAGCGGGCGCGGCCGCGGTTGCGGTTGCCCCCCCTCGCCGGCGCCGGCGTTGTCGCTGTAGTGCGGCTTGCCATAGTGTGGCAGCGGCACCGGCCCGCCGCCCGTCACCGGCCCGCCCTCTATTTTCCTAATGTCCTCCTGCTGCAGGTTGAAGCGGCGGTTCAAACCGACCAGAAAGGGCTTACAATCGTCCACTTTTGAGCTCAACGTAAGCAGCTTCAGTGATGCCATAACAGTCATCAAGTTAAGCTGAAAGGTGGACGAGTGTAGCCGACAGAAAGTGCTCACGTTAAGCGGGAAAGTTGACGAGTGCACAGCCCTACCGACCATATTCCTTCCCGGCACGCCGGCACCAGCGTGGGTTTGGAACTGGCCCCTGCTATCAGGGGCTTACATTCGTCCACTTTTCGCGTCAACGTAAGCAATTTTATGGAATACGTTGTGTGGTTTCAGTCAGTCAATGAATGACAAGAGCGGCACAGGTTGAGCTAGAAAGTGGACAAGTGTTCCAGGGCGGACACTCGTCCACTGCTTGGCTCAACAGTCTGCACTTGATGTGGGGATACATGTGATGACTTGGGGAGATGCAAGAGATGAAACGTTAGTTAGGCTGATGTCAATATGACAAAGTGCGTCAAACCGCTTAGAGACTTAGCGCTGAGCGTGCTAGGTCGTCCCGCTCGACCAATCAGAACTCTCCATCTGGAATACTTTGCGCTCAAAGTCGCTAAGTCGCTAAGTGGTTTAAAGCACTTTGTCATTGGGCGGCTAAGGTTGAGCCGAAAAGTGGAGGAAAGGTAGGCCCTGCCAGCTGTCGTCAAGCACGAAGGATGTGTCCGATACCGACGTGACCAGGTCCCCGAATAAGCTTGTTTGCATCGGACTCCGCTCGAAGCCCTTCTCCCTCCCGTCGTCCTCGTCCCAGTGTTCCTCCCTTTCAAACATGACGAGATCCACGCCTGCGATCAGGGACTGACACTCGTTCCCGTTTCAGCTCAACTTCAGCTCAACTTCATCTCAACTTCAGCTCAACTTCAACTGTTCTGTCTTGTGAAACCTTTCCAGTCACTTCAACTGTTTTGTCCTTGAAACCAAGCGAGTGGCAATGTTTGGAAGGTTTCCCTCGAAGGTCACTCGAAGGTGCTTGATTTGGGCTGCAAAGGGGACGATGTGGAAGGCCGTGCCTGGGATACCGCCGAGCCCCCCTAGACAAGTGGACAGGCACATGCCCCCCAGCTTCCCGAGGTCGGACCCCAGCCCGAGCCCGTCCAACGAAAAGCTGGGGCTCTCGTTGCACATCGCCGAGAGTTCGCAAGTCAATGCGCAGGGTCTGCGACAAGAAGTGCTCGGCCGAGATCGGAACACGACATGCCTTCAGGGTGGACGATACAAAGGAAGATAGGGACGAGGATCAGGAGGAGGATGAGAAGGAGGAGGAGGAGACTGTTCAGCAATCAATCGTTTGGACTTCTTTTATGCTCTTTGACGAAAAACGTAGGAGCTGCAAACCGTCGACTGAGTGCTTTATCGCGACGACCCCCCTGCCATGGCGGAGGTCGTTCCGGATCGTGCGACGTCGCAAGAGGGACGGCGACGACTGTCGGAACGTGACGCCTACTGCACCGGCGTTAGCGTGAGAAGGCGTTGGCGTTGGCGTGAGCTGTCCGCTGTCCGTTGTGCGATCGATTGTCGGTCTTCAGGTTTGTCCAAGAAAGGACGTGAGGTGATTGGATGGCGGCGGTCGGCGGCGGCTCCTGGGCGTAGCACGACAGACGCCGAACGTGCGCGCTTCTCAACACTGGAAAGGTGAGCGTGTGCTCTGTGTGTAGGTGAACGCGTGCTGTGTGTAGGTATGCGGCGTGCGAGGTCCGACGTTTAGCACTCTTATCAAACAAAGGTTATTGGAGCTCGTGATGACTGTACAAATCCTTTATTATATCCAGTTTCTGACCTAAACCCTCAATTAACTGAATTACCGGCCTCGGGATTTTCGTATAACCGAATCACCAGAGGCCTGTGCAGGGGGTTCATTGAGAACCATTATTCAAACGACACATAACCAAACATTCTCTGTAAGCACCACTAGTCAACACTGGGCAAGTCCATCACTCCGATATCGTTCTATCTGTTCTCCCGCCCCCTGCTCGGATTGGGTTCCTCCTTCGGATTCTAAACAGCTAGTATTCTGACACGTGTCCGTTTTGCAAGAAGTCTGGACTTTTGACTTTTTGTTGAGAAAGACGTTGTCCAACTGTCATATTCCGACAGTCCGACCAAACGGCACGGTGCCGACCGTCGTAGCTCTAGGGTTTATAGAACATGAAACCCTAATCCACACCCTGCGGGGCGCGGCGCGGGCGTGCGTGGGCGCGGGCGCGAAGGAAGGCTGCTGTGCAGTGCGTGGTGAGGTCGGAGGCACTTCCTTCACACGTGCGGCCCCGTGGTTAGGGCGATGGCGACTGCGGCGGCGACCTTCGTGCCGTCCGTAACAACGGCGGGGAGGGAACGGCGGTGCCAGCGTGGCCTCGCCGCCCGCCCCGCGATCCCCCAGCAGCAGCTCGGCACCTACAGCTGTCACAAAAACTTCCTCCTCACATCTTCCGCCTCCGCCTCCGCCTCCGCCTCCGCCGCCGCCGCCGCCGCCCCGTCACTCCCCCTCTTCGAAGGCCGCGCCGCATGGCTAGGCAAGGGGGTTTATTGCCAACAAGCACTCGACGGGAACTGAATCTCCTCCTCCTTCTGCGCGTGTCACCGTCTCCATGAGCACTCACCTGACAGCCTGAAGTAGCCGTGCGTGCTCCGAGCTCGTTGGAATGCGTGTACTCAACGACCCTCCTACTGGGGCCCGACCTCACGGCGGACTCCTCCGGGTGGACGCACACGCTCACCCCCACGGAGGTCGCGGAACTGGACGCCGCGCTTCTCTCCGCCGAGACCGCCGGCTTGGAAATCATCGACCTGACCGCAGAGAACTTTCCTCTTCCCGCGCTCGCGCCGCGGCTGCGAGCGCTGCAGCTGGAGCTGGTGTCCGGCCGCGGCCTGGCGCTCATGCGCGGCCTGCCCGTGGCGCGCTACTCCCCCTGGCAGGTTTGCGCCGCCTTCTACGGCCTGGTAGGGGCTTACACTCGTTCACTTTTCAGCTCAACTTGAGCCGTGTGTGACACACAAAAACACCCTACACTCCCTAAATACCCCCCTCACACCCCCTTAACACGGGCTACACAACCCCTACGCGCACCCCCTATCCCATAAAAGGCGCTGAAGTTGAGCTGAGAAGTGGACGAATTTAAGCCCCTGCAGCCTGGGCGCGCACATGGGCTGGACGTGCCCGCAGAATGCCAAGGGGCATGTGCTGGGGCACGTGAAGGATCTGGGGCACGACGCGACGGACCCGTCCGTGCGGCTGTACTCCACGTGCGCGGCGCAGCCGTTCCACACGGACAGCGCGGACCTCGTGGGGCTGCTGTGCCTCGAGCGATCGCAGCAGGGCGGCGCGAGCCAGGTAGACGCTCACACCCGTCCACTTTCAGTTCAACCTGAGCACTTTTTGCGGAATGCGTTGGGTAGCTTCGATAAGAACAAAGGCTTAGGTCGACCTGGGATATGGACGAGTGTTATACCTTGGGGCCAGGTGGTGTCGTCGGCGGCGCTTTGGAACGAACTGGTACGCACGCGGCCGGACCTGGCGCAGGTGCTTAGCGAGCCGTTCCCAGTATGGCGGTGCAGGTTGAACCCGTGCAACCCAGTTGAAAGCACCTGGACGTAAGCGCTTGAAACCGATTCGTAATAGACTGCTTTCAAGTAGAACCGACGAAATCCATGCATCATGTTGAGCGCCTGGACCTAAGCGCTTGAAGCTATAAAATGATAAACTGCTTTCAAGTTTTGGTTTCAAATCAAGTTGCGCCGCTCAGTCTCGGTGGACCGCAAGGGGGAGGTGCCGGCGGGCAAGCGGGCGACATACGACATGCCGATATTCCACCGTCACAGTGCGGCGGTGGGAGTCGGCGAGGGGGAGGGTGAGGTTGCTGTAGCTTGTGGTGGTGGTGGCAGGGGTTTACACTCGTCCGCTTCTCAGCTCAACCTAAGCCGTTTTGGTCACACCTCCCCGTGTCCCCCTGTGTAATAGACTGGGGGGACATCATGCACCCGACGTATCCCACAAAATGTGCTTACGTTAAGCTGAAAGGCGAACGAGTGTAAGGCCCTGGGTGGTGGCGGCGGCGAGTGTACCGGCGAGGAGTTGCTGAGCGCCATCTACGACCGCAACTTCATTGCGGCGGCGCAGAAGCGGGTTGAAGAGGGATACGCGGGGTACGAAGGCGTGCCGCGGCTGACGGCGCTGCAGACGGAGGCGCTGGTGGGGCCCTGACTGTTTGCTCATTGTCTACCGGTGTACCCGCACTCACTCGCCGCATCCTGCTCCCTGACTGTTTGCTCATAGTGTACCGGTGTACCCGTGCACACTCGCCGCAACCTCCTGCCCGATGGATGGTGCTCGACACTTCGTCGAATGCAGTCGGACACTCGCTGTGTTTGGTAATGCCATCCTATGACGTGGCGAGCACTATCCATCAGTCCTATCTACTAAAGCATGTCACTCAATACTCGAGTATACGCGAGCTAACCTAGCTAGATGCTGAAGATGAAATGACATGAGCGCACTCACATCTACAAATATAACATTCCCCTCAGTCCCTAGGCGCTGGATGCGCTGGACGCGCTGTGCGCCGACGACCGCCTGCGCCTGGACATGCAGCTGGAGCCCGGCGACATCCAGTGGCTGCACAACCACACGTGCCTGCACGCGAGGGACGCGTACTCCGACGACATCACCTTGGAGCCCAGCCGGTAGGCCCAGTCGGAACATGCTTATTCTTTTGCCCGGACTCCCTACGCTTGTTTCCCCGATTTCAGCCTATGATGCTCGGATTATTCCCAGTTATGCCGACTCACGTCCCAAAGAAGCACAGAGAAACTGCCGGAAAATGCCCAAAAAAATCCGCATGTTCCCAAAAAATGCCAAAATTCTCAGAAAATGCCCAAAATCCTGGGAAAATGCCGGAATTTCCGATTTGCCCATTGTGCCGAAATAATGCCGGCACGTTTCGCCTGGCCCTACGAGCCGGCGGCACCTGCTGCGGCTTTGGCTAACGCCGCCCAACGCGCGCCCGCTGCCGCCCGTCTTCGCCGAGCGCTTCGGGAGCTTGGAAGTCGGGCCCGCGCGGGGCGGCATCCGGGTCGAGGGACAGACGCCGTACTGCGCGCTTGTACCCGGTGAATGATGCATCAAGCCTCGGCATCAAACGCCAAACGCCCAATTGATAGGATATTGATAGTAAGGAGTGGGGTATTGATAGTATAAGAAAGCTGAGTGGAAGACTTCATTACAATATTATCCAAAGAGAAATAACCGGCATTCGCGCACGTCCTGCGCCTTGGGTGCCGTGCTATCAACTAATTTACATGACACAAGAAGCACGAAAGTGTTCACCCCTGCTTCGACGCCTGCTCGTCGCCGTGCAGCGGGCACTATGCGCCCGGCGGGGGGCACCGGGTCTTACTGCGCCCGTGGTGATCGTGCATCATCCTTATGCATCCCGAACATGTCGTTAACGTGCCCATCACGATGGGGTTGGCACGCCACTAACCGAATGGCGATGATGTGCAGAGTCGGCGGCCACCCTGCCGGGTCCAGTCACGGCGCCAAGGGGTGGGAGGCGAGCGAGAGGAATGGCCAAAACCGTGCCAGGTGCAGCACCGCGGAGCGGTGCAGAGGCCAGCTCAGAGCCGGCAGCAGCAGCGGCGGCGGCAGCGACGCGTGCATCCCATCCAGGCCCAGCTCCGACGCCTCGCGGTGAAGCGGCAGCGGCAGCGGCATCGGCAACGGCAGCGGCAGCAGCGGCGACGCGTGCATGCCGGTCAAGCCCAGCGAAGCCGCCGCGCGGTAGAGCAGCGGAGGTAGTGGCAGCGACAACGGCAGCAGCGGCGGCGGCGACGGCAGCAATTGCGGCGGCGTTGCGTGCATCCCGGCCAGGCCCTGAGCCGCCTCCGCGCGGTGAAGGTGCACCATATGGCGGAGTGTAGTAGACGCTGGTGCTACTCATCTGAAGCGGTGGCAGCAAGTGGTTCACCATGTTGTAGCGGCGCAAGTTGGATTTGAAAGCAAAATTTCAAAGCAGTTCATGATATTTCAGTTTCAAGCGCTTCGTTCCAGGCGCTTTCAACGTGAATTTGACATGGTCAACCAGCATCGCCCTACCATGTCCGACGAGAACGTCATCCCAATCGCCGCTCCCGCCGCAACAGCAGCTGCGGCGCGCTGCTGCGCGGCGAGCGAAGGGGAAGTCGGCTCTGCGGAGCAGAAAATAACAGAGAGAATATTCAGAATTTCTTGCACTTAGTGGACTAGGTGTCTTGCACCACGAGTAAATTGGCACCTACGCGCGCGGACCCCGAGGGCCAATCCCGAGGCCATTCACCGGAGCCATCTTCGACACAATCCATGTCGCCACGAATCGCATGCGCCGCCTTGAACGGCGGCCGCCTGCCAGGAGGAAGAGGAGGAGGAGGAGGAGGAGGAGGAGGAGGAGGAGGAGGAGGAGGAAGAGGAGGCGTGAACCACTCGGGGCCACCCAACTCATTCAACGGAAGGCTCACGGTACGCGTGTCACGCACCTGCAACGCTCTGACCCTGCAGCCAGTTGAACGGTTGCGACGGCTTGAGAGCGACCGGGGCAGAGGCATGGGCCAGGGTAGTATCCGGGGTCGGGGCCGCGGCCGGGGCCGGGACCGGGGACGGTGCAGGCGGTGGCGCCCCACAGCTCCCGACGATCGAGGGTTGCGCCGCTGACGGCAGCGCCTTAAGCGGCGCCCGTTTCCTTCCGCTCCCGGGACCTCCCATGGCGAACACGTCGCGCCGCAACGCAAAGGCTGTCGCGTGTGTGGCAGCTCTCACTGTTCCAGGAACGTTACCTTGAAGAGCTATCTCGCGCGTGCCGCCACCTCTTGCAGGTCCATGAGGTGACCATTATTGCGGTTCGTGGGTTTCGTATGGCGCAAGGACATGTACCGGGTACACATTTTCGGTGCCAGCCCCACTCGGCGTTGGTCCGATTCGATTTGCGCGATCCAGCCGAAAAAATAGAAGATGCTGAATCGGATGCCGTTCAACCAATCAGAACTGTTCAAATCGAATTCCCACGAGAGGGATAGAGCGAGAGAGAGAGAAGAAGGAGAGAATGTGATCTGAACCGCTTTCAAACTGTGCTTTAATGTCATCTTGCGCTGCTACGCCTATGTCTCCTCAGGTCCTGCTAATGCGCGCAAATCTACAAATGCGCGGCTCACGCCATGAAGATGAAGGTGGAGTTGGCATCCGGCGCCGCCATCTTCTTCGCGCGTGCTGTGCCCACCACAAGGGGCGCACACTCCTCCACTTTTCAGCTCAACCTGAGCCGTTTTCGTCACACCTCCCCGTGTCCCCCAGTCTCATAGACTGGGGGACAATCATGCACCCAACGTATCCAACAAAATGTGCTTACGTTGAGCCGAAAAATGGACGAGTGTAAGCCCTTGTTGGATGCGTTGGGTGCATGAATTTCCCCCAGTCTATTAGACAGGACACCGGGAGGTGTGACCAAAACGGCTTAGGTTGAGCTGAAAAGTGGGCGAGTGTAAGCCCCTGCCCACGACGCGCTCAAGCTGGAACATGTCCAGGCGCGAGAACACGGCGGAGGAGCTGGGCGCTGACACCGCCGCCGCACCCGCCGCCGCCTGCCAGGGACTTACACTCGTCCACGTTTTTGGCTTAGCGTGGGAACGTTGGATATATTGGGAGGTTGCAGTAACGAAACGGCTCAAATGAGGTTCGAAGTGGACGAGTGGAACCCCCTGCCGCCTCCTCCGCGCCCAGGAACCCCAACATCTCCGCGTAGTACCCCGCGTGGTCCGGCAGGCAGGGGCTTACACTTGTCCACATTTCAGCTCAACCTGAGCCGTTTCTGACACAGAATAAACCCTAGACACCCCCTAGTACCCCTGACACCCACTATAAACACCCCCTAATCATCCCCTACACGCAACCCCAATCCCACACAAAGCGCTTACGTTGAGCCGAAGAGTGGACGAGTGTAAGCCCCTGCCGGAAGGCTGTAGAAGAACACTTCGCGCACGCCCCGGATGCGGCGCCGGAAGTAGAAGTGCGCGCGCTCGGCGTAGTGCCGCAAGTTGAATTTGAAAGCAAAATTTGAAGGCAGTTCCTCATCATTCATCTTCAAGCGCTGAAACCAAGATCGGTCAAACCCTGGGTCAGCCTGAGGTCAACCTGCAATGACAGGGTTTAGGTTTTAGGGTTAGGGTTTTAGGGTTTAGGAACTAGGGTTTAAGGTCCTTACCTCTGTGACCAGCAGCACACGCTTGCGGCCGTCGGCGAACAGCGACCGAGCGCGCGCCGCGTCCTGCGGAGGCGTGTACTCGCTCGTCACGCAGAACGACACGTCCTCCGCGAAGGGCCCGAAGGACACTGCCCACCACGTCATAGGATGCTATGTAACTCAATAAACGAGGGTTCCACAATGCGTATGATGACGTGGCAATAATTATCCATCAGTCCCATGGAACCCTCGTTTATAAACTTAAATGGCATCCTATGACGTGGCGAGCACCATCCATCAGTCCCTACCTCAGCGGTCAACAGGTTTCGCACCCGCACGAAGTCGAAGTAGGAGCGCACGAATACCAGCGCGCCCGGCTGTAGCGGCGCAAGTTGAATTTGAAAGCAAATATTGAAGGCGATTCATCGTGTCATAGTTTCAAGCGCATAGTTACAGGCGCTTTCAAAGTGGGTTTCATGGGTCAACCTGCACCGCCCTACCGGGTTGCGGGTTCTCTCGCAGGCGAGGCAGCACTCGGCGCGCGAAGTGTTTGAAGCGCGCGTTGTCCGCGTCCGCCACGGAGCAGTCAGGAAGGCGCTCGAACTGCTGCCGCAATCCCCCCGCGTTGTGCACCGCCTTGGCCGCCCACCCCAGCACCCCGCTGAAGCTCTCCCTCCAGACAGGGACTCATGCCCAGTGCTCGCCACGTCGATAATCGCATTTCGAGCCCTAGCCTGTGGAGGAACTTGGCATCCTATGACGCGACGAGCACTATCTACTCGTCCCGACCCCCACTACTTTTCGAAACTTGGGGTTTCAGTGTGCGAGTTTCGGATTCCGATACTCGCCGGCCGAGCCGACAGACCGTTTTCAGGGCCATCTTGAGTTATCCGAACCTCAAATTTGGACCTCATAGTTTCACGTGATCTACCCCTCAGTCTCTCAAAGTACAGGGGGTCGAACCGTGTACATGCATCAATCCCTACTTCCACCGAACGCGCCCCGCGGCGTTGTGGCAGTCGTTGCGCGTCAGCGCGTTGATCTCCGCGCTGGGAAAAGCGGAGAGAACCACGGTCTGGCGCAGGCTGGCGGCGAAGCCGTTCAGATGTGACTCGTGCACCCGCATGATGTCCGTGCCGTGCGCCTCCTTCCTGGAGGGTCGTTGAGAACAATCACTCGACCGAGGTCGGAGCATGACTTACCATCAGGGTGAACGCTCATACAGGCGCGTGGAGTATAAATTTGACATCCTGGACCATGGCTATCCCAGGGACATCTCCGGCGCCGTGCTGGCTAGCACGCGGCGGCCCTCCCAGTAGCGTTGCCTACTGCATGGCTGCTGTTCGACAAATGGCCGAACAAGGCCCCGACGGAACAAGACCTAGTTTCGAGTCCGGCAAGCGGAATGCGAAAAGGGACATTCAACGTCGGTCGAGTGCTTGGTCAAAAAACCTGCCCTGCCTTGGGCAGCTTGTTGCACTCCCCGAACAGGGTCTGCACGTGCTGCCAGTTCTGCATCATGATGCAGTCCGCGTGGTCGATGATGACCACCTCCAGCCAGGGGCTAACACTCGTTCACCTCAACAGCTCAACGTAAGCACTCTTCGTGGGATACGTTGGGTGCATGATCTTCCCCCAGTCTATTAGACAGAGGGACACACGGAGGTGTGACCAGAACGGCTTAGGTTGAGGTGAGAAATGGGCGAGTGTAAGCCCCTGCCTCCAGGCTGGACAGGAAGTCGCCGGCGGCGGACCCCGCTTCTTGCAACCGCGTCACCAGTCCCAGGGGCGACGCCACCAGGATGTCTGAGCCGAAGAAATCCACGTACAGCCGCACGCCAGGGGCTTCCATTCGTTCACTTCAGAGCTCAACTTGAGGTCCTTCGGGAACACAGCGCTCACGGTTGACCTCAACTTAAGCACCTTCGGGACACATCCACGGGTGAATTTGGGTTATATGTGGGACAAAGTGATCTTATGTTGAGCGTAAAGGGTCAAAGTAAGCTCAAGTTGAGCGGGAATGGGAACGAGTGCAAGCCCCTGCCGCACGCTGGCCTTGGTCACTTTGATGCCGAGCCAGAAGTTAAGGCCAGGTGATTTAGGGTTAAGGGTTTACATTGCCTGACAGATAATGCCTGCCACGTCATTCTCCACATTGTAGACCCTCGTTTCTTGTGTTGAATGTGAATGGAATCACATGACGTGGCGGGCATTATATGTCAGGCCCTACCGGAAGTGATCGTCGGTGTTGCCTTTGAAGAGTTGTGTGTGGTCGTCCGGAACCCACATGCAGGGGCTTACACTCGTCCACTTTTCGGCTCAACGTAAGCACATTTTGTTGGATACGTTGGGTGCATGCTTTTCCCCCCAGTCTATTAGACAGGGGGACACGTGGAGGTGTGACCAAAACGGGGTGTGACCATTACGTTGAGCTGAAAAGTGCACGAATGTAAGCCCCTGCCCACATCCCCTTCTTCCGCTTCTTGCCGCTGCCGTCTGCCTCGGTGTAGCGGCGCAAGTTGAAATTGACAGCAAAGTTTGCAAGTGGCTCATCATATTCCAGCCTCAAGCGCTTAGCTCGAGACAGTCCCACGAATCTACGAAACTTGGTCCCAATTTCGTATGGCCAATTCGCCCAGTCTGCCAGTGCCGATCCCTACACGAATTGCTCGTACGACAGCTTTCGTATGGGCAGGTCACGTGCGCCCGATCCCTACGTCAATTGCCCATACGACTGCAAAGTGGGAGCCGTATCGACCAAATTTCGTCGATGCGAGGGACTGCCCTACCTCAGTGTCGTCGTCGTCGCTGTCGTCGCCGCCGAGGAAGTCCTCCTGGAAGCGCTCAAGCTTGTTCACGGCGTCAGAGCGGCCGTGTGGGAGGGTCATTCAGAACAATGATTCGACACACGTTGGATCGACGATCACTCATCATCAGGAGAGGGGCAGGGCAAATGCTCAAAGGTCAACCGGCCTGCAGGAATCGTCTCATTGTGTCCGTATGAGCATTTACCCTGGAAGGTAAGTCATGCCTCGATGAGTTTAAGGTTTAGGGTTTAGGGTTTAGGGGTTAGGGTAAAGGGTTTAGGGAATAGGGTTTAGGTCGTCGTTCGCAATGAGCCCCCTGCCGTGCGCGGCGGGGCACAGCTGTAGCAGCCGCCGCACCATAGGGACGGATGGACAGTGCTCGCCACGTCATAGGACGCCGTTTAATTCAAGAAACGATGGTTTGCAATGCGTTTGATGACGTCGTGGGCACAGCGATGGATAGTGCTCGCGATGTCATAGGATTCCGCTCGACTCAAGAAACGAGGGTTCAAAATGCATTTGATGACGTGGCGAGCACAATCCATCAGTCATTGATGGTTAGTGCTCGCTACGTCTTAGGATGCAGTTCAACTCAAGAAACAAGGGTTTGTGATGCGTTTGACGACGTGGCGAGCACTATCCATCGGTCCCTACCGCACGACGCGGCCGGCGACGCTGCGCATGGGCACGAGAATGAGCACGGTCGGTCGGGCGAACCCCTGGTCGCGCGGCAGATCGTCCTGCACATTGACGCGGTTCATGCCCTTCGCCTGGGGCCAGATGGGGAATGCTTGCCATGTTATGACGAAGTGCGTGAAACCACTTAGACACTTAGCAACAAGTATTGCTAAGTCGTTTAAATGGAGCGTTCTGACTGGTCGAGCGGGAACTAAGTCAGCTAAGTAGCACTGAGTCAGACTAAGTGTCTGAGTGGTTTGGCGCACTTTGTCATATGTGACTCTATGTGACTCTAGAAACGAGGATCTACAATGTGGAGGATGACGTGGCAGGCATGGGACTGACAAATCATGCTCGCCACGTCATATGACTCCATTCAATTCAAGAAACGTGGGTCCACAATATGGAGGATGATGTGGCAGGCATCATCTTCCAGGCCCCACCTTTGCCGTCTTTGCACCTTGCCCCGGCTTTGCACCCACCTTTTCTGGTTTCGCCGACCCCTCCACCCCCTTCTCAAACCTCCCA
>Ga0307488_10003802_pt1 | contig 12589 bp, 11 predicted proteins | sample SB02metaG_FD_202248 | JGI IMG/M metagenome (GOLD analysis project Ga0307488, IMG submission 202248) | Sea-ice brine microbial communities from Beaufort Sea near Barrow, Alaska, United States - SB 0.2 | ecosystem: Environmental > Aquatic > Marine > Coastal | place: USA: Alaska | collected...
CAGTTAAATAATATTTTTTAAATTTAAAGTTTATTCTTATAATAACTAACATGAAGATCTTATCGTTTGATGTTGGTATTAAAAATTTATCATTTTGTTTACTAAATGATACAGTTATTGAGGATTGGGGTATCCTAAACATATGCACCGATGATGTATGTGAACACTGCTCTAAGAATGGTCAGAGATGTGATAAATCTGTTAAATTTATTGATAAAAATGGTTTCAAGGTGTGTCCGTCACATAGTAAATTAAAGGCTTATGCCGATATAAAGTTTAAGAAACACTCAAAAAAAGATAACCCTATGTTAGGTCAAGGTAAATGTATAGTTGAAACACTACGAAATAAAGTAGACTTTTTAGACGTTGATTTAGTGGTGATAGAGAATCAACCTGCTTTGAAGAACCCAACTATGAAATCTATACAAATGATTATATATAGTTATTTCTTGATTAGTGGTGTAACCTGTGATGATTCTAAAGTTGATAGCATTGAGATGATTAATGCTCGTAATAAACTCAAAGCATACACCGGACCCGTAGTACCGTGTGATATTAAAGATAGATATAAGAAAACAAAATTTTTAGGTATTGAATATTGTAAACATATGATTAATGAATCTAGTCAAGATGATAAATTTATAAATTTATTTGACAACAGCAAAAAAAAAGATGACTTAGCAGATGCTTATTTACAGGGTATATATGTTTTAAAATCTAAGGTATAAATATAATTGAAACTTTTATCATATTCTTTAATTGAAACGACGTCCACATCGTTGTAACGCTATGCTTTGGTTGAGTCCTGCTTTATTTGCTACATTGATACAATCTTCATACTTACCTGAGAAAATATTATCTGTAGCAGCAGCGATGGCGCTTTTCGCGCCATCTGTAGCAGCAGCGATGGCGCTTTTCGCGCTATTCGCTAATTTCCTACGCATCAGCGATGTATGTCCATTATTACCATCGGTATTGGGTGGAAGGTCCAACGTCACGTGTACATTCTCTGCCGCTGCCCGTGTGGTGTGTACCGCCGTTGCCAAATTTTTTAGCTGGTCATCAATATCTTGCGCAGCGTTCCGCGCAGCGTTCCATTTTTCCGTCACCGCATCCACCTCATCTTTTTTTACCTGACTATCGGTAACCTGCATATGCTCCGTAGCTGCCACAGCCGTCGCCTCTAGCTGTCTCTGTCTCTTCGCCTCCTTCGCCTCCTTCGCCTCCTTCTCTAGCTGTCTCTCCATCGCCTCCTTCGCCTCCTTCGCCTCCTTCGCCTCCTTCTCTAGCTGTTTCTCTAGTTGTCTCTCCGCCTCTAGTTGTCTCTCCGCCGCAACCTCAGATTTCACTTTATACTTAACAGACTCATACTGTTCCACATAATTATTTAATACCGATAAGTGTTCATTAATAGTAGGTTCATTAATAGCATGTAATTTAATAAACATCTTGCGTAACACCGGTATTGTTATACATGAATATATAGTACTTACATCTATGTTTGAATCTATGTTTGAATCTAACGCTGTCAACGTATCATTTATAAGTGGACGATATCCAGTTTTAATGATGAAAATGATAATCTTTACTAAATCTTTTAAAAATAAATTATAATTTTTTATATCATTATCATATTTTATATTAATTTTTTTGCCCATCAGCAACGGTTTTTTTTCAGGGAATTTGCTACTTATAAATTCAATTAATAATAGTGACACACCACAACACTTGGACCATAATCTTTTCATCACATTTATGTCCTCTTTTATGCCATCACGTACTGATGAAATTATGGTCACTCGCCCTCGTTGTTCCTGCGTATCCTGCTGTAATTGACTTTCATTCAATGATCCTAATAAGTCCCCTTTTATGCCACCAAGTACTGATGAAATTATGGTCACTCGCCCTCGTTGTTCCTGCTGTAATTGACTTTCATTCAATGATCCTAATAAGTCACTTTTTATTCTTATTATCTCATTAATTAATAAGAAGTGTGTTTTACTGTTGATAACCACCTCTTCCACCAGCTGCTGGGCATTTATGCGATCATGTGGAGATAAATTATTAATTTTATCTAAATCTACCATCAACTTTCTTGCGGTTACCATGGCGGTTACCGTGGCGGTTTCCGAATAATTATTTACGCGACCTTTTACCATTTCTATAATCCATTGATCTAGTCGTAAATCATCAACATTTATCTCCACTGCTTGTTTTCCCTGGTCTGCAGTTACCGTCTCATTCACATCTATGCCGACAGACGCCCCCCCCTCTTGTAAATTATTTCTCTTAGTCCTATTAATCCGCTTAGTCCTATTAATCCTATTAGTCCTATTACTCCTATTAATCCGCTTAGTCCTCTTAATCCGCTTAGCCCGCATAGTCCGCCTAGACTTCTTATGTTCCATATATTATAATAGAAAAAAAATATTAACATCTACGAATAAATATGCTTCACCCTCTTCATATTTATGAACTATGCTTCATCTTGAAAATACCAGTGGTATAACCAGTGATAATTCAAATATCAATGATATGATTAATGCTTGTAGTACACTGATCCCGTAGTACAAGATAGATATAAAGTTTAAGAAACATATGATTAATGAATCTGGACAAGATAATAAATTTATATGTTTTAAAATCTAAGGTATAAATATAATGTCTGTTATGCCTCCTGCGTTTAATCCCAATGCGTTTAATCCCAATGCGTTTAATCCCAATGCGTTTAATCCCGAAGCATCTAATCCCACTGCATCTGCTCCTCCAGACGTTGGGACATACGATAGCGACGAATATAAACGTGTTTTTAATGAAGGCAAAATAGCCGGTTGTGCTGAATGCGGTGGTGTAGTTATAGACGGATTACAACGCACAAATACTATACCCGGTATGGTCTATGGTAAAGCGGTCTATGGTAAATCGGCCTCTAAAAAGAAAAAGAAAAAGAAAAGATCTAAGACTAAAGGGTCTAAGACTAAGTCCAAAAAAAGATCTAAGACTACAAAGAAAAGTTCTAAGACTAAAAAGATAAAGAAAAAGAAAAGATCTAAGCGAAAAAAGGATTAAGAAACAATGTGTTTATTTTAAATTTTAAGAAACAATGTGTTTATTTTAAATTTTAAGAAACAATGTGTTTATTTTATATTTTAAGAAACAATGCGTTTATTTTATATTTTAAGAAACAATGCGTTTATTTTATATTTAAAGATTTTACTTTATTAGTAAGATATCAATGAAAGATGTATTATTATTTTCCCTTAAAAAGTATTATTCAAATGATAAAATTTTAACCAAGTTATTGAATATAATTAAGTACAAGAAAAGTATTTCTCTAAGAATAATTGATTGGTTCGCCACGAATTACTCTAAAAAACATAATACTATATTTATCATATATAAAGATGAAGATGGTGAAAAAACATTAAATGAAACAGACGAAATTCTACATCAATTCAACGTTTACAATTCGTATAAATCACAATTAAAAGCGTATTCTAAAAAACGATTCGATCCGTTTTGTAGGAGGGAACGATTAGATATAGAGATAAATGGTATACATTTGAATACAACTATTGGTCAGCTGAATTTCTTTAGATGGGTGATCAATAATAATATCATTGATTATATAGAAGATAATATTAATGAAATAGAGGGTGACATGAATTATTCTTTAAAAAAAATAAAACAAAATTATAAACAATCGGGATCTTCATCTAGAAAGCCACGACAAGAGATTTCTAAATCGGCTCAAAAATGCTTAAACAAGACATCTTTAAAAGTTTCTATTATATTTGATTAACTATACTAACATTTATTCACTATGATAACACTTATTCGCTATCCTTCTTCTTCTTCTTAACAATTTTCTTTACGACCGGCTTTTCCTCCTCCTCCTCTTCCGATTCTGAAGATGATTCTGATTCTGCTTTAACTTCTTCCTTAGAATCATCCGATTCTTCCTCAGATTCCACAAAGTTATCTGATTCTTCAACCTCTACAACCTTAGTGACTTCAGTAGAACCATCATCCTCGTCATCATCAAAAGCATATCCCGTAAATTCAATCGGAGAATTAATCTTAACCTGTTCAGCGCGCCAGGTGCACCCGAACTTGCCAGACGCAATCCATAGACCGTTACACTTGAGGATCATTTTAACCTTTGTTCCCTTCTTAAACATAGATTCTAGATCAACAGCATCAGTCCCCGATAGAATTAGTTCATTCTTATCAGAATCATAACAATCACATAGAACCTTGCCTTCACGCTTAACAATCTTGAAGGCGAAGGTAGGTGCCCACTTCCCGTTGGGTTCACCCGTTTCGGAATCAACCGAGACTTTCACCATGTCATTGTAAAGTTCTTTAGCAATATCTTCCGACAGAGACTTCTTCTTGAACCATGCTAGAGAATTCTCTACACCCGCAGTCATCACCTTTTTATCCATATCCTGTAGCATCTGATAAAACTTCTTCATAGGTTCGTTAGTCAGATGACCGTCCATGGATACCTTGACAGAATACTTACCCGATGAATCATTATCTGGAGCAGGATAATATGTGCCGCTGTCGAATGGTACAGACAGTTCAGGTGTCTGTACATACAGCGGTGCTCCATCATAGTTCAGATAGATAATCTTGGCGCCACTAGGGAGCGACTTGACTGCTGAAAACGACACATTTGACATATCAACGTTCTGCGGCTTCTGGGGTTTGGCGGTGATGTTGGACATACTGTTAAGTTTTGTTAAGTTAAGTTTAGTTAAGTTTTGTTAAGTTGTCTTTAGTTTTATTGGTTTGTTTTGTTGTCGTTGTTGTTTGTTTATGGTTTATTACTACTATATAGGCAAATCAAATTTTTAAGTAATTTCTCCTTAGGATACGCCAAAATACTTAAAAAATTTCAACAGAATAGTATATAAGTTAATGAATACTGTAGAATCTGATATTACGATGGTGGACAATAAATGTATTCATATTTTAGATAATAAATGTAATAAAGTATCGGTGGCATGTTATGGAGGTTTTTGTAAATCCCACAAGGATGAATTTTTATTAAAAGACGGTTATATTAATATAGAAACCTTCACGAATGAAATTAAAGATTATAGGTTAACCGATCTCCAAAAATACTGTAATACTAAGATATCTAAATCACCCAGTAAATTTAAGAAAGCCGATTATTTTAATAAATTTTGTGAATATCAGAAACGTCATACATATTTGTCGGGTAATATAGATTCGGTTCATAAACTGCAGGCTAGTGTCAGACTATGGTATATTAAACATACTATGGACTTGCGAGGCACCGCTTTTATTAACAGATCAATATGTAAAAACGACGAAGATTTTTATACATATGAACCTATTCAAGATATAGAAAATAAATACTTTTTCAGTTATAAAGATAATCAAGATAATTATTGGGGATTCGATATAAGGTCGTTAAACAAACTAATAAATATGAATTATGGTAATCCTTATACAACAGAAACCTTCACAGCAGTTACTAAAAGTAAAGTAAATGATCTAATTATGTATCTGGAAAAACACAAAGTAATTGTCCATATAGATAATACGGTAGTTGCCGATAGAAAAACCATGGTGAAGCAGAAATTTGTGGATATATTTTCACAAATGGAATACGTGGGCTACAGTTGTGATGTTTCGTGGATTCTAGACCTAAATAATAGTAAATTAAAAGTATTATACCGAGAATTAGAAGATATATGGAATTACCGAGCGAACTTAACCGAAACATTAAAAAGATCTATCGTACCTACTGATGGTAAGTTGTGCTCAATGGGTGTACACGACTATAACCGGTGTAATAGTAGAGTTGAACTCTTAGAAATACTAGCAACGGTTCTCTTAAAAATATGCAATACACCCGAACCGAGTAACATGAATTTGGGATTTATGTATTTTATTATTTCTCTAAGTTTCGTAAGTAGGGAGTGTTTTATGATTCATAATTGGGTCCAATCGGTGTTCTAAAAAAAATTCTATGCTATATTATAAATGGTTAGAAAAGTATTGTCTAAGAGAAGGGCTAATACTACGGTGCGTAATAATTCTAGAAAACGACCTAAAAGGACTAATTCTAAGAAAAGGACTAATTCTAAGAAAAGGACTAATTATAAGAAAAGGACTAATTCTAAGAAAAGGACTAATTCTAAGAAAAGGACTAATTCTAAGAAAAGGACTACTAAAACATATAGAGGGGGTGCCTCACCAATCTTCGTCGTGTACGGTGATGACAACCATATTATAAATACATTAGATCCGGAGTATATCATACGCGGTATTGACACAACTGAAATACAGGCGTCTGCTGATAGCGTCAGAGCACTGAGAACATTTATAATTCTAGGAATACTAAAAGATATACGTGTGAAACTACTGGAAGACCATAAGGTCAAATTTAATACTCTAACCGATGAAATGCAAGAATCAGGAAGACGTTTGCTCGAATCTATATCAGATATCATATTACCGAACGCGCTATTATTTCTTGAAACTGGCGACAGCATTGAGGCTGGCGACAAGGGTCGCCTCATAAACGACTTAAATAATTTGCGTTTAGGTGAGGAAGGACCATGGACGGGTATGATGAGTTTCGGAAATTTGAAATACACCGATATATATAAGGTGTCTGAGCACGAACAAACGGTCGGTCACGAAGTCCAAGCAACCAGATACTTCGATGAGGACACAAATATCATAGAATTCTTAACAGTAGCCCCTGGCTGGTGGGCAAAGCAGCGACCCGAAGTCAAGGCGATCGAACACAAGGACACGATTGCAGTACGTTATACGGATGCAAATATATGGAAACGTTGGTTCTTGTCGTGGGTGGAAGACCTGAATTCAATAACTAACAGCGAATCAACTCAGTCAACTTGGCGGCTCCGAGATACTTCAGGTATTACATCAGCTCTACCGCCATCGGCGCGGGCATCGGCGCGGGCATCGTTAACGACTGTGGACTCGTTAGCGCCTGTGGTAATGGCATCGGCATCGCCATCGTTAGCGCCTGTGGTAATGGCATCGCCTATGGTAATGGCATCGCCAACGCCGGTGGAATCGTCTACCCTCGTGGATGCATCTTCCCCCCCCGATGCATCTTCCCCCCCCGATAGTTACCTTTGCCCGATCGGCTATAACGTCATGATAGACCCAGTCATGACCAAGGACGGACATACTTACGACAGAATAAACATCGAGAGATGGTTAGAGACTAATAACACCGCGCCCATAACCAGGGCACCTATGAGTAAGGGAGACCTGATGCCTAACAGAAGCCTCAAAGATGTAATTGATGCGTGGATATCATCTAGTGGATATAAACCCCCCACGGAAGAAGACGATGATGAGGTTACTGAAAGCGCGCAACCGCCGGCGTATCATACTATCAAAGATCTCACGGACAAGTCTGCGCACACGGGCAAGTCTACGCACACTGCCACGCATCGTGATAATGACCTGCGTGTATTCAGCGATCAGAGTTATTTTAAAGATGGACCGGACGATAAAGAATTCATGTTACTGTTCAATAAATTGTTAGGGTTACTGTTCAATAACTCGGTAGGGTTGTTAGGGTATACTCTTGATGACCTAGATGAGATAACAACAAGCGAAGATGTAGATGAGTTTTTGAGTACGGTCGGGGTACCACGGAAGCTGAGTAATGTGATTGGTGAATACGGAGTTTCTGATCCTCTGCTTCATTACATGACAAATGTCAGGATGAATGACCTGCGTGTATTCAGCGATCAGAGTTATTTTAAAGATGGACCGGACGATAAAGAATTCATGTTACTGTTCAATCAATTGTTAGGGTTGTTAGGGTATACTCTTGATGACCTAGATAAGATAACAACATACACAGATATAGCTAAGTTTTGGCCTACGGTCAATATACCACCGAGGGTGCGTACGGTGATTGGTGCAAACGGATTGTCTGATGCTCTGATTTATTACATATTTTATGTGCGGGATAATGCGCCTCCCGAACCGCCTCCCGAACCGCCTACCGGACCGCGTACCGTACGACCTACCGGTCGTACCGTACGACCTACCGGTCGTACCGGTAGTAGCGTTGCTCGGACTGTCCCCGCCAGATTGCCGTCAGGCAACAGTGATACATATGGTGACGGTGTCAGACCGTCGTCATCATATATCCCCCCTCGCGTTGCTCGGACTGTCTCCGGACGATCGCGTACCGGTCGTCACCACTGATCGTACTACCCACACTGCTCATACCGAACCGTCGGTTGATTATTACTTAAAAAATAACCGAATTAATACAGTATAGAGATATATAGTAGTGCGGTTGAATTAAAAAGAATAAAACATAAGTAATAGTATAAAATGCCCAGTAACAAGAAAGTATCCGCACCCAAGAAGATTGTAAAGAAAACGCCAGTTGTGGCTAAAGATGAAGTAGTTGCTCCTGTTGAGACAGTTGCTCCAGTTAAAGATGAAGTAGTTGATTCTGTTACCCTCGTTGACGCACCAGTTAATACTGTTGACACTTATGCCGATGAGTTCACCCATCTACTAGATCAGCTTAAGTCGCTTCAGACCACCCTTAAGGATCTAAGTGTCTACACCACCAAACTTGAGCGCCGTGTCGCTAAGGATCAGAAAGCGGTTCAGAAGCGTGTTAACGGCAAGCGCAAGCGCACCAACACTTCTTCTTCACCGACTGGGTTTTCTAAGCCTGGACCGGTATCGGATGAGCTCAGAGCGTTCCTCAAGATTGAGGCGGGTGAACTGGTTGCTCGCACCGAAGTAACCAAGCGCATCAACGCTTATTGCAAGGAACACGGTCTACAGGGTAAGGAGGATAAGCGTATCCTAAAACCGGACAAGGTCCTTAAGACTCTTCTTCGCCTAGGAAAGAACGATGAACTAACCTTCTTCAATCTCCAAAAGTACATGAAGGTTCATTTCCCCAACAAAGAGGGTGTTTACCCGACACTCTAAGTAATCCAAAATTTAAGTAATCCATTTAAGTAATCCATTTAAGTAATCCATTTAAGTAATCCATTTAAGTAATCCATTTATTTAACCTAGCCAACTTCTAATTCTAAGCATGTCATTCTAGTAGTTTTTTTTAAGTAGTCAGAAGCTATATCTTTTTTTTCAATATTCAGTATATTTACATTCTTTAAGTAATCCAAATACTTAATTTTATCAGTTAATTTTATAAAGTTATCATGATTAACCGAACAATAGTTTAAAAATCCATTTAAGTCACAGTATAATTCAGTTTTTATTAAATAATAAGCCGTAACGTTGGTATCTTTATTAACATCTTTGTCTAATTTTAGTAAGTCTAACACTTTCTTACTCTGATATTTACTAAATTCTATTTCGGTTGCAACAAAAGTGTCAAAAATATGATAACAATTAATGGTTGGTTTTATAGTGTTTGGTTTTATAGTGTTAGGTTTTATACTATGAATTAATCGCGCTAATAAATAACTGTGAATTAATTCAGCCCATATTTCGGTGTAAGCTTCAAATGTATTCATTTTAGGTGACGTTATACCGTATCTTTCTTTATAATGTTTAACAATTTCAGGGGTATCCTGTTTATAATCATAAGATAAGCCGTGGATTAATTCGTGAACACTAACTTTTACTATTTCTTCCTTTCGCCACACCGTAATATCGCATTCTTCTGGAGAAGACCAACATGCACCCCCATTAACTTCTTCTTTATCAAAAAAAGTATCGCCATCTAAGACCCTTTTCACATCTAATAAATAATAAGTCATGGTTATATCTTTTACTTTATGGTCTGCTAAATGTGCTGTAAATGATAAAGCAAACGCTAGAGTATCGACTAACAAATCCAAATCATCTACGTTTAAATAATGAATATGTAGATGAAACGTGAATAGCCCAGATTTTATTATGACTTGTCTATAATTATTGAAAGCTAGTATATCTTTTTGTAGATGTTTGTCAATAAACGGATTATTTGAAACACTTTGATACGATAATTTTTTTTGTTGATCTTTAACCGATACAATTTCATAATCAATATCGACACTTTCAAAATAAGACCATAAATCCTTTAAGTTACCTCCAATAGGTTTTGTATGAGGTGAAAAGGTATCAAATGCTAGATATGAATTGTGTGTTAACATAGTTACTATAGGTTAGAAAATTAAATGTGTTAGAAATTAAATGTGTTAGAACATTATAAATTATTAAACCCTGATATTCCTTCGTCCATATTAGTCAAACATATCAAAGAAATGGGACGAATTTTCTTAAATAGATATATGAAATACATTGAAAATACAATTAAAAATAAAAAAACAAAAAATAAGAGTAAATCAATCAAAACGTTTTAAATCTGATAAACCGGTAAAGTTGGATCAATAAATATTCATAAATTAAAATATATATAAATATATATAAATGTCTGGGGCAGGTGCAGCGTTAGCGGGTAAGCGTACTGCGGCACGCGTCAGTAGGGATGCTATGAATGCTGCGTATACTAAAGCCATAGCAGCACCGCCTGTGGTAGGGGCGGTCGTAGCACACAAGAACCACCCTGTGGAAGGGCACAATATGGAGGAGGCGCTGCACAATGTGCGGCTGGAAGCGCTGGAAGCGGACATGCGGGCCGAGGAGGCAGCGGAGAAATTAAAAGCGGTGAGAAATAATTCACGCCGTCCGGACGTCAATAGGACTATGGTACGGGAAACTAGGGCGAGGCTCGCGAAAACTTTACTAGATGAACAGACAGCTGCCCGGAAAGCTAGGGCAGGACACGCGCAAGCTAGTGTAGATGACCTGGAAGCTATGACAGCTAAACGGGTAGCTAGGACAGCTTCACGGGAAGCTAGGTCAGCTGCACGGGCCGCTAGGTCAGCTGAATGGGACGCTAGGTCAGCTGCGCAAGTTCAAGATGATACAGATGATCCAGATGAGTTTAGATTAGGTTTAGGTGGTTATAAAAACGTAAAACGACTGTCTAGAAAGAATAAATCTAGAAAGAATAAATCTAGAAAGAATAAATCTAGAAAGAATAAATCTAGAAAGAATAAATCTAGAAAGAATAAATCTAGGAGAAAGAAGGGTTCAGACAGACGATAAAATCAAAACGTTTTAAATCTGATAAACCGGTAAAGTTGGATCAATAAATGTTTCTTTTTTATGAAATAGGTTTCTCATTAACTCTTTTTGTGAATCATCTAGTTCTCTATGTTGTATACTATAGATAATATGAAGACTTCCTCTAACCATTGTAAAAGGATTATAGAAACCAAATGTATTGATAGATGATTTCTTTTTTACAGTTAAATCTGAGGCTATGCAGCATATCTTGAATTTATTGGGTAATCGTAGTTGAAACGTTGTACCGTAATAAACTTCATATAAATCAATTTTTTTAATGTAGTATAAATCATACCCTTTTTTATAAAAAATGTCATTAGTTAAAGTCATTAATTCTAACTTAATGGTAGATCGTTCATCGTTAAATAAATAGATATCATAATCGCTATCAATAATAAATAAATGATAGTAATTAGACCGTGTTTTGACTATTATCTGTTTACATACCCGATTAAAGACATCATTTAATGACCGTTTAAGATGTAATGTGATGTTATCAAATAGCTGCGTAGCATCTATATATTTAATATTATCAGTTTTAATTAAGGTTGTAGAAGAATCCTTTTTATTGAACGACTTATCTTTTTTATTGAACGACTTATCTTTTTTATTGAACAAACTAGACAAATTTACATTAGCGCGAGTATGTTTAGGAACGCTATAAAATAGATTCATCATTAATCGGACTTCTACCGAATTTATAAAAGAATTATAGTATTTGTAAATCAAATCATAATCATCTTCTGTAAATGTATAGTTTCTACCCGATAAATCTATATCGTATTGATGCCTTTTAATAGGATCCATTAAAGTTTCATATGCTTTATGTATCTCTCTAAACTGTTCTTCGGAACCACCTTTGTCAGGATGATGAATCTTGGCGTATTTATGAAAGTGTTTTTTTATCTCATCTGTAGTAGCATTTTTAGGCACGTTTAATAATTCATAATAATTCATAAATTATTTTTTAACTAAATAGTATAATATTCTAAATGTTTAAATAAACTATAAATGATATATTCTAAATATAAGGGTTTTCTATATGAATAACCGTATAGATGATTAACTTCGGCAATATCTCTTAGGGTGTTGATCTTGACCGTATAGGGTAGAATCAGACTTGACGCTAATTTGTCTACTATGTACCGTTGTAAATCTATAGAAGTAGTGTGATTCATATAATACATGTAACATAGTTCTCTGATATCTTCTATAGTCTTTACATTTAATCCAATATTTATTAATTTGATGATACGGTTATATGTAATTGAAATAGTATCATCGTGAACCTCTTTAAACGGTAATGTAAACATTAAAAAACGACTTCTAAACGTATGATCTAATTTATTTATGTTTGTAGTATGCAGTATAAAACACGCTGTGTCAAACGAAGACTCTACGATACTTTTAAGTTTTAATACAGAAACTGATTTTAAATTTTGTATAT
>Ga0307488_10003804_pt1 | contig 12584 bp, 11 predicted proteins | sample SB02metaG_FD_202248 | JGI IMG/M metagenome (GOLD analysis project Ga0307488, IMG submission 202248) | Sea-ice brine microbial communities from Beaufort Sea near Barrow, Alaska, United States - SB 0.2 | ecosystem: Environmental > Aquatic > Marine > Coastal | place: USA: Alaska | collected...
ACTTTTAAAAAGTAAGACGCGTTTCCTGCCAACCGATCAAGGAGATGGACGATGAGCAAAATCATTGATTTCAAATCTGCGTCTAAAGCCAGCTCAAAATCTGGCTCAAAGACTAAACCAGGATCTGAGAAAAAGTCTGATTCAAAACCCCAGTCTGACAACGTTATCGACATCTTCACCCGCAAGCCGCTCTCCGAGAACCTTAATAACAAGCTTATTCGTATCACCCCTGAACTCGACGGATTGGAAATGCTCTACTCCAACTCAGAGAATCAGGACAAATTATTTTCGATTAAAGTGCTCGCTTGGGGACTGCGCTCTAGCGGCGACGTAGTAGGCCTGGTGCCCTGGCTTCATGAGCTAATACCCTGTGACGAAATCAATGATCCGTTAAATGGCCAGTGGCAAGGCTATTACGATGCCGGGGTCGACGAGCTTTTTTACAGTGCGCCACTGCATAAGATTGTCGAGTTGGAGACCGCAGCCGATTACTATGAGTATCAGTGTGAATCGGAGCGCGAGATCATTCAGGAAATCCCCGACACCATAGGCACCCATGCCGTATTGTCGGCCGATAAGTTTAAAACAATTACTCTTAAAGAGGTGGTCAGCTGGAGACTGCGCCAGGATGGCAGTGTCAGCGCTATGTTAATCGACGACAGTAAGATGATCAGCACCCCAGTCCTACCTGGTGATGACTGTCTCTATGAGACCGAGGACTGCGACGATTTTCACTACTTTTTCCAGCACCATATAGCCAATAAAATCAAAGCGCAGGATCCTGATGCACTGGCAGCGATTTCAACTCTGTCTGAAAGTTGAAATGCCAATAGCCACAAAAAAGCCGCCGCTCTTATGGAGTCGGCGGCTTTTTATTAGCCCCAAAGATCTGCAGGGCGGCGTCAATTGAGAGCTTAGTCAGGACGACCGTAAGACATCAGCCGCTCAAAGCGGGTTTCCAACAACTCATCCATCGGCACTGCCGATAGCTCTTCGAGCTGACGACTGAGACTGGCTTTTAGCGTCTCACACATGGTGTCTATATCGCGATGAGCTCCACCCATTGGTTCGGGAATGGTCTCGTCCACTATGCCCAGCTTTTCCAGATTATCTGAGGTCACACCCATGGCTTCAGCAGCCAGTGGGGCCTTCTCGCTGGTTTTCCAAATAATATTCGCACAGCCTTCCGGGGAGATCACAAAATAAGTGCTGTACTGCAGCATATTCGTTTTATCGCCAACGCCAATTGCCAGAGCCCCACCGGAACTACCCTCACCTATCACGGTGCAGATAATTGGAGTCTTCAGTCGTGACATGGTCGCCAGGTTGCGGGCTATGGCTTCAGAGATATTGCGCTCTTCAGAGTCGATACCAGGATAGGCACCGGGAGTATCAATTAGAGTCAGTACCGGCAGTTTAAAACGCTCAGCGGTTTCCATTAGACGCAGGGCTTTGCGGTAGCCTTCAGGTTTCGGCATGCCAAAGTTACGCATCACCTTCTCGTTGACGCCGCGGCCCTTCTCTTCGCCTATAACCATTACTGGCACACCGTTCAAACGGGCAACACCACCAACAATCGCATTGTCGTCGCCAAAGTGGCGGTCGCCATGCATCTCTTCGAAGTCGGTAAAAATTCGCTTGATGTAATCCAGAGCATAGGGGCGATGGGGATGACGAGCCACCTGAACAACTTGCCAGGGGGTTAACTTGGTATAAATACTTTCAGTGAGCTTGCGGGATTTATCACGCAGCTTGGTCACTTCATCGGCAATGTTTAGATCATTATCATTGCCAACGAGCTGGAGTTCTTCGATCTTTGCTTCGAGTTCGGCTATAGGCTGTTCGAAAGAGAGATAGTTTAAATTCATGGGTAGAGAATTCTCATGTCTTGGGCTAAAACGGGGTCTGAGCGCATTCTAACACTAATACAAAACTACGCTAGAGCCGATTAAGCTGAGGGGCTCAGGGAGTTAAAAATACTTAGCGCTCAGGCGTAATCTTCTAATCATAGTGCAAAGTGACGCTATTTTTACCAAATCTTTCCCGCAGCTGACCGATCAACTCATCCCGTGGCTGCACTCGCCACTGACTGCCAAGCTTTAGACGTCCACTGGCGCTGGGGCCGATATATTCGACCTCCAGGGGACAGTTGCCATCTTTGTAGGCATTCACCGAGCTCTGCAAGCTTTCCACCCATTTGCCATCTTCTGTGTTGCTGTCGATGCTTAGGGCTAAACGCTTCACTTTACTGCAGCGGGCTTCATAGATTGACTGTACCGATTCGGCGAGCATTTTAAGACCGCCGGTAAAGCTATCCTCAGAGACCACACCCTGCACCACTAGCAAGGCGTCTTTCACTAGAATCTCGCGATAGACATTGTATTTTTCAGCAAAGATCGACAGTTCAAGGCGGCCACTTTTGTCGTCGAGAGTAATAAAGGCAAAGTTTTCACCGCGCTTATTTTTCATCACCCGCATAGCGATCACCATGCCGGAGACCGTGGCCAGAACCTTAGCCGGACGCAGTTTGGAGATACGATTGGGGTGCATCATGCGCAACTCCTCTTCGTACTCATCGATCGGGTGTCCAGTAAGATAGAGACCCAAAGTATCCCGCTCGCCATTCAACCGCTCTCTTCCCGACAGACTCCGAGCTGCACCGTAGCTGGTGTAATTAATATCTGAGGCGCTTTCAACAATGGATTCGCCAAACAGATCGCCCATACCACTGCTGGTGTTGCGGGCATGTTGCTCGGCAAGTTTAACCGCTTGATCCATGGCTGCCAGCATCACTGCACGGCGGTAGCCGATCTCGCCCTCAGGGCCAATCAGATCAAAGGCACCACTGCGAATAAGGGCTTCAATGGCACGTTTGTTAACCTTGCGGCCGTCCACTCGAGCGCAGAAATCAAACAGATCCTTAAACGGGCCACCTTCGTTGCGGGCAGCAAGAATGTTGCTCACTGGACCTTCGCCCAGGCCTTTAATCGCGCCCAAGCCATAGATCACGCTATTTTGCTTATCGACACTGAATTGGAACTGGCCGCCATTCACATCCGGCGGCAATAGTTCGAGGTTCATGGCCCGACATTCATCGATAAAGGTCACGACCTTATCGGTTTTATCCATATCCGAAGAGATGGTCGCGGCCATAAACTGAGCGGGATAGTGCTGCTTTAACCAGGCGGTCTGATAGGCAACCAAGGCATAGGCGGCGGAGTGAGACTTGTTAAAACCGTAGCCGGCAAACTTCTCCATCAGATCGAAAATATTTGAGGCCAACTCTTTGGTAAAGCCCTTTTCAATGGCGCCGTCAATAAATAGCATTCGCTGTTTGGCCATTTCATCAGCGTTCTTTTTACCCATGGCGCGACGGAGTAAATCAGCGCCACCCAGTGTAAAGCCGCCCATCTCCTGAGCGATCTGCATCACCTGCTCCTGATAGAGAATAATGCCGTAGGTCGGTTCCAAGGCGGGCTTCAAGCACTCGTGCTGATACTGAGAATGGGGGTAGCTAACCTCGGCACGGCCTTTTTTACGATTAATAAAATCGTCGACCATGCCGGACTGCAGTGGCCCAGGACGAAACAGGGCCACCAGTGCAATAATATCTTCAAAGCGATCCGGTCCGAGCTTCTTAATCAGCTCTTTCATACCCCGGGACTCAAGCTGGAACACCGCGGTGGTTTCAGCCCGCTGCATCAAGCCATAGGTAGGCTGATCGTCGAGGGGGATCTTATCGATTTCGAGTGGCGCTTCCCCAACGATGCTGCGGTCCGCATTAATCATGCGCACTGCCCAATCAATAATCGTCAGTGTCCGCAGGCCCAAGAAATCGAACTTAACCAGACCAGCATCTTCCACATCGTTTTTATCAAACTGGGTAACCACACCGCCGCCGGTCTCATCGCAATAGATCGGCGAGAAATCGGTGATCTTGGTGGGTGCAATCACTACACCACCAGCGTGCTTACCACAGTTGCGGGCAACACCTTCGAGCTGCACGGCCATGCCCCAGATTTCGGCGGCTTCTTCATCGTCATCCAAGAACTGCTTTAGGGTCTCTTCCTGCTCGACTGCCTTCTCCAGAGTCATGCCCACTTCGAAGGGAATTAACTTGGAGAGTTTATCGGCGAGGCCATAGGACTTGCCCTGCACTCGCGCCACATCGCGGACCACAGCCTTAGCTGCCATGGTGCCGAAGGTAACAATCTGTGACACCGCATCGCGGCCATACTGCTCAGCAACATAGGCAATAACTCGATCGCGCCCTTCCATACAGAAATCGATATCGAAATCCGGCATCGACACTCGTTCTGGATTGAGAAAGCGCTCAAACAGAAGATCGTATTCCAATGGATCTAGGTCGGTAATCAGTAGTGAATAAGCCACTAGAGAGCCGGCACCGGAACCCCGTCCGGGACCCACAGGAATAAGATTGTTTTTTGCCCAGCGGATAAAGTCCATCACAATCAGGAAGTAGCCGGGAAATTCCATTTGGATAATGATTTTAAGTTCGAATTCTAGACGCTCGGTGTAGCGTTTTTGGATTTCGGGGAAATCAGGCGCACTGGTATCGTAGAGTACTTCGAGACGGTCCTGAAGACCCTTCTCGGATTCCAGGGTGAAGAATTCATTGATGGTCATGCCATCGGGGATCGGATAATCCGGCAGAAAATACTCTCCCAGACGCAGCTCAATGGAGCAGCGGCGGGCGATCTCAACAGTGTTTTCTAGGGCTTCGGGAATATCCGCAAACAGCTCAGCCATCTCATCGGCACTGCGCAGATACTGCTGTTCGGAGAAGCGTCGCTCACGACGGGGATCATCAAGGGCACGGCCCTCGTGAATACAGACCCGCGCTTCATGGGCTTCAAATTCAGTTTTGGCGATAAAGCGCACATCGTTGGTGGCTACCACTGGGCAGTTGAAGCGCGCCGCTAGCTCTACTGCGGCATGCAGATAGTCCTCTTCTTCGGCGCGACCGGTGCGCTGCAGTTCAAGATAAAACCGATCCCCAAACAGGGCGATAAATTCTTCGAGCGCTGTGGCGGCATCCTCGATACGACTGGACACTAGGGCCACACCGATCTCGCCACTGCGACCGCCGGACAGGGCGATCAATCCATCACTGAACTCAGCCAGCCAGGACTTTTTAATATGCGGCACGCCTTGGCGCTGACCCTCTTGATAGGCCTTGGAAATAAGTTTGGTCAGGTTGGCATAGCCGACTTGGTCTTTGACCAATAGCACTAACTGGGTGGGACTGCCTTCACCACTCTCGTCGAGCACCAGCAGATCGGCGCCGAGAATTGGCTTAACACCGGAACCCTGAGTCGCTTTGTAAAACTTTACCGCAGCAAAGAAATTATTAAAGTCGGTGAGCGCCACGGCGGGCATACCCAGCTCTGCGACGGCCTTAGCCAGAGGCTTTATTCTCACTAACCCATCGACTAATGAGTATTCAGAGTGCAGCCGCAGATGAACAAATGATGCAGTAGTTATTGGATTTACCCTTTGCCTTTGGTTAACAGATGGCTGGCATCAACACCGTAATGGGTGAAGCTATCTTTCATCAGATCAAATACAGTGCCGTCAAATTCAGGAATCGACTTATCCGAAACGGCCACCGGCTCTACTCGGTCACCCCATTTAATAATGCCTGCGCCACAGGACAGTCCAGCACCAAAGGTTGCCGTGAGAATGGTCATACCGGGCTTAACCCGACCATCTTCCAAGGCATCACAGAGCGCAAGAGGTATGGACGCAGCAGAGGTATTGGCGTACTTATCGATGGCCACAACCACTTTTTCCATGGGAAAATCGAGACGTTTCGCTAGTGACTGGATAATTCGCATATTCGCCTGATGGGGAACAAACAGGTCTATATCAGCTGCTGTCAGACCCTGCTTTTCGAGCACATCATTGATCGCGTCAGACATACCTTTGACCGCACTCTTAAAAATTTCTGCGCCATCGAAGTCCAGAGAGATATACATATCGCCGGTGAGATGCGCGGGGGACATACCCCAGGTAGGCAGTCGCAAGCATTCACGGCTATCGGGCACACAGCTCATTTTTGCCGTTAATAGGCCACTCTCTTCCTCAGCCGCTTCGATAACCACGGAACCGGCACCGTCACCAAAAAGAAAGCAGGACTCGCGTTTTTTCCAATCCATTGCCAGGGAGATCCGCTCCGAACCGATCACCAAAGCTTTGTTGATTGAACCCGCCTTAATCATGTCAGTCGCAGTATTCAGGGCGTAGAACCAGCTAGTGCAGGCGGAGTTAAGATCAAAAGCCGCAGCGTTTTTAGCGCCAAGTCTATTTTTGATATAACTGGCTGTATTCGGACAAATTTCTTCGGGAGTGGTAGAGCCGAGAATAATCAGATCTATATCATCTGCATCCAAGCCGGCAGTTGCCAGTGCGCGCTCTGCAGAGAGCCAGGCCATTTCACCGGTAGATACGTGGCTATAGTGGCGCTGACGGATGCCCGAGCGCGAGAAAATCCACTCGTCACTGGTATCGACAATCTTGGCCATATCATCGTTTGTCATCAGCAGCGGTGGAGCATATTTTCCCCAACCGGTTATCTGTGCATATCTCAAGACAATCCCCTTAAACCCTAGATTAATTATTTTTTATTCGAATGCGGGGACTGGCAATAAGCTTAAACAGCTCTTTGTATTGGCCACGCTTTGATGATCAATAGTATATCCACTAACCGCGAGGCTACCTAATCAAAAAGACCAGATTGTACGAGTTCTAATTGCTCCCGCACTGGCGCAAAGGTCCGGCGGTGAATTGGCGTTGCACCAATGCGAGCCAGGGCCTCCAGATGCTGTGGTGTGCCATAACCTTTGTTGGCAGCAAAGCCATAACCAGGATAGGTGACATCCAGGGCTTTCATTTCCGCATCTCGCACTACCTTGGCAATAATCGACGCAGCACTGATACAGTCCACTCGGCCATCGCCCTTGACCACCGCTTCCCCGCGATACTCCCATTGGGGCAGTCGATTGCCATCCACAGCCACATAATCCGGCTGTTGACTTAGACCCATCACAGCCCGACGCATGGCCATCAGAGTGGCCTGCAAAATATTAAAGCGATCAATTTCAGCTACGGAGCAGCGCGCCACAGACCAACAGAGCGCACGACTGGTGATATCGGCATAGAGATTTTCTCGCTGTCGACTGGAGAGTACTTTCGAGTCAGCCAGCCCTTCAATCCCGTGATTGACCGGCAGAATAACCGCAGCGGTAACCACATCACCGGCCAGTGGGCCTCGCCCTACTTCGTCGACGCCGGCGAGAAATTGAATATTGGCTGGGGGTTTCCAGGCCTTCAACTTAGACGGCTTTAAGCTAGAGGCCTTTAAGTTAGAGGCCTTGATTTTAGTCGGCTTCACGAGCAGATCAGCTTGTTAATGGCAGCTGCAGCTGTATCACCGGATGGCAGATTGATTTGCTCATAGAGCTCTTCGAAGCGCTGTTCCACTATGTGTCGCGCATTAGCATCCAACGCATTGCTAACGGCTGCACTGAGACTATCCACGGTGGCCTCATCTTGAATCAGTTCTGGCACCACCATTTCAGACGCCAGTAAGTTTGGAATTGAGGCGAAGGGAGTCTTAATAAAGGGGCGGACTAATTTGTAAGTCCACTTGCCAAGTTTGTAACTCACTACCATTGGCTTCTTTAGCAACATGGCTTCAAGAGCGGTGGTACCAGAGGCAAGTAAAACCGCATCAGCTGCTTCCATAGCCAGTAGCGACTGTTGTTCGATTAGAGTGACGGGTAAGTCGGGATGCTCTGCGAGAATCTCGCTCAACTGCCTGTGCCGATCGCCATTGGCTGCTGGGATCAAGAACTGTAAATGCGGGTTGGACTCAAGTAGACGTTTAGCCACCATCAGAAACAGTTCGCCCATCAGCGCCACCTCACCACCACGGCTGCCCGGCATGATGCACAGCAGCGGCCGATCAGTATCCAAACCCAACTGCTTGCGAGCCCCAGAACTATCTGGATCCCGCGAAATCTGACCGGCTAGCGGATGACCGACAAAGGCCACTGGTACAGCGTGCTGTTGATAAAAGGCCTCTTCAAAGGGCAGCAGCGTCAGCATTAAGTCAACGCAGCGCTTAATGCCTTTAATGCGCCCCTGACGCCATGCCCAAACCGAGGGGCTGACGTAGTGCACTGTTTTGATACCGTTCTCATGCAGGGCCTTTTCAATGCCCAAATTAAAGTCGGGAGAATCGATCCCAATAAAGGCAGCAGGCTTTGACTGCTTGCAGCGAGTAATAATGTCTCGGCGTATGGATAGCAGTTCAGGCAAGCGCTTAAGCGGCTCGACAAATCCCATCACCGATAAGCGATCCATCGGATGAAAGGAGACAAAGCCCTCGGCGATCATCTTGGGACCGCCTATACCCTCGAATTGGGCGTCCGGGAAAAGACGTTTCAGCGCGCGAATTAAATCCGCACCAAGAGTATCCCCGGAGGCTTCTCCAGCGACTATAGCAAAGGTGGGTGAATTCATAGGGGAGCTTAGTTTTTCAGATAGGCCAGACATGGCTTAGCGAATAATACCGCGAGTGGATTTTTCAATAGAGTTTAGAAACTGCAAGATTGCAGGATCATCACCGAGCTTAGTGATCGCCTCGATGGCTTCGCTGAGCTTCAGGCCACGGCGGTAGAGCAGCTTGTAAGCCTGATTGGCGAGAGCAATTTGCTCGGCGCTATAGCCGCGACGCTTGAGCCCTTCGCGATTAATGGTTCGAGGCTCTGCGGGGCTGCCAAAGGCGGTAATAAATGCGGGAACATCATGGTAGACAAAGGCCGCAGGAGCAATAAAACAGTGAGCCCCTATATGGACAAACTGATGCACCAGTGCGTAACCGCTCAGAATCGCCCAATCTCCAACATAGACATGGCCAGCAACACTAGCATTGTTGCCCATAATAACGTTATCGCCAATCACACAGTCATGACCCACATGAACGTAGGCCATTAACAGGTTGTTACTGCCAATAATGGTTTCACTTTTGTCCTGCACTGTGCCCCGGTGGATGGTCACACCTTCGCGAATCACATTGTTATCGCCAATGATCAAACGGGTAGGCTCACCATTGTATTTAAGGTCAGGAGTGTCATCGCCAATGGTTGAAAATTGATAGATCCGATTGCCAGCACCAATTTTAGTCGGCCCCTTGATCACCACATGAGAACTGATATCACAGCCCTCACCGATCTCAACATCTGCGCCGATCATCGTCCACGGGCCTATACTAACCTTGTCGGCTATTTTGGCAGTGGGATCTATAACGGCGCTGGGATGAATCACTTAACTTTATCTCGATCCTGATAGGCACAGAGTAAGGTGGCTTCGCAGACAAGCTTATCATTGACGGTGGCACGGGTTTGGAAGCGCCAGATATTACGCTTTACAGCAATCACTCGGGACTCGAGCATTAACTGATCACCGGGCGTCACTGGCCTTTTAAAGCGCGCCTTGTCGACACCGGCAAACAGGTAAAGCTTACCGTCATCGGCAGTGGTGTTAGTGGTTCTAAAACCCAGAATCCCAGACGCTTGGGCCAGGGCCTCAATCATCAGGACACCAGGAAAAATTGGTGCTCCGGGAAAATGACCATTGAACACATCTTCATTGCCGGTGATATTTTTCAGCGCGAGAATGCGCTCACCTTCGACTAGTTCAAGCACTCTATCAACCAGTAAAAAGGGATAGCGGTGCGGCAAGACGCTCATTATTTCAGTAGTAGTCATGGCGCCGCCGACAGCCGCGTCACTAATAGTTGTGCCTTCAGTCATTATTCCATCCATAAAAATTCTTTAGGTCTTATTATCTGGCCAACGCCTGTAAACCTACGCGTAAGCTATGTTTTGGTCTATTAATCTTTTTCTAACTCTTTTAGGCGGCGCGCAATACTGTCCAGCTGAGACATTCGCACCGCATTTTTGCGCCACTCTCGAGTCTTCATCAACGGCATTCCCGACGAGTAGGATCCGGGTTCGTTAATCGACTTAGTCACTAGACCGCGAGCGGTTATCTGGACATTGTCACAGACAGTCACATGCCCAACCACACAGGCATCTCCAGCCAGAATAACGTTATTACCTAGGGTGGCACTGCCCGCAAGACCGGAATAAGAAGCCAGTGCGCAGTTATCGCCAATCACCGCGTTGTGGGCAATTTGTACATGATTGTCAATAATCACACCATTGCCGATACGGGTATCCCCAAGGGCACCACGATCAATTGTGGTACAGGCGCCAATTTCAACATTGTCGCCAATGTCGACACCGCCAATCTGGTAGATCTTCTGCCACTGCCCTGCCCCATCTGGTGCAAAGCCAAACCCATCAGCGCCGATTACCGAACCGCTGTGAACAGTCAGGTCACGCCCCGCAATAACGTCATGATAAATCGTTACATTTGCCGAGATACGGGCATTGTCACCAAGCTGAGAGCGGGCTCCGACAAAACTACCTGCACCCAAATGGCTTCCAGACCCAATCACTGCGTCCGCTTCAACAACCGCATTCGCGGCAATCGCCACATTTGCACCTAGAGAGGCCGAATCGGCAATGACTGCTGAGGGGTGTATAGCTAAAACTGCCTTGGGAGCAGTATCAAACCACTGAGAAATGCGCGCATAACCCAAATAGGGGTTGTCGAGAATCAACGCTGCGCCACTGAACTCTAAACCACTGGACTCTGCATCACTAGACTCGGCCAACCCACGGCCTTCACCTACAGTGATGTGTTTGGCAGCCATAATCACAGCCGCCGCATTACAGGCACCCAGCTGACTGCTGTATTTCTCATTGGCAAGAAACGCCAACTCACCGGGCCCAGCATTCTTAAGGGTATTCAATCCGCTTATGCGCAGTGCGCCATCACCACGTAACTCGGCTCCGAGAAACGCGGCTATTTCAGCGAGCGAATAATCTTCAGACATTAAAAATTATTGCGATTTTTTGTTTAGACGATCAGCAACCTTAGCGGTCAAGTTGCTCTCGGGGCCAGCCAAGAGAACGGAGTCAATTTTAAGTAACATTGTGACACCCTCTTCCTGAACCACTTCCTGCAGAGCTTGCTGAGCCATAGGACCGATTTCCTGCATGATTTTCTGTTGCAGTTGCTGCTGTTCAGACTGGATCTTACGACCAGCTAATTCAGCATCAGCTTTGGCATATTCCATTTTCTTTTGGTGCTCTAGAGCCTGTTCCTGAGACCAGGTCATGCGCTTGCTTTCAGCTTCTTTAGCCAGTGCCTGGAGGTCGGCAGTTGAGCTTTCATACTTTGCTTTAAGGGCGACAAAATCGGCACCGGTTTCAGCTTCCTTAAGACGCGCCTGGGCGGTATTTGAGCTAAAGATAGCCCGAGCAATATCGACCACAGCAATCTTATCTGCAGCCACTGCTGCCATAGAAGTTGTACCCGAACAAACCACTACCAATGCCAATACTACTGCTTTCAAATTATACAAAACGCCTCTCCCTACTATGATTAAAATTGATTACCCAATGAGAACTGAAATACTTCCGTCTCATCGAAGTCATTTGAATTTAACGGCTTAGCCAAACTAAAGGTGATAGGTCCAAAGCCACTTAACCAGGTTGCTCCTACACCCACAGAGTAACGCAGTTCGCCAGCATCAGGCTTAAAGCAGTTAGTCTGCAACTCGCCACATTTGGTGTTGAAGATATTACCCGCATCGAAGAACAATGTAGCCTGCACGGATCTCTGATCTTTGAGAAACGGCAATGGGAAAATAATTTCCGCTCCTAGCTCAACCTGAACGTTGCCGCCAATTGGATCTGGATCATCGACAAAGCCAGTGGTGCAAGGATTATCCGTATTCAAATTACAGGGGGTATCCTGGGGGCCGAGAGTATTGCGCTCAAACCCTCGCACCGAGCCGAAACCACCACCGTAGAAGTTCTTAAAGAACGGCATTTGAGTCGTGTCGCCATAGGATTCGCCATAACCTAAATCCGCTCTGAGCTTGAGGCTCAAACCGCGATATAGACCGCGAAGATGCTGTGCTGAATAAGTCATCTTGTAGTATTCAAGACCAGATCCAGGCAGTGCTATATCAAAACCAAAGCGCTGTTGCGAACCTCTGGTAGCAAATACACCACGGTTAAGCGTCGACTGAACCCAGTTGATATTGGCATTGATAATATCGAATTCTGAACCGTTATCGCGAACAAAATCAGCAATTTCCTTAGAGGCAAAAATACCGGTTTGCAGGTCCAGATTTTCATAGCCTAAACCAAAGCCTATGCGCTGCACTTCAGTGACTGGATAGCTCCAGTTGACTGCTGCCCCGTAGGTGTTGGTGGAGAAGCTGGCGACATTGATCTCGTCGTAGTCAGTCTCTCGCGCAAATACGCTATAACCAGCACTGACGCCGTCAACGGTAAAATAAGGTTCGGTATAACTAAAATTAATTGAGGTTTGATAGGTACTGCGGTTTAAACCAATACCCACCTGCTTGCCAGTACCAAGAAAGTTATTTTCGCTGAGGTTGGCACCGAGAATCAGAC
>Ga0307488_10003806_pt1 | contig 12581 bp, 9 predicted proteins | sample SB02metaG_FD_202248 | JGI IMG/M metagenome (GOLD analysis project Ga0307488, IMG submission 202248) | Sea-ice brine microbial communities from Beaufort Sea near Barrow, Alaska, United States - SB 0.2 | ecosystem: Environmental > Aquatic > Marine > Coastal | place: USA: Alaska | collected 2017-05-06
CAGGTTCCCACCGGGTGAAATATAGTGGTGCCTATTTCACCTGCAACCTTAGCCAACTCAGCATCCGATTGATAAGCTTTGCCTGGTTTTATTTCAGTGGGACTGTAATTGTCCATGACTGACTGTTGGGCTATCTTGCGTGCCAATCTAATGGCATTGGCGGCCACCAGTTGGTCAGATTCAGTGCTGAGGTAGTTGGGGTCAATAATGGGGTGTGCCAGTGGATCGGCAGACACAATGTGGCTAGATCCGCGACTTTGTGGGCGCACTGGAACAATGCTTGCAGTGAACGCAGGGAAGGGGTGCAATGGGTCGCCAAATTTCTCTAATGACAAGGGCTGCACATGGAACTCTAGGTCGGCAGTTTCAACTTCGGGGCTGGATTTGGCAAAAATTCCGAGTTGGCTGGGTGCCATTGACATGGGACCCTTACGGGTTAGTAAATATTCAAGTCCTATGCCCATACGTCCTAAAAAACTCCCCGCACGTTGGTTAAGGGTAGTTACATTTTCAACGCGAAATACCACTCGCAACTGTAGGTGATCTTGCAGGTTCTCGCCTACCTCATCTGACTGATGAAGCACTTCAATACCCGCTTTTTGTAAGTGAATGGGGTTGCCTATACCTGATAACTCAAGCAACTGTGGTGAACCAATGGACCCTGCAGCAAGAATCACTTCGCCTTGGGTATGGTAGCGGATAGACGTGCCTTTAAGGTTAACTTCCACGCCACAGGCTCGTTTACCATCAAATAATACGCGCTGCACTTGCGCTTGGGTGATGACTGTTAAATTGTTACGTTTCATAACGGGTCGCAAGAAACCTTTTGAGGTATTCCAGCGCCAGCCGTTTTTCTGATTGACTCGAAAGTATGAAGAACCTTCGTTATCGCCGCGGTTGAAATCTTCAATTTTATCAATGCCCGCCTGTTGGGCAGCATCACGGTAGGCATCCAAAATTTGCCATGATAGACGCTGTTTTTCGACCCGCCATTCACCACCGGCACCATGGAAATCATCAGCGCCAGCATAATAATCTTCTGATTTTTTAAAATACGGTAACACATCGTCCCAGCCCCAGCCCGTATTACCCATGTCACGCCAAGCATCATAATCATTAGCCTGACCGCGCATATAGATCATGCCGTTAATGGATGAACAGCCACCTAAAACGCGCCCACGAGGGTAATTTATTTGTCTACCATTGAGGCCTTTTTGTTGGGAGGTTTTAAAGCCCCAATCGGTGCGCGGATTGCCCATGCAATATAAATAGCCAACTGGGATATGAATCCAAATATAATTGTCTTTACCCCCAGCCTCCAATAACAAAACCTTGTTATTGGGATTGCTAGACAGTCGGTTAGCAAGCACACAGCCGGCGGACCCGCCCCCTACGATAATGTAGTCGTAGTTTGAGTTGTCTGTGGTCATAGCTGTGCCTTTAGATAAACTGTTAAATGTTAAACGATGAGTGTTTAAGCCTTAATTTAGCGCCATGGTCTGCCTCTATTAAAGGCTGCAAAAAACACCCCCAAAGGTGGGTAAACGTTTTCGTTTAACATGGCCCATTTGATTGCTTTAAATGTCCGTACCAAAACCGCTTTTAAGGAGGATGGCTAGACTACAATTTAGCTTTAACGACAACGCCAGTGTAGCAATAACCTGATGCTTTAAACAGCTGTCCAATAATGGGGCTCAGCTTTTGACCATCGTCTACTCATGTCGGTAAAACACATATTGCCCCACGCTAACATCGCTCCACTGATTGCCGCTTGTCCGGTTGCATTAGCTCCGTTTGCACATGACATGGGTGCTCAAGCGTTACACAGTAATACCGACACCACCGATGCCGACCTGGTGAAGGATGCTCACTCCCGAGGGCTCCCCATCAGGGTATATACAGTGAAGCAGGCTGCAGATTTACTGCGCTTAAAGCACATCGATGTTGACGCTGTGTTTGTTAATAATGTGGCTTGGGCCAGAAAGGTGCTGGCTACTGCTAGTTGAGCCGTTTACCACTCCACCAGATAACCACTAATAATAAACCCAACAAAGGTAAACTCATTAAGTTGATGACTTGCCAGTTGGTGGCGATGAGCAACCATCCTGCAGACAAAGATGCGATGGCTTGAACGCCAAATACCATTAGCTCGTTAAAGGCTTGGGCGCGGTATTTTTCTGCTTCTAAATAGGTGGTGATGAGGAGTGAAGTGCTGCTTACAAATAAGAAATTCCAACCTACACCCAAAGTCACCAGACTCACCCAATAAGAAGCGACGTTCTGATCTATTTGGCTCACAGCAATGCACATTGCAACGGCACTGATGCCAATGACCATCATGCGCCTATGCCCATACTTTGTGATCCATTTGCCAATAAACAGAGAAGGTAGAAACATACCCACAATATGCCACTGAATGACGATGCCTGTGTCATCGATACTATGCCCATCTATAACGTGCATACTCACGGGTGCAGCAGTCATCAGAAACACCATTAAGGCATAAGATATGGTTGCAGCGAACACGGCTAAAATAAAATTGGGGTGCTGGGCCAGCTGTCTAATGGTTCTAGTGGTATGCGCTTTATCAACTGTTTGTGGTGCTGGGGTTTGCAGCCATAGCAAAATGATTGCGGGTACTGCCACCATTATGGCTAAGGCTAGGTATGAACCCACAAATGCATGCTGTGGAATCCAATGGTGGGCATATTTAACTACATTAGGGCCCAAAAATGCGCCTGCAATACCTGATAATAAAATGGCAGAGATAGCCTGTGGCGCAACTTTTATAGCCACGCTCTCTGCTGCTGCAAAGCGGTAATGTTGCACGAAGGCGTAGCTTATGCCTAAACTCAAACAAGACATGCAATAGAGCCAAAATTGACTATGCCAGATGGCAACAGCGCCCAATAAGGCCGATCCTGAAGCCACGATTGCAGCGCTAATAAAACCAAAGCGCCGGCCTTTTTTACTCATTAGCATGGCTGCTGGCACGGTACCTATGGCAGTGCCTACCACCATGGCAGTGACGGGCAGAGTGGCCCAGTTCATGGATGGTGCCAGCAGCGCACCAATAATGCTGCCTAGGAAGAAAGTCACCGAGGCCCCTGCAAATGAAAACACATGCGCGACACATAATAACCATACATTGCGGTTAAGGGCTTGAAAGGGCATATTGACTGGTTCCAATGATCACTACTAACGGTTACATACTGTTACAACCCTAACATACCGTTACACCTCTAACTAGCCGTAGCTAGACCCTATTTTGCCTACCCGGCCTTGCGAGGGTTAAACAGTCGTGTTAGTTTTAAACGCCTGTTTTAAACCAACTCTCTCAGCCAGAAAGCCCTATGCCAAACTCCACCATTGATCGTATTTTAGACGCTGCTGAAGTTGAGTTTGCAGCCCATGGTTTTGTAGAAACCTCCGTTAGAACCATTACCGCTAAAGCCAAGGTTAATTTAGCCGCAGTCAATTATCACTTTGGTTCTAAAAAAGGCTTAATTCAGGCGGTAACAGATCGTTTTTTAGATCCACTGACTCAACACCTTCAGGTTCAATTAAATGCATATGAAGAGTCTGCTAATAAAACCAAGGGTGACGAGCAAGAATTGCGGGTCTTGTTTGATATTTTGGCCCAGTCTTGTCAGTATGTGGCGCAACATAATCACCATAGCTTAGCTGTTTTTGCGCGCTTGATAAACACCGCCTATAGTCAGTCTCAAGGGCATCTGCGTAAGCACCTTACGCAGCAATATGGCGCTTCATTTTTGTATTTTATGAAACTGCTCCGCAAACACATGCCCGTGATGACTAATGAGCAGTTCTTTTGGCGCTTTCATTATTTATTAGGCATATTAGTTTTTTCTCTTTCCAGTAGTGAAGCCCTGTTGGCTATTTGTGAACGAGAATATACAAGTCACCGCAGTTTGGATCAAATTATGGCAGACATCGTACCGGTCATGGCGAGCGCAGCCCAAGCACCAATTATAGGAGCATTTTAATGAACATGATGGACCAGTTATTAGGCAATTTAGGCATAGATTCTTCGCAATCAATCTTACTAAGCAAAGTGTTTCTGTTGGTATTGGCCGTACTGCTGTTTAACTTTGTGGTACGTAGAATGTTTACCCGTTTAGCTGTAAAGCTTAAAACAACTGAAAATGAATGGGATGATGCGTTGCTTGATGCTGCTCGTAAGCCCTTAGCTTGGGGTGTTTGGGTGGTCGGTATTGCGTGGGTTGTTGGCATTGTAAGTGATGCTTTTGATGCTGATACCTTAAGCTTTGTAGGGACCTTGCGTGATACGTTTCTGATCATGTTGGTGTCTTGGTTTTTGGTGCGCTTAGTCAACGTGGTTGCAGTGATGTTAGCGCGTCCCGGTAAGCATAGGGATGCTTGGGATAAAACTACTGTTGAAGCCATTGGCAAGTTGGTTAAAGCGGCGGTAATAATTACTGCCGTTTTAGCCTTGATGCAACACTTTGGTTTTTCTATCTCTGGCGTATTAGCTTTTGGTGGCGTAGGAGGTATTGCCATTGGTTTTGCGGCTAAAGATATGCTTTCTAACTTTTTTGGTGGCCTGATGATTTATATGGATCGTCAATTTTCCGTGGGAGACTGGATCCGTTCGCCAGATAAGGAAATTGAAGGGACTGTTGAATATATTGGGTGGCGCATTACCCGTATTCGCACCTTTGACATGCGACCACTCTACGTGCCAAACGCAACCTTTGCCAGTATTTCCGTAGAAAATCCGTCACGCATGCATAATAGAAGGTTCTACGAAACGTTCGGTCTGCGCTACCAAGACCAAGACAAGGTACAGGCGATTACCGCCGCTATTAAACAAATGTTATTAGCACATGAAGCTATAGACACTCGACAAACGCTGATGGTTAATATGAATACCTATAACGCCCATAGTGTTGATTTTTTTGTCTACACTTTTACTAAAACCACGCAATGGGCCGAATTTCATGATATCAAGCAGGACTTACTGGGCTTGATTGGAGACATTGTTGCACAAAATGGAGCGGAGTTTGCATTCCCCACGCAAACAATTCAACTGCTGCCGCAACAGGAAGCAGGTGCCAACGGCGTATGAGTAAACAGCACTATATTTTTGGTTACGGCAGCCTCATTAATAGCAACAGCCGCCGTATTACCGGCATTGCAGGCGATTCATTAGCCGTGCGAGTGCAGGGGTTAGAACGCACTTGGGTGGGCTGGAAAGGAACCCACATGCGTGCCGTTGCCGCAAGGCCGATGGCTGATGCTTGCTGTAATGGCGTGCTATTTGAGGTGCCAGAGTCTGAGCTAGACAAGTTTGACGTGCGTGAAACCCATTACACCAGGACTTTATTAGACCTATCACAAGTAGAATACCTGCCAGGGTATGAAGCCTTGGGTAAAAATGCTCAGGTCTGGGTGTATTTATTTAACCACCAAGGGTATGGGTTAAGTCATGCTCCGATCGTGCAATCCTACCTTGATGTAATTCTACTGGGTTGCCAGGAGATAACCCCTACATTTGCCCAAGAATTCATTCAACATACCCTTAATTGGGCGCTTTGGCATGATGATCGAAAGCATCCCATTTATCCCCGAGCCCAATCTCATACAGAGGCTGTGCAGCTGGATCTGTTATTAGCCCAGCACCTGCCACAAGCCTTTAGTCGGCGTTGCTTGGCGCCGTAAGGTCCACCAGTACAGGAGTGTCTACGGGCGTTGCTTCTAAAATAGGTTCGGCGGGGGTGTAGGGAATGACCTTGACTAGGAGCACTAGTTTAGGATGGTCTAAATAGTGTAATTCGTTACTGCGCATCTTACGCCTTTGGATGAGGCTATAACGCGTCTCAACTGCGGGTAATAGGCTTTCTCCTGCATCTAATGGGTGTTGGTCGCTACGCTGGCTGTTAGAGTTTTTAATGATTGGAAATTGGTTTAAGTGTAAGTCGCTGAAAATATGTAAATAACGACCTTTACTGAAGCCCACACTACCTTCCAGGTGTTGATGGCCAGCCCATGCATTACCTGCCTTAATATCGATCCAAGTAATGGCTTTATTGCCCTTTAAAATTTGACGCCAACTTTGGTGCACTAAGACTTCATACTCAGGGTTCTTGTCGAGTGTTCGGGCCTCATTATTGAGGATGCGTTGGTCTGCAGGCAAAATGATAAATTCAACATTTTCTATAGGGCTGTGGCTAATTATTTCTGGGTCAACAGGGGTAAGAGCCCTGCCTTGATGCCATGTTATAGGTGCCGGTTGCAATGCAAAGGTCTCTAAAGTGGGAATCTGATCCCCTCGTTTGGCAATGATGACTTCAATTTGATACCAAGTCTCGTCTTTGTCATCTGCAGCCAATGCTTGTGTGGGCTGCAGCATGAGTGCAGCGCTTATCAGTGCAGTACAAAGGTGCCAATGTAAAAAGGGTCTTGGTCGCATGTTTAGCTCAATTGTTTAATTAGATCTTCCATCCGTTGGAAGCGTGTTTCAGTTTTTTCCATAGCTAAAGTAAAGCGTAAAATGGTGCCACCTTCAAGTCGGAAGTTCCGAGGTTGAGTTTGTACTAGGTTGACTAACACCATTGGGTCGACTTGAGTCTGGTTACCAAATTCTAATCGACCACTGCCTGCAGAAGCTTCTATACGTTTAATACCGATAGCTTTGGCCTTTAACTTTAAACGATTTTGGCGGAAAAGGTTTTTTATTTGATCCGGTAATAAACCAAATCGGTCAATCATTTCCACTTGTAACTCTTTTAATGCGGCATCGTGTTCGGCATTAGCAATGCGCTGGTACATGACCAAGCGATTATGCACATCGGGTAAATAGGCTTCTGGAATAAGCGCAGGCAAATGCAGGTTAACTTCGGTGCCACGTGACAGGGGTTGATCTAAATTGGGGGTTTCGCCATTTTTCATGGCTTCAACAGTTTGGTTGAGCATTTCCATATACAAACTAAAACCAATGCCTTGCATTTGACCACTTTGCTCTTCACCTAACAGTTCGCCGGCGCCACGTATTTCTAAATCGTGGCTTGCTAGGGTAAAGCCTGCGCCAAGGTCGGCCGTAGCTTCAATAGCTTCTAGGCGTTTGATGGCATCTTTGCTCAAGAGTTTTGGATGGGGGGTCATTAAGTAGGCATAAGCTTGGTGGTGGGATCGACCCACACGGCCGCGTAATTGGTGTAGCTGAGCCAAACCAAACTTATCTGCACGCTCAATAATAATGGTGTTGGCAGTAGGAATGTCGATACCAGTCTCGATGATGGTAGAACAAACAAGAACGTTAGAGCGCTTATGATAAAAATCACCCATTACCTGTTCTAATTTGCGTTCGCGCATCTGCCCATGAGCCACACTGACTCTTGCCTCGGGTACCAAATCGCGCAGCTTTTCAGCACTATTTTCGATAGTTTTAACTTCGTTGTGCAAATAATAAACCTGGCCACCGCGAAGTAGCTCACGCAAGATGGCCTCTTTCACAATTTTTTTATCATCTTGGCGCACAAAGGTCTTAATAGAAATGCGCCGTGCGGGCGGTGTAGCAATAATTGACAGGTCACGCATGCCAGCCATGGACATATTTAAGGTTCTAGGAATGGGTGTGGCGGTGAGAGTTAAAATATCAACCTCTGAACGCAGCTTTTTAAAAGACTCCTTTTGCTGTACCCCAAACCGGTGTTCTTCATCAATAATTAGTAAACCCAAGCGTTTAAAGTTCAGCTTGCCTTGTAAGATTTTATGGGTGCCTACTAAAATATCGAGTTTGCCATCCTCGGCATCGACCATGGTTTTGTTTTGTTCACTAGTGGTTTGGAAACGTGACATCACCGAAACATTGACTGGCCAGTTGGCAAAACGATCTCTTAGGGTTTCATAATGTTGCTGAGCCAGCAGTGTAGTGGGTACTAATAACGCCACTTGCTTACCGCCGTTAATAGCCATAAACGCGGCTCGCATGGCCACTTCTGTTTTACCAAAACCGACATCCCCACAAACCAGCCTATCCATAGGTTGGTCTGCCATCATGTCACTTAACACCGCTTTTATGGTTTGTTCTTGATCTGGCGTTTCCTCATAGGGAAAAGCGTCGCAAAAGGCCTGATAACTCTCATCTGGTTTGGGAAAGGCATATCCGTCACGGGCTTCACGCAAGGCATAGATGTGTAATAATTCAGCTGCGGTATCTTTAATTTTTTCTGCCGCTTTACGTTTGGCTTTAGTCCATTGCTCGCCACCTAGTTTATGTAAAGGTGCGTTTTCACCCCCAGAATAACGCGACAGTAGCTCAATGCCAGACACAGGCACGTAAAGAGTGGCTTCATTAGCGTAGAGCAGCACTAAAAATTCTGCATCTTGACCGTCAATACTGAGGCTTTGTAGACCATTATAACGGCCCACACCATGGTCTTGATGGACCACGGCATTGCCAATGCTTAGCTCAGCCAAGTCATGTATTGCGGTATTGGGGTTTTCTGTGGCCTTATCTCGGCGCCGTCGCTGAAGCACTTTTTGGCCAAATAATTGTGCTTCACAGACCACAAGAAGGCTCTGTTCAGGTAAGTTTAGGCCCTGTTCTAAAGGTGCTACACAGATGGCAAAGTGAGGTCTTTTGGTAATAAACTCAAGCCAGTTGTCAACGTCTTCTGGAGCCGCCGGTAAGACCTTAAATAAATCCAGTAACGCTTCTTTTCTGCCGGCTGATTCGGCACAGATTAATATACTTTGCTGTTGATTTTGCAGCAGGGTTGTTAAAGCCAGCAGTGGCTGTGTTAATTGATTATTAATCGCCACTTGGGGGTTTTGAGCACCACCTATATTATACAGCCCTTTGCTGGCCTCAGGCTTCACTAACGCGCCTTCTTGCAGATCAATAATAGGAAATTTTTTGAGGCCAGAAAACATTTCATCGGTAAATAGAAATAATTGTTTAGGGGCTAATAGGGGCCGTTCTATGTCATGGCCATAATCCTCATAACGAGACTCAATGTCGTGCCAGAAATGGACTGCTTGAGCTTCAATGTCCCCTTGTTTGACGACTAAGGTGGAGCTTGGTAGGTAGTCCAGCAAAGTCGACATAGAATTAAAAAATAGTGGGATGTAGTACTCGATGCCAGCAGGAGCAAAACCTTGGCTTACATCTTGGTAAACTGGACAGGCTTTGGGGTCTAAATCAAATTGGCTGGTAAAACTTTGCCTGAAGTGACTAATGGCCCCATCAGTTAAAGGAAACTCACGGGCCGGCAGTAAATTAAAATCGCTAATAACAGCGGTTGTGCGCTGACTATCGGCATCGAAATAGCGCAGGCTTTCAATTTCGTCGTCAAATAACTCGATACGTAATGGTGCATGGCTGCCCATGGGGTAGAGATCGATTAAACCACCTCTTAAAGCATATTCTCCGGCCTGAGAGACGGTTTCTGTGAGTAAGTAACCGGCTTGATCTAAACGTTGGCGAAATTGAGTTTGAGGTAATTCTTGTCCAGTGGTTAAGGTAAAGCTGTTGCCTGCCAAGTAGTTCATTGGGGGTAGGCGATGCAATAGAGTCGCCACAGGCACGATGACTACACCTTTGCTGAGGTGGGTGATTTGGTTAAGGGTGCTAATGCGCTCTGAAACAATATCTGGGTGCGCCGAAAAACTGTCATAGGGCAGTATTTCCCAATCTGGCAGCATCAAGCAGTCCAGCCCTGTATCGGTTAGGAAAAAGGTTAATTCTGCACTCAGCTTAAGGGCGGCATCAGTATCCTTCACCAGCGCTAGTATCGGCCCTGGGTGGGATTGTGCGGTTTCCGCGATGGCTAGAGCGGAAGCTGCACCATGGGTTTGCCCCCAATTTGATTTATGACCGATTTTAGAGGGTATAGTAATGGATTTTAGTAACACGAAAAAGTCCTGAGGCACTAGCCGTAGCAGCAAAAAATACTCCGCTATTGTAGTGACTTATGTTTTAACTTGCATTAAAAGCCTGAAAATTAGCCTAGATAACGCAGACGCCGGTATTGTTAAGCAAATCGTCTGAGAGATCTGTGAGTGCCTTTGATAAAGCCAATAGGTGACGCCAACCTAATCCGTCATTAAAGCATGGTTAAGGGTGGCACAGCATCACTTACTAAAAATTACCCTGCTGTATTTACCTCTGGCTGGCTAGCATATAAGAGATAAAAGATAACCTAGCACCAGTTTACTTAGGTTGTTTAATTGAGGTGTCTATTTAAATGCAGTATCTGCCATTAGAGGGCGTTTTTGGTGTAAGTATTGGCGCAAATAATACTAAATATTTGCCCGAGTCATTTGCCAAAATTAGTGATATCCACGATAATACGGGCTCCCAATAATGGGAACGTAAAGGTTAGCCGCCTTAACCACAACCAAACCGTTTTTATGCGGTGAATAAAGGGACTCATTGTGAGCCAAGAACAAGTTTTTTCAGACTGGAAAGAGCGTGAAGCATTAGCTGAAGCCATGATCCCCTTAATTGGTAAGATTTATCGGGACAATAACGTAGAAGTGTCAGTGTTTGGTCGCTCTGTCGTGAATCGCTCGGTGATTAGTATTGTTAAATCTCACCGCGCAGCGCGTATGTTGGAACATACCAACTTATCTGTTCATGAAACTTTTCCAGTCATTGAAGTGCTGCAAGGACTGCCACTTTCTAATGTGCACGTGGATATTGGCAAGTTGGCCATAGGCTTTCGGGATCATGGCGCTGGCCAAAGTTTACAAGCCTACGTTGCCAAGGCTTTAATTGGTGCGGTCAATAAAGACAGTGCTAAAACTCAGGCCGATGTTGTGCTTTACGGTTTTGGTCGCATCGGTCGCTTATTGGCCCGCTTATTAATTGATAAAACCGGTGGTGGTCAAAGTTTACGTTTGCGTGCCATTGTGGTGCGTAAAGGGGGCGATAATGATCTTGCTAAGCGGGCGAGTCTGTTAAGGCGTGATTCAGTGCATGGTACGTTCCAAGGCACGATTACCGTGGATGAGGAGCAAAATACGCTGATTGCTAACGGTAACGTGATCAAGGTTATTTACTCTAATTCACCTGATTCCATCGATTACACTGATTACGGTATCAGTAATGCTGTCGTTATTGATAATACTGGCAAGTGGCGCGACGAAGATGGATTGTCTTTGCATTTGCGGGCTAATGGCGTTTCTAAAGTAATGTTGACGGCCCCGGGTAAGGGTATTAAGAATATCGTTATGGGTGTTAATCAAAAAGACATTGAAGACACTGATACTGTGTTGTCTGCGGCTTCATGCACCACTAATGCCATCACCCCTATTTTGAAAGCCTTAAATGACAAGTATGGTGTGGCCAACGGTCATGTTGAAACAGTGCACGCTTACACTAACGACCAAAACCTAATTGACAACTATCATAAGGGTGATCGTCGTGGTCGTGCGGCGGGCCTTAACATGGTCATTACCGAAACAGGTGCGGCTAAAGCTGTGGCTAAAGCTTTGCCTGAATTAGAGGGTAAGTTAACCGGTAATGCTATTCGGGTGCCAACACCTAACGTATCAATGGCTATTCTTAACCTCAATCTTAATACCGAGGTTGAGCGTGATGAGTTAAACGATTATTTGCGGCATATGGCGTTGCACTCTGATTTGCAAAAGCAAATTGATTACACCGATTCTCCAGAGGCTGTGTCGAGTGATTTTGTTGGCTCCCGCGCTGCCGGTGTGGTTGATGGTTTAGCAACGGTGGCCACGGGCAAGAAAAACTGTGTAGTTTACGTTTGGTATGATAATGAGTTTGGCTATTCATGTCAGGTGATACGTATGTTGCAGCATGTGACTAACACTGCATTACCTGCATTTCCTATCGAGGATTAGGTGCTTATGTCCTGCGCTCGTGGCTTACAATGATGATTTAAGCTATGTCATTGAAAGTCAAGTGACTAAAGTAATAAAAAAGGCTGCCAAAGGGTAGCCTTTTTTGTTAGAAGGCTGGAAAATTTTTGCGAATTTTCGTATAATAAAGCCGATTTTTTTAAGGGCTTTAGTTGTGTGTGGTATTTACTGCGCGATAATCCCTAAAGCTAACCAACAACTCTCAATTGGGTACGACTTATGATCAAGATCAGACGCGGTCTGGATCTGCCATTGTCTGGCGCTCCGCAGCAAAGCATCGAAGATGCAGCAGTGGTAAGCCAAGTGGCTGTGATCGGTACTGACTATGTAGGCATGAAGCCTACTATGTTAGTTAGAGTAGGTGATCGAGTGAAGCTCGGGCAAGTGCTGTTTTCTGATAAGAAAACAGCTGGTGTTAACTTTACTGCGCCTGCAGCTGGAGTGGTGAGTGCAATTAACCGGGGTGCACAACGGGTTTTGCAATCTGTGGTTATCGACATCGATGGTGATGATGCCGTTGAGTTTGCAACATGTGCAGCCACTGAACTGGCTGGTTTGACAGCTGATCAAGTTGCCGAGAACTTACAAGCTTCGGGTTTGTGGACGGCTTTGCGTACACGCCCGTTTAGTAAGGTGCCTGCTATTGATAGCAAGCCGCGGTCTATCTTTGTGACTGCCATCGACACGCATCCGTTAGCCGCAGA
>Ga0307488_10003807_pt1 | contig 12578 bp, 11 predicted proteins | sample SB02metaG_FD_202248 | JGI IMG/M metagenome (GOLD analysis project Ga0307488, IMG submission 202248) | Sea-ice brine microbial communities from Beaufort Sea near Barrow, Alaska, United States - SB 0.2 | ecosystem: Environmental > Aquatic > Marine > Coastal | place: USA: Alaska | collected...
AGACCAACGATATCAAACCATCACATGTTTGGTACGTAAACCATTATCAAAAGATTTTTTTTCCGGAAATACCAACAAGGTAGAGCCTATAGTTGTCGATTTTGAAAGCTTAGAGGATTACCAAGGTTACTTTGGTTGTCAGCATATTTACGTGTGTTTAGGCACCACAATCAAAAAAGCCGGCAGCAAGAGTGCATTTCGAAAAGTAGACTTTGAATATGTCCATGTCGCAGCTCAACTAGCTAGAGCTCAACGTGCCGGAAGTTTTGTTTGGATTTCTTCAGTCGGCGCCAATGCTAAAAGTAATAATTTTTACTTACGGGTAAAAGGTGAATTAGAGAATGCCATTTTGAGTATGTCGGGTTTGGATAATGCATGTGCAGTCAGGCCATCGTTGTTGTTGGGAGAACGAAAGGAAATGCGGCCTACCGAGAAACTTGCCAGTGTGATCAGCCCCTTTTTGTCGCCACTTTTGCTAGGTGGATTAATGAAATATAAACCTGTTCAGGCTGGCGATGTGGCAGCTCAGATGATCCGCTTACAAGTGTTCTAAAGTGGGATTTAAATTTAAAAGATTCACTATCGAACACGACGCATGCGCTATGAAGGTAGGTACCGACAGTATTATGTTGGGCAGTTGGGTAAAAACTAAAAGCGCTCAGCATATTTTAGATGTTGGTAGCGGTAGTGGATTGTTAGCCATTATGTTGGCTCAAAAAGCACAACATAGTTGTTTGATAGACGGAATAGATATCGACCTTAGCGCCATTGCACAAGCTAAAAGTAATGCTAAAAACTGTCCGTGGACACTTCAACTGACATTTAAAAATTCGAGCTTACAACAATTTCCAACTACTATTGCTTATGACTTAATTGTCAGCAACCCTCCCTATTTTTCAATAAATCTCAGCGCCAATAAAACTCATTCAACCAAAAGTCGAATTAATGCTCGCCAAACAGTGGAGTTAGATCACTCAACACTTTTAAAAGAAGTAACCAAGCACTTATCTACTAGCGGCAAGTTTTGCTGTGTACTGCCATTTGACACAGCTAAAGTATTCATAGTGGTTGCAGAATCAGTAGGGTTGTATTGTACTCAGGAACTTCATGTGAAACCAAACCCACAATCAGATGTGACGCGACTTTTACTAGAGTTTAGTCGAACAAAAAAAACCAAAATCAGTACAAAACTTAGTATTTACAATCATCTTGGTAGCTATTCCGAAGAGTATATTGCGCTTTGCAAAGATTATTACTTAAATTTTTGACAACTTTTGCACTTATCCTCTATCTTTTGATGTATAACTTCTAATACTTGGATTTTGATAAAAGACAGCTAATCTCAGGAAAAAATGATGAAAACATTTGAATTACCCAAGTCAATATCATCACTTGCTGAGAAACTGCAAGTAGTAGAAATGGTATGGCAGGGTGTGCCCGTGCAAATCCCCAAGTTTGCTATTTATGCGATCATTGAAAAACCGATATTTGATGAAGTTGTATTTAAAAACGGCAGACAGATAGGTCTTTTGCATTTTGCTAGATATAAGATACCTGTTTTAGATCCTTTTCGAGGAGATATTGATTTCCATCCCAATTTTGCGCTGATTATCAATCATAGCCGTGGTAATCGTTTTGGTTTATATGGTTACCCTGCTGATCATATTGCGTCAGATATACAACTTTCTTCCTCTGATCGTGCGGTGTGTAGAATTGTTAGAAATTACGTTTAGGCATAACTGAGCTGGATTTTATACTAAGATAATCCTTCCTGATTACATATCCTGAACTAAGCGTCCCTGATTACGCATCCCGAACTAAGCGTCCCTAACTAAGCGTCCCTAACCAACCCCTTTTCGATACTGCGCACTAACCTTTGGGTTAAGCGGCTATCAGTTTTTTCTTCATCAGTTGCTTTATTTTTGTGTTGCTCCAATGCCCATTGAATATGTTCTTTGACTAAATCGGTCGAGTGACTCAATGCGGACTGCAAAGTGCTAACGATCTCGAGCGAGTATGGCGCATTACCTAATCCCACGGCTAAATTACGTTGCCAGCGCTCAAAACCAATACGTCTTATGGCCGAACCTTCGGTATTTTTCAGGAAGGTTGGTTCATCCCAAGCAAATAAGTCGATAAGTTCTTGGCTCATCAATTTTTGCCTAGGGTGGAAATCGGCTTCAGCGGTGATATTAGCGTAGCGGTTCCACGGGCAAATAAGTTGACAATCATCACAGCCATAGACACGGTTGCCGATCAAAGCGCGATACTGTTCTGGAATAGCACCTTTTTGTTCTATGGTCAGGTATGAAATACAGCGCCTAGCGTCCACCACATAAGGCTCTACTATTGCTTGGGTGGGGCAGATGGTTATGCAGGCTGTGCAACTACCGCAGTTTTCTTCTACGGCCTGATCGACAGGCAGGGCTATATCAACAAATAACTCGCCTAAAAAAAACCAAGAACCGGCTTCTTTATTGATAGTAAGTGAATGCTTACCTGTCCAACCGATACCTGCTTTTTCAGCAATAGCGTGTTCAAGCACTGGGGCTGAATCAACAAAAGGCCGAAAATTGAGTTGTTCACATTCATTCTTAATTTTTTCGCCAAGCTTTTTCAGACGACTACGCAACAACTTGTGATAGTCACGGCCAAGAGCATAACGACTTATGTAAGCTTGCTGTTTGTTTTTTAGGGTATGAGCAAATTTCGCATTGGGAGGCAGGTAATCCATTCTTACACTGATGACGCGCATCGTCCCGGGCATTAATTCAGCCGGTCGAGCTCTCTTCATACCATGCTCTGCCATATAGTTCATTTCACCGGCATAGCCTTTATCCAACCACGATTGTAAGTGGGATTCATGCTGTTCTAGGTCAACATCACAAATACCCACTTGCTGAAAACCTAGCACTTTACCCCAAGCCTTGATATTTTTAGCTAAAGACAACAATTCAGAAGTGTTCAGAGATGACATTGAAAAACCTGTTAACCGATCATGCGGCTGGGATTCTAGCACATAAAATTGTGAGTTCAGAACAAGTCAGAAAGATAGAACCCAAGGCAGCTCAGATAGCTGGATGTACGATGTTTGAATTAATGCAACGAGCAGGCGAAGCTGCGTTTAAAGTGTTAAAGCAACAATGGCCTAAAGTACAAAATATTATAGTGGTGGCTGGCAACGGTAATAATGCAGGTGATGGTTATGTATTGGCTAAACTTGCCAAACAGCAAGGTATCAATGTTGTAGTCATCTGTGAACAGCCTGAAAGAGAATTAGCAGGTGATGCAAAACAAGCACAACTAGAATGGCAACAGCACGGTGGAGAAACACAGCAGTTTGCTGAACTGGATTACAAGCTGTTTGATGTGGTGGTGGATGCATTGTTAGGCACTGGAGTAACTGGCGAAGTCAAACTGGCATTTCAAACCGTTATTCAAAAAATCAATCGAGCAAACATACCAGTTTTGAGCATTGATTTACCATCAGGGATGTTTGCTAATACAGGGCAAGCTCTGCCTCTGTGCATCGATGCCGATGTGACGATTACATTTATCGCAACCAAACCGGGACTGGTTAGCGGTATTGGTAAAGAATTCTGTGGCAAGCTAATTTTTGCCGATCTAGGGGTAGGTAAAGAGTTTTTTGACATCGCGCGCAGTGAAGCACAATTAGTCGACTGGTCAATGTTGCAACCATTGCAAACTAGGCCAGTGCATGGTCACAAAGGTTCTTTTGGGAAATTACTGTGTATAGGCGGTAACCAAGGTATGGCTGGGGCAATTCGACTCAGTGCCGAAGCAGCTTTGCGATGTGGCGTAGGTTTAGTAAAAGTCTATTGCCATGAGTCTAGTAGCATCAGTATCTCTGCTGGTCGTCCAGAAATAATGCTGACCCACAAGGATCTTGAAGCAGCTTTAGATTGGTGTAGCTGCATCGTTTTAGGGCCAGGGTTAGGTCAAGATGATTGGGCAAATCAGCAGTTTTCGAGTCTATTTGAGTACCTAAAACACCATCCAAAGCCACTGGTCATTGATGCTGATGGCCTAAATTTGTTAGCAGCTATGACAGATAACGCAGCTATGCAGAATACTTTGGCACGTTTACCGGCACTAGTATTAACACCCCATCCAGGAGAAGCGAGTCGATTATTAAACTGCAATATTGCTAAAGTTGAAAGCGATAGGTACGTATCTAGTCAACACATCGCTCAAAAATATCAATCCGTTTGTGTTTTAAAAGGCGCAGGTACTATTATCCAAATGCGTGAGTCACATCAAGTGCATGAATGCTTTGTATGCAAAGGTGGCAACCCCGGCATGGCAACCGCAGGTATGGGCGATTTACTAACCGGTGTTGTTGGTGCTTTTTTGGCGCAAGGATTTACCTCACAAAAATCCGCGGTATATGGGGTATGTGCTCATGCTGAAGCAGGAGACAGAGTTGCAATACAATATGGTCAACGTGGTATGATTGCTTCAGACTTACTGCAACCTTTACGAGCCATTGTTAACGGATTATGAGCATTTCTTTGATTAACCCTACAGCTGATTTACCCCTAACCCATTATGAGCTAGCAGATGAAGAGGCCACTGTTGCTTTGGCTGGAAAACTTGCTCAGAATTGTCATCAGGGTATGGTGATTTATCTTGAAGGCGATTTAGGCGCAGGTAAAACCACTTTTAGTCGAGGTTTTATTCAAGGACTAGGGCATATTGGTAATGTCAAAAGCCCTACTTATACGTTGGTTGAACCCTATGAAATAGGACACTGGCGTGTGTTTCACTTTGACCTCTATCGTTTGTCTGATCCAGAAGAATTAGAGTTTATGGGCATTCGTGATTATTTCGATTCTAATTGTATTTGTTTGATTGAATGGCCAGACAAAGGTGCTGGCCTATTGGCATCGGAGGATTTACACATTAGTATTGAGTACACGCAAACAGGACGCACGTTATCAATCCAGGCTAAATCTGCAAAAGGCTTGGATATACTTCAGCAATTAAACTAGAAAAATATTAATGCAAACGTTTTGGTCCAGACAACTTCATATACTATTAATCAGTTTTTTACTGATGGCTTTGAGTACGCCAGTCTTTGCTAAAAATACCATCGAAGGACTACGTATTTGGCCTTCCCCAAACACCACACGTCTAGTGTTCGATTTAGCTAATACACCTGAATATAGCTACTTCACCTTAAACAACCCACAACGATTAGTCATAGACATAGAAAACACTCCAAAAAACTTTGATTTTAAAAAAGTGGCGAATGACAGTAAGTTGATCAGAAAAGTACGCTACAGCACGGCTAAAAATCCTCGAGCAGTTCGAGTCGTCATTGAGTTGAATAAAAAGCTCGAGAAAAATATATTTGCCTTACCTCCTACCGAGCCCTATGGCGACAGGTTGGTAATTGATCTAAACGACCCTGACTCTGCAACACAAAAGATTGTATTGAATTCAAAATCTACGACAGACAGAGATATTATAATTGTTATTGATGCAGGCCATGGTGGTGAAGATCCAGGCTCGATTGGCCCTAGTGGTAGTTATGAAAAAAATGTCACTTTAGGCATAGCTAAACTATTGCAGTCTTTAATTAACAAAGAAAAAGGCATGAAAGCGTTGATGACACGCACTGGCGATTATTATATTTCACCAAATAAACGGCCTCAACTTGCCAGAAAACACAAAGCAGATATGTTTGTGTCAATACATGCCGATGCGTTTACCACACCTCAACCTAGAGGAGCCTCTGTATGGGTGTTATCCATGAAAAGAGCGAATACGGAACTGGGCCGCTGGTTGGAAAGAACCGAACGGCATTCTGAATTACTCGGAGGTGCTGCTGAGATCATTCAAGATACAGCGAATGAACGTTATTTAGCTCAAACCTTTCTGGATATGTCTATGGATCACTCTTTGACTACTAGTTATGACGTGAGTCGGGACATGATCAAGCACCTAGGAAAAGTGACGAAGTTACATAAAAAAACGCCCCAAGGGGCAAGTTTTGCGGTGTTAACCTCACCAGATATCCCGTCAATTTTAGTAGAAATGGGATTTATCTCTAACCCTCAAGAAGAAAAAAACTTGAATTGGTCTGAGTATAGACAAAAGCTTGCGCAATCAGTCTTTGACGGACTTAAACAACACTTTAAAGGTTCACCACCTGATGGTTCATTATGGGCTAAATGGAAGCAAGAAAAACGTACTCATAGAGTTCGAAGCGGTGAATCATTATCTTTGCTGGCGCAGCGATATAATGTGCAGATTAGTACATTAAAAAAAGCCAACAATCTGAATACAGATGTGGTGCGTATCGGACAAGTTCTGATGATCCCCAGCACCTAGCTCGTTTTTTTATTCATTTAATTTTACACCAAGGTCATTGTTTTGCCGATTCAAATTCTTCCTGCAAGATTAGCCAACCAAATTGCTGCTGGAGAAGTGGTTGAACGCCCCGCCTCTGTGGTCAAAGAAATAGTAGAAAACAGCCTAGATTCAGGGGCTACGTCAATTGAAATTGATATCGAAAAAGGTGGACATAAACGCATATTGATCCGCGATAACGGCAGTGGTATTCCTCATGACGAACTCGCTTTAGCTCTAAGTCGTCATGCCACAAGTAAAATAGCCAAATTAGATGATTTAGACACCATTTGTAGTTTGGGGTTTCGTGGTGAAGCGTTGGCTAGTATCAGCTCAGTTGCACGCTTAAGTCTAAGTTCCAAGCCCAAAGAGCAAACTCAAGCTTGGCAAGCTCATTGTGAAGGGCGCGATATGCAAGTGCAACTTAACCCAGTGGCACATCCCGATGGCACTAGTGTTGATGTAGTCGATTTGTTTTTTAACACCCCTGCCAGACGCAAATTTTTAAAGACTGAAAAAACTGAGTTTACACATATAGATGAAGTTGTTAGGCGCATTGCTCTAAGTCGTTTTGATGTGAGCTTTAGCCTTAAACATAATGGAAAGTTACTTCGTAAGTACCCAGCAGTGAAGGCACAAAACTCTGAATTGAAGCGACTTAACACCATTTGCGGCAAAGAATTTTCCGAACAAAGCATTGAACTTAATAGTCAATTTCAAAAATTTGAATTGAAGGGTTGGCTGGCACAACCAGAGCAAGCCAAAACCCAGGGCGAGTTTCAATATTTTTATGTTAATGGCCGTATGATGCGCGATAAGTTAATCAATCATGCTGTTCGCCAAGCATTTGAAGGGCTTATTGGTGCAGATTTGCATCCAGCCTATGTGCTGTATTTGACCCTTGAACCGAACCAAGTCGATGTCAATGTTCATCCAGCCAAACATGAGGTCAGATTTCACCAAGCACGCTTAGTTCATGATTTCATATACAGGGCACTGACAGACGCACTTAATCAATATTTTCAACAAGGCCAGCAGCAACCGAATCCTGAAGTAAGCGTATTGCCGCAGGCACAGCCTAATCATGATTATATTCGACCTTTGCAAAGGCCAACATCAGAAACAAGTGTTGATGAACGTCTGCCTGGTTATACTGGTGCAGGCACTCAAGCATCTGTTTATTCGGATAGCTTGGCAAACAAAAACATGGCTCAGCTCTTAGTCAACTCTTCTCAAGTTATCAATCAGTCTTCAAAAAACTATCAACAATTGATGACTCCGATACAGCCAATTAATGCTGTGTTTAGTTCTGCACAACAAACCACAATGATGCCGGGGCAATGGCTTCAGGTATCAGAAAAGAAAATATTGATTAAGCTCAAGCAAAAATTTTATATACTCGAGACCGCAGCTTTACACCTTAGCGTAATGTCCAGACTCTATTCAGATGCTATGCCAGTGAGCCAACCTTTATTAATGCCTATATCGATAACTGCAACGCCGAGTTTATTGGTACAGGCAAAAGCACTTTACCAACCACTTCTAGAAAATAGTGTAGAAATTGGTTGGACCCAAAATAGAATAATTTTACGAAAGGTACCCGCAGGGTTAAGGCAGTTTCGATGGATAGAATGCCTAGAGGAAATTTTAAATTTTAAAGAAATAGGAACCATACAAGTGCGTAAGCACTTGCTAACATGTATGGTTTTAAGTGAAGAAGTAAGTCTTACCCAGATACAAGAATTGTGGCAACAGTTTGTTCAGTCATCGAGTAACGTTGAACATGACATTGCTAAAATAGGAAAAACCGTGCATTTAAATGATTGGCTAAATACGAATGAATGAAATACTAGGCAAAGACCTTAGTTCGTTGCCACCGGCATTATTTTTGATGGGGCCTACCGCCTCAGGTAAAACTGGGCTTGCAATTGAGCTGTGTGAAAACCTGCCGTGCGAAATAATCAGTGTCGATTCTGCGTTGATTTACCGTGGCATGGATATAGGCACGGCTAAACCCAACGAGGCTGAATTACAAAGGGCCCCTCACAGGTTAATCGATATTTTGGATCCAGCACAACGTTACTCAGTGGCCGAATTTCGTAAAGATGCGTTATTGGCCATGCAAGACATCACAGCAAGGGGGAAAATTCCATTATTAGTAGGTGGCACTATGATGTATTACAAAGCCCTGATTGAAGGACTGTCACCCCTACCAGAATCAGATCAAAATGTCAGGAAAACAATAGAAGCAAAGGCCGAAAAATTAGGATGGGAAGTATTACATAAGCAGTTGGCTCAAATAGATCCAACCTCAGCTAAACGTATTCATCCCAACGATCCCCAACGGTTAATTAGAGCCTTAGAAGTTTATCATCTAACCAATCGCTCAATGACAGACTTGATGGCGACTAAATCCGCCCCCATACCTTATAATACTAAGCAATTCTGTATTGCTCCGGACGATCGCAAAGTACTGCATCAAAGGATTGCTCAGCGTTTTCAACAAATGGTCGATATAGGTTTTCAGGGCGAAGTAGAAAAATTAAAAACTAGAGGTGATCTACATTTGAACTTACCTTCTATTAGATGTGTAGGTTACAGGCAGATGTGGCAATATCTTGATGGTGATTACGGTTTTAGTGAAATGATTGAAAAGTCTGTCGCAGCCACTCGTCAGCTAGCCAAAAGACAGTTGACTTGGCTTAGAGGCTGGGAAAACATTTACCCGTTAGACACGTTTTCGACAAATAATCTGTCGAAAGTCATCAAACTGAGTCAGTTTCAACCCTAAGGTGGCCTATACAGCTATTTTTTTTTCTGTATAATCATTTTTCAAGTGCGAAACTTTATAATAAAAAGAAAAAGGATTGATCATGGCAAAAGGGCAATCATTACAGGATCCGTTCCTGAACGCGCTTCGAAAAGAGCGCATCCCTGTATCCATCTATTTGGTAAACGGTATTAAACTTCAAGGTCAAGTAGAATCTTTCGACCAATTTGTGATTTTACTTAAAAATACTGTAAGCCAAATGGTTTATAAACACGCAATTTCTACCGTTGTTCCATCACGCGCAATTCCAATGCCTACGGTTGGTCAAACGGAAGCAGACGAAGAGTAAATATGGTTTTAGGAGAGCGACTTGTTTGACCGTTATGAAGCAGGTGAACAGGCTGTTTTAGTACATGTCGATTTTGCTGATGAAAATAGCAAAGAAGATTTATTAGAATTACAACTACTTGTTTCGTCTGCTGGTGTAAATGCCAAAGATGTAGTGACATGCTCTCGGCAGTCTCCACAGGCACGTTATTTTGTCGGAAGTGGCAAAGCAGAAGAAATTGCAAACGCTGTTAGAGCGCAACAAGCTGACGTGGTTATTTTTAATCATAGTTTATCCCCATCTCAAGAACGTAATTTAGAACAATTATGTCAATGTCGAGTGCTTGACCGTACTGGGCTGATTCTAGATATTTTCGCCCAACGCGCTCGTACCCACGAAGGCAAGTTGCAAGTAGAACTTGCACAACTTCGGCACATGAGTACCCGGTTAGTTCGGGGCTGGACTCACCTTGATAAACAAAAAGGTGGAATAGGTTTGCGTGGCCCGGGTGAAAGTCAACTTGAAACTGACAGACGGTTATTAAGAGCAAGGCTCAAAGCTATCCAGCGACGCCTTGATAAAGTACAAAAACAAAGAGAACAAGGAAGACGCTCTAGAATTCGCGCAGAAATCCCTTCAGTTTCACTGGTAGGGTATACTAACGCGGGCAAATCCACTTTATTTAATAGCATGACAGAATCTGCTGTGTATGTTGCTGATCAACTTTTTGCGACACTTGACCCAACGTTAAGAAAGATCCAGCTACAAGATGTTGGTTCAGCAATTCTTGCCGACACGGTTGGTTTTATCCGTCACCTCCCCCATGATTTGATAGCAGCCTTTAAAGCTACTTTGCAAGAAACTCAGCAAGCAAATTTGTTATTGCATGTAGTGGATTATTCTGACGACCAGTTTCAAGAGAATATAGAACAAGTAAATGAAGTACTTGAAGAGATAGACGCTAACGAAATCCAACAATTGATGGTGTGTAATAAAATTGATCGAATGGAGGGCGTCAGTGCAAAAATAGATCGCGATGAATCAGGAATGCCTATTCGGGTTTGGTTATCTGCTCAGCAAGGTCTGGGTATAGATTTACTGCTCAGCGCAATTACTGAATGTTTATCAAAAAACATGGTACAACATAGCTTATTAATTCCTCCGCATAAGAGCAATTTGCGTGGTGTATTTTTTGATATGAACTGCATTGCAGCAGAAGGTTATGCGGAAAATGGTGATTGGCAAATCGAAGTGCGTATGGAGCAAAGAGATTGGAACAGACTAATCAAACGTGTCGACGTTGATTTAGAGTCATATATAGTAAAAATTTAGTAACAAATAACAGATCAAAATTTTTAAAAAACTCGTAAAGGTCTTTAGACCTATTTATTAAATTAACTAGCTGGAGAGACATGATGGCTTGGAATGAGCCCGGTGGAAACAATAATGATCCTTGGAAAAACAAGGGTGGCCGAGATCAAGGCCCGCCTGATTTAGACGAGGTATTCAAAAACTTGATGAATAAATTCGGCAAGTTTGGTGGTGGTGGTTCCGGTGGCTCATCAGGCGGTAAAAGCCTTGGTGGTATAGGCGCTGCTGTAATTGTAGGTATATTGGTTATTGGCTGGGTGTTTAGTGGCTTTTACACTATTCGTGAAGCTGAGCGCGGCGTGGTTTTACGTTTTGGTGAATTCAGTCATTTTGTGGATCCCGGTCTGCAGTGGAAACCAACTTTTGTGGACGAGATTATACCGGTAGATGTGAAAACAATTCGCTCTATGCCTTCTTCTGGCTCGATGCTAACTGAAGACGAAAACGTAGTCCGTGTTGAGATGGAAGTTCAATACCGTATCCTCGAACCTTATAAATATAGCTTTGCTGTGACTAGCCCTGAAGAGAGTCTGAGTCAAGCATTCGATAGTGCCATTCGTTACGTTGTAGGTCACTCTAGAATGGATGCCGTACTGACTGGTGGACGTGAAGCAACAAGGCGAAGCGTGCTTGATGAATTAACGGGTATCATTGAGTCATACGATATGGGTATATCTGTTGTCGACATGAACTTTAAAGATGCAAGGCCGCCAGAAGAAGTCAAAGAAGCTTTTGATGATGCCATTGCAGCACAAGAAGATGAACAACGCTTTATAAACGAAGCAGAAGCTTATTCTCGTGAAATCGAACCTCGTGCTCGTGGACAGGTTAACCGTTTAGCACAAGAAGCCCAAGCTTATAAAGAACGTGTCACATTGGAGGCGCAAGGTGCAATCGCACGATTTGAAGAATTACTTCCTCAATATACATCTGCACCAGAAGTTACACGTAGTCGTATTTACCTTGAAACTATGGAAGAAGTCTACGGTAACACCAGTAAAATATTGGTGGATACGGAAGGCACTGGCAACATGATGTATTTACCGCTAGATAAAATATTGGGTAATCAATCTGGGCCAACGATTCCAACTAATATTCGCAGTACTTTAGAAGGTTTGCGTAATCAAGATGAAGATACACAACCGGTAATCGGCAACTCCAGAAACAACCGTAACAACGGCGAACGTAGTGGGAGAAACTAGGCTATGAAAAATTTTATTGCATTAATAATAGTAGCCTTAGGGTTGCTGATATTTGGTTCGTTATTTGTTGTAGAAGAAGGCAACAAAGCCATTGTTATACAGTTTGGTAAAGTACAGAGAGACAGCGAGACAGGTGATACCACAATTTTCGAACCTGGTTTACACTTAAAGCTTCCTTTCTTTGACCGTGTGGTAAGACTTGATGCACGTATTCAAACATTGGACGAAGTGCCAGATCGTTTTGTAACCGCTGAGAAAAAAGATTTGATCGTCGACTTATATGTTAAGTGGAAGATTGAAGATTTTGCTAAGTACTATTTAGCCACTGGTGGTATCAAAGCTGGTGCAGAAATACTGTTACAACAAAAAGTGAATAACGCCTTACGTTCTGAGTTTGGTACCCGAACTATTCAAGAAATTGTGTCTGGTGAACGTTCAGAACTGATGGATGAAGCTATGACACAAGCCTCAACCAGCTCAGATGAGTTGGGTATAAATATAATTGATGTACGTGTTAAACAAATTAACCTGC
>Ga0307488_10003809_pt1 | contig 12574 bp, 11 predicted proteins | sample SB02metaG_FD_202248 | JGI IMG/M metagenome (GOLD analysis project Ga0307488, IMG submission 202248) | Sea-ice brine microbial communities from Beaufort Sea near Barrow, Alaska, United States - SB 0.2 | ecosystem: Environmental > Aquatic > Marine > Coastal | place: USA: Alaska | collected...
TGTCCACAATCTCTTCATTCTTGGGGGCAATCCTGTTTACAACGCTCCTGCCGATTTGCGTTTTGGAGAGCTCCTCGGTGGCGTATCCAATTCGCTCCGCCTCGGCACCTACGAAGACGAAACCTCCAAGGCCTGCGGTTGGCATGTTCCTCAAGCCCACTATCTCGAAAGTTGGGGTGATGGACGCAGTGCCGATGGTACTCTCTGCGCCATCCAGCCGATGATTCTTCCGCTCTGGGACGGGGTAACCGAATTAGAGGTTTTGAATCGTCTGGCCGGAAATGAGCAGCCCATTGGACCGCAACTGGTGCGGGAGACCTTCTCTCAGACGGTCCGTGGAGGTGACCTTGAGGCACAGTGGACCGAATTCTTGCGCCAAGGATTTCTAACCAACACGGCCTGGCCGGAGACAGCCTTGAGATTCAATGAAAGAGCCGCCGTCGCCTTGGCTGCCCAGTACCAAACCGTTTCCGGTGAGGGAATTGATATCGCTTTTACTCCAAGTAGCACCATCGACGACGGCCGTTACGCTAACAATGGATGGCTGCAAGAGACGCCGGACTTTGCGACCAAAATTACTTGGGATAATGCGGCATTAATTAGCCCGATGACGGCCAAAGAATTTGGTTTAGCCACCGGCGAGATGGTTAAAATTTCGGCCGGAGCACGGTCGATTGAAGCAGCCATCCTCATTGCCCCCGGTCACGCCAACAAGGCCATTAGTATCGCCCTTGGCTATGGCCGAAACGATATCACGCATGTTTCGGAGCAGGTGGGATTTGATGCCTATCCGCTGCGCACCACCCAGGGGATGACTTTTGCCTCCAATGCCACCCTCAAGCGCACCGGGGCGAAGTACAAATTTGCTGAGACCCAAACGCATCAGAGCATGGAGGGTCGCGACCTCGTGCGCGAGGGGACGAAGGAGCGCTATGCCGAAAATCCTACCTTTGCCCAAACGATGGGGATGGACGGACACATTCCCCCGAATATTTCCCTCTTCACCCATCCTAAGCTCACCTCCCCAGAGCAGTGGGGTATGACCGTCGATCTCAATACCTGCATGGGCTGCAATGCCTGCGTGGTTGCCTGTCAGTCGGAGAACAATATTCCGATTGTCGGAAAAGATCAGGTCGGTCGTGGTCGTAATATGGCTTGGATCCGGATGGATCGGTATTTTGCCGGCGAGGAAGACGAACCGGAGATGCTGGCCCAAGCCATCATGTGTCAGCAGTGTGAGAATGCACCTTGCGAAACGGTTTGCCCGGTCAATGCCACGGTACACAGCGACGATGGACTCAACCTCATGGTCTACAACCGCTGCATTGGTACGCGGTATTGCGCGAACAACTGTCCTTGGAAAGTCCGCCGTTTTAATTTCTTCGATTACAATCAGCGCCCGCTCGACCAGCTCTACCTTGGACCGCTGGCGAAAAAAGGCATGGCCGATAGCCTGCAGATGTCAAAAAATCCCAACGTCACCGTTCGGATGCGTGGCGTCATGGAAAAGTGCACCTACTGTATCCAGCGGATCGAAGAGGCTCGGATCACCCAAGCAGTTCAAGCCGGTCCATCGGACAAGTCGAAAGTGCCCTTCCCTGAGGTGAAAAGCGCCTGCCAGCAAGCTTGTCCGGCCGATTCAATTGTCTTCGGTAACATCAATGACCCAAAAAGCCGGGTGGCCCAACTCAAGAAAGAGCCGCGCAATTACACCATGCTGAAGTATCTCAATGTCAGCCCACGCACTTCCTATTTAGCGCGGATTAAGAATCCGAATATGGCCATGCCTGGGGCGGACCAAGTCGGTTGGGCCAACGGTCACGGCCACGAGAGTAGCCACGACGACCACGGGGCCGGGTATGCGACAGAGGCGCACCAATCCTGATTATGGCCGACGCTGTCATGCAGAGTCCGGAAGCCGCGGCGGAGCGCCTAACCCGACCACCCCTGGTCAGGAACGATCGTTCGATGGCGTGGATCACCGACCATGTGGCTTCTTGCACCGAAAGAAGTGCACCTAAGTGGTGGTGGATCGCTTTCACTCTTAGTGCCTCGCTCGCTGGTGTCAGCGTCATGTGCATCGCCTACCTCATTTCCACTGGTATCGGCGTCTGGGGTCTCAACCATCCGGTTGGTTGGGCCTGGGATATCACTAACTTTGTTTTTTGGATCGGGATTGGTCATGCCGGAACCCTTATCTCGGCCATCTTGTTCCTGACGCGGCAGAAGTGGCGCACCTCCATCAACAGAGCCGCTGAGGCCATGACGCTTTTTGCGGTGGTCTGCGCCGGTATTTTTCCAGCGGTCCATGTTGGCCGCATCTGGATGGTGTGGTTTCTCGCCCCGGTGCCAAACTCGAACGCTATCTGGCAAAACTTTAGAAGTCCCTTGCTCTGGGATGTTTTTGCGGTTTCGACCTATTTCACAGTCTCCATCCTCTTTTGGTACACCGGTCTGGTGCCCGACCTCGCCACCTTGCGTGACCGAGCCCAAAACAAGATGCGAAAATTCTTTTATGGTATTGCGGCACTCGGCTGGCGCGGCGGCAACCGCCAGTGGAAGCACTTTGAGATGGCTTACCTAATTCTGGCCGGCCTGAGCACCCCCTTGGTTCTTTCGGTGCACTCGGTCGTCTCCTTCGATTTTGCCACCTCGGTTATCCCGGGATGGCACACCACCATCTTTCCTCCTTACTTCGTTGCCGGTGCCATCTTTGGCGGGTTTGCCATGGTCCTGACCATTATGCTCCCAGCTCGGGCCATTTTCAGTCTTCACGATCTCATCACCGATGATCATGTCGACAAGATGTGCAAAATCATTCTCTTGACCGGGTCAATTGTTGGCTACGCCTACGCCATGGAATTCTTTATCGCTTGGTACGGCGGTAACCTCTACGAGCAATACGCCTTCATCAATCGAGCCACCGGCCCTTATTGGTGGGCCTACTGGTCCATGCTCTTCTGCAACGTGGTTTCTCCCCAACTATTCTGGTTCCGTTTCTTCCGCCGTCACGTTCTCTGGGTTTTTGTCGTATGTATGTTTGTGAACGCTGGTATGTGGTTTGAGCGCTTTGTCATTATCGTCACATCCCTGCACCGTGACTTCCTCCCCTCCAGTTGGGGGATGTTTTATCCAACGTGGGTGGATATCTGGACCTTCGTGGGCACTTTTGGAATTTTTCTCACCCTCTTCCTCCTCTTTATCCGCTGGTTGCCCATGATCTGCATCTTTGAAGTGAAAGCGGTGCTGCCCGAGGCCGATCCCCATTACGACCACGACGCTCACAGCTCGATCGCATCCGGGCCAACCCAAGGAGGGAGTCACTGATGGAAAAAGCCGGTAACCCCAAGGCCAAACTTTTCGGGATGGCGGCCGAGGCCTCCTCTGCCACAGCCCTTTACCAGGCAGCGGAAAAAGTCCGCGACGCCGGCTACACCCGCTGGGATGTCTACTCTCCCTTTCCCATTCACGGTATGGACCAGGCGATGGGGCTTAAAAAGTCTTGGCTCAGTGCCTTGGTTTTCTGTGGCGGTATTGCCGGGCTAACCATCGCGGCAGCGCTTCAATTTTACCCCTCGACCATCGAGTACCCCATCATTGTGGCGGGTAAACCGATAAATTTTTTCACGGTGCCGGCGTTTTTTCCTATCATGTTCGAGCTAACCATCTTGATCTCCGCCTTCACTGCCACCTTTGGCATGCTGGCGCTCAATGGTCTCCCGCGCTGGAACCACCCAATTTTTAACTGGGACCATTTCAAAAAAGTGAGCAACGACGGTTTTTTTATCGTAATCGAGTCGACCGATCCGAAATTCGACGAGGAAAAGACACAGGCCGTGCTGGAGAGCCTTGGGGTCAACAATCTTACGCTGGTTTACGGGGACTGATATGCTGCGCTACTTCTTCATCGCCCTAGGGCTTTTCCTCGTCCTCCTTGCTGCCGTAGCTGGTTTTCGAGGGCAAAAAAGCGGGAAGACACCCATCGAAATTTTCCCCGATATGGATCATCAGCCCAAAGTGAAGGCGCAGGTTCCGAGCAACTTTTACGCTGATGACCGAGGCAACCGCATTCCCGTATCGGGTACCGTGCCCCTTGGCTACGAGATGCCTCTCTCCGCCGAGAACCCTTTTCCCAACCAAGGTAAGTACCGCAACGTCAGGTTTTCTGCTGGGACCGATTATCTCAATACTGGCCGCTTCGGAGATCAATGGGGAACCGGTATCCCCCTCCCCGTCACCGCTGAGTTGATGCAGCGTGGCCGGGAACGCTACACCATTTATTGTGCGGTTTGCCATGGAGACAGTGGGGGAGGTAATGGGGTAGCGGGTCAATACGGTCTGGTTGGCATTGCCAGCTATCACCAAGATCGCCTCCGCGATATGGCCGACGGAGAAATCTACAACACCATCGCCTACGGCAAGAACAGTATGCTTGGCTATGCCGCAAATATTCCGCTGAACGACCGTTGGGCCATCGTGGCTTATCTGCGGGCGCTTCAGATGGCGCAGGAAACTACCTTGAAGAACGTGCCAAGCGATGAGCGGGACCAACTGGAGAAACCGCCACAACCATGAGTGATCACACGACAAAGGTAAGTACTAAGGAGTATTTCGATTATCAAGGTTTCGGGGGCAAGTTGCTCTTCACCGTCATCCTCGCGATTGTTTCGCTCAGCTTGGCCGCGTGGGGAAGTTTCTCTGCCACCAAACAATTTGCCTTTTCTTGGCTCTTTGCCTTCTCCTTTTTCTTTACCATCTCGGCCGGTGCCTTGTTTTGGATTTTGGTGCACCATGCGGTTGATGCTGACTGGAGTGTGGTAGTTCGACGTCAGCTTGAAAATATCGCCTGGCTCTTTCCCATTCTGGCCATCTTGTTTATTCCGATCGTGCTCAACGCACCGTATCTCTTCAAATGGATGTCGATTGCGCCGGGGGAAGATGTCCTGCTTGATGGCAAAGCGGCCTACCTCAACCAACCTTTTTTCTGGGCGCGGGCGGTCCTTTATTTCGCCTTTTTCATCGCGGCGGCCTTCTTGCTCAGACGAAATTCTCTCCGGCAGGACAAGGACGGCGACCAGCGATACACTTGGCTCTCCCGTAAGTGGGTTTTTCCCATGCTCCCTTTCTTCGCCTTGTCCCTCACCTTCGGTTCTTTCGATTGGTTGATGGGTCTTGATTTCCACTGGTTCTCTACCATGTGGGGTGTCTACATTTTTGCCGGTTCCGCCCTCAGTTCAATCTGTGTTCTCGTCCTTCTCGTAACCGCGCTGCGCCAAGCGGGATACCTAGCTGGGGTGGTCACGCTTGAGCACTATCACATCATGGGCAAGCTCATGCTGGCCTTCACCGTCTTCTGGGCTTACATCGGTTTCAGTCAGTACATGCTCATCTGGTACGCCAATATTCCCGAGGAGACTGTCTATTTTCTGCGGCGTAATACGGGCAGTTGGAACACCTTAAATCTTATCTTGGTCATTGGTCATTTCTTCCTGCCCTTTGTTGTTCTTCTCTTTATCGGCACCAAAAAAAAGCCCCTTCTTCTCTGCGCTGTCGCGGTCTGGATTCTTCTGATGCACATTCTCGACCTCTACATCATCGTCCTCCCCAGTTATCATCAAGCTGGCTTCTCTCCCCACTGGCTCGACCTTGTCTGCCTTCTCGCTATCGGCTCCACCCTCGCGGCGGTGTTCATGAAGCGCCTAGGGGATGCACCTCTCTGGCCGATCAAGGACCCGCGCCTGGCTAACTCGCTCAAACTTAAAAATTGATGGATCACCTCACACCCGAGAGCGCTGAGCCGCCCAAGAAGAGCATCTGGCCGATTTTCGTCGGAACCTTTGTCATCTTTATCTTTTTTGCTTTGCTGGTGCAGTGGTTGCTCGCTTCCAATGATCCAGCAGCTTTTGATGAGGTGGCCTTGCGGGCGGAGGAGCGACACGAAATTCTCTCGATGGTCGAAGAAGAAAACCAGGCTCTCACCACCGGCTACGCTTGGGTTGACCAAGACAAAGGAATCGTCAGGATTCCCTTAGAGCGCGCTATGGATCTTACGGTAGAAGATTTAGCCAAGCGGGGGGCCCCTCATCCAGCCTATCCTATTGATCCCAATGTGCCGCTTGGATCCGCGATCAAGCCGGGAGGACTGGCGACGGCGCAGCCAACTCCTCCGCCCTTTAAACTATCACCATCCCCCTCAATTGCCCCCAATCCTCCGGTGATTGATCCATCCTTTTCCGAGGAGGTGCCCACCCCATGAATTTTGTGATGTACCTGTTGTTGGCGGCTGGTTTGGTTGTCTTTGGAGGAACCACGGTGGCTGCTTTCTATTGGGCTGCCCGCAACGGTCAGTTCCGTAATCTGGAAGAGGGCTCGCTCACCATTTTCGACCTAGACGAACCCGTTGGAACCGCCACCGATGCCTTCACCGACAAATCTGGCAATGGTCCGCTGCGTCGCGGAGTTCCCCTCGCACGTAACTTGAAGGAAGCAAGAAGATGAGTGCAACAATAACGATGGAACCGACTAGTACCGTGGCATTGCCCGATGTGGACAAATCTCTGCGGGCCGAGATCGACGCTTCGACCCGCCTTCCGGTTGTCCTCTTTTATGGCTCGGCCATCTTTTGGCTCCTCGTCGGGACAGGTTTTGCCATGCTGGCCTCTTTCAAGATGAACGATCCAGCTTTCCTCGACCAATGGGGTTGGCTGACCTTTGGCCGGGTTCGCCCAGCCCACCTCAACGCCGTCGCCTATGGTTGGGCCTCCTCGGCTGGAATCGGTACTTCCCTCTGGCTGATGGCACGTCTTTGTCGTACCCCTCTGCGTCATGCTAAGCTACTGGTTAGTGCCGCTGTTTTTTGGAATATCGGGGTCCTGCTAGGAATCTACGGTATCCTTGCCGGTGATGGCCGTTCGATTGAGTGGCTCGAGTTCCCCAACTACGCCAGTGCCATTCTCTTTGTTTCCTTCGGCTTGATTGCGGTCTGGGCCGTGGTCATGTTTCGTTTTCGTCAACCTGGCCACATCTACGTCAGCCAGTGGTATTTGCTCGCGGCCATCATTTGGTTTCCTTGGCTTTACTCGACGGCCAACTTGCTCCTCAACTTCGAGAGCATCCAAGGTGGCGCCCAAGGGGCGGTCAATTGGTGGTATGGGCACAACGCCCTCGGACTTTGGTTCACTCCCATCGGCCTAGCTACGGCCTATTACCTGATTCCGAAAGTTCTCGGCCGTCCGATCCACAGTTACTATCTGAGTATTCTCGGCTTCTGGACTCTGGCAATTTTCTACAGCTGGAACGGAATGCACCATCTTATCGGTGGTCCCTTCCCTGCCTGGATGGTCACAGCCAGTGTGGTGGCCAGTATGATGATGTTCATTCCAGTTATCACCACCGCGATCAACCATCATATGACGGTGCGGGGTAATTTTGGCGCCCTCAAATGGAGCCCGACCCTGCGCTTCACCGTTTTTGGTGCGATGTGCTACACCTTGGCCAGCGTTCAGGGCAGCCTCATGGCTATTCCGACCCTTAATTCGGTGACCCATTTTACCCACTACACCGTGGGTCACTCGCATCTCGGACTCTATGCTTTTTTCACCATGATCATGTACGGGGCTATGTACTACATCTTGCCTCGGGTGGTCGGATGGGAATGGCCCTCGGCCCGTCTCATTCGTTGGCATTTTTGGTTGGTCGCTATCGGGATCGTCCTCATGGTGGTGGTTCTTTCCATCGGAGGAATCCTCCAGGGTTTGGCCCTGCTTGATCCTGAGATCACCTTCATGGCGACCTTGGACTACACTAAACCATGGCTATTCCTCCGTAGCGGCTCGGGCATTCTCCTGACCGCGGGCCATATTGTCTTCGCTCTTAGTTTCGTTTTGCTCCTTCTCAAGGTCGGGTCACCCAAGGTCCAGCCCACCTTGTTTGCCAGTCAGGGAGAGGATAAACCGGAGCCACTCTCATTATGAACCGGATGTCTGTCATCATTGCGGGGATTTTCATCACCTTCTTTTGCTCGTGGATTGGGCTAGTGGCCTACCCCTATCTCGCCCTTGGTCGCTACCTGCCCTTCGTCGATGAGGACACTGGCGATATTTTACCGCCACCGCTCTCGGGCCTGGCTGAGCGGGGACAGCAGGTTTACGCTTCCTCCGGTTGTATTTACTGTCATAGCCAGCAGGTGAGGCAGATTGGCTATGGCTCAGACCTTGAGCGTGGCTGGGGGGCTCGTCCGACGGTGGCTCGTGACTACATGAGAGAACGCCCGGCTTTTCTCGGGACGATGCGCACCGGCCCCGACCTTTCTAACATAGGGGCGCGCCAGCCCAGTGTGATGTGGCACCATCAGCACCTATACCAGCCTGCGGTGGTCAGCCCTGGCTCCATCATGCCGAGCTACCGTTACCTTTATCAGACCCAGAAGATTGAAGGACAGATGGCGGCCAACGCGATTAACTTACTCCCTCCATCTGCTCCGCCGGAAGGCTATGAAGTCGTTCCGACCTATGATGCGGAGGCCTTGGTAGCCTATCTTATCTCCCTGAACCGCAACTACCCTCTGCCGGAGTCGCCCGAGCCCTAACCATGATCAACGATCCCAACCAGGAACCCTTGTCGGACACCTTTGAGGCCAATCGGGAAGGCGATGACCTCAATGTGCGTCATATGCATGAGGCCATTTTGCGTGAAAAAGATGACCCTCGCGATGGATATGAGCCGATCCCTTTATGGCTGGTCTCCCTCTTTATGGCCTTGGTTTTTTGGGGTGGTGCCTACCTTGCCTTCAACAGTGGAGGATTTCAGGCAGATGTTTTCAACCCGAGTCAAGTGTCTTGGGCTGGGGGTGGGGGCGGCCCCAAAGCTCCGCCTGACCCTCTCGTGGTGGGTAAACGACTCTACACTGCTAACTGCGTTGCCTGTCATCAGGTGACGGGCCAGGGTGTCGCCGGACAATTTCCGCCTTTGGCTGGCAGCGACTGGGTCGTGGGCGGCGACTGGCATGGAGACAACCATCTGGTCAATATCCTGCTTCATGGCTTGCAGGGACCCGTGCAGGTGATGGGTGGCACCTACAATGGAGCGATGCCGGCTTGGAAACAGATGAAAGACAATCAGATCGCGATGATCCTGACCTATATCCGCAACGAATGGGGAAACGAGGCTACCCCCATCACGGCGGAGCAGGTGGCCCAAATGCGTGAGGAAAACCTAGATCGGCGAGAGCCGTGGACCCAAGCCCAACTCCAGGCGATTCCGGCGAAAACTCTCAATGAGTCCGTTGGGTCTGAGCTGCCCCCATCCGAGGATGGCGAACTCATGGATGGGAACGAACCGCCCGACGCGGCGGTGGTCGAAGCCGAAGGAAGTCAAGCATGATGAAGATCACCCTCCCGAAATTTTTGTTTTTTTTCGTCTTGGTCTTCCTCGCCGTTTTGCCTGAGGTGCCGGCTGAAGTCCGCGATACCAATCTGTACTGGGCTCCTGAAGTCGCCACCGCGGGGGGTAAAAAAATCGACAGCCTGCTCAATTTTATTTTCTACCTGACCGCGGCGGTTTTCGTCCTCACCCAAGCGGTCTACATTTACTACTTGGTCAAGTACCGTAAAAGGCCAGGAGTCAAAGCTCATTACAGTCATGGAAACAACAAGTTAGAAATAATTTGGACGGCAATTCCCACTGCTATTTTTCTCGGACTGGTCATTTTCAGCAACCGACTGTGGGGTGAACTGCATAGCGAACCGCCAGCCGATGCCATGAAAATTGACGTGGTTAGCTACCAGTTTGGCTGGGATCTGCGCTACTCTGGGGCGGATGAGCAACTTGGGAAAGTTGATGTCAGTACCTACTCGATGGATAATAAGTTTGGCCTCGTCGAGGGTGATCAGGCCGGCCTAGACGACTTCTCCAGTACCGAATTAGTTATTCCGGTCAACCGACCGGTGCATCTATACCTTCATTCGCGTGATGTCATTCACTCCTTTTATGTTCCCGAGTTCCGTCTCTACCAAGCGGCCGTACCCGGCCGCACCATTGCTTGGGTCTGGTTTGAGCCGATCCGAACCGGCAATTTTGAGTTGGCCTGCAGTCAAATCTGTGGGGCAGGGCACTACAACATGAAAGCTCCTATCCGAGTGGTTAGTCTCGAAGAATTTGAAAAGTGGAAGGCAGGAAAGATCGCGGCTAAAGCCGAGGAATTGCAGGCCCTCAACGCCTCCCTCCCTCCCGCCAAAGATCCAGTTGCTTCCACCCCACGTAACCTCCTCCAGAATAATTTATGAGCACAAGCGCCACCACTTTTGTTCCCGCCCCCGCCCCCGCCTCTGATCCCTTGAAGGAGGAAGGACACCATCCGAAACAGGGTTTTTTCTTCACCTACATCTGGTCGCTCGACCACAAAATGATTGGCCTGCAGTACTTGTGGACCAGTTTCTTTTTTCTCCTCATTGGTGGGCTGCTCGCCATGGGAATCCGTTTCCAGTTGGCCTACCCGGGGATGGAAGTTCCTTTGATCGGCGCTCTCCTGCCCTCCAGCGTGGCCATCGACGGCATTATTCTCCCCGGGGGCTACAACATGCTTTTTACCATGCACGCCACCGTGATGGTTTTCTTGGTGGTTATGCCCCTTCTCATCGGTGGGTTTGGTAATTACCTCATTCCTTTGAAAATCGGAGCGGGCGATATGGCCTTTCCAACTCTCAACGCTATGAGTTACTGGCTCTACGTTGTCTCGGGCTTGGTTATTCTTTCGAGTTTCTTCGTCGATGGTGGCGCCGCTTCCTCTGGTTGGACGGCTTATGCTCCGCTGAGCTCCACTGCGGCCTACAATAATAATACCCAAATTGGGCAAAGTCTTTGGTGTATAGGACTCTTTATTAACGGATTGTCCTCTATCGCCGGCGCGACCAACTACGTCACCACCATCGTCAACATGCGTGCTCCGGGCATGACCATGTTTCGTCTTCCTCTCTCCGTTTGGTCTCTCTTCATCACCGCATGGTTACTCATCTTTGCCGTGCCGGTGCTCTCGGCAGCAGCCGCCATGCTTTTCACAGATTTGAACTTCGGCACAACCTTCTTTGCCGCCCAAGGTGGACAACCTCTGCTGTGGCAGCACCTTTTCTGGTTCTTTGGGCACCCTGAGGTCTACATCATGATCCTGCCTGCCATGGGTCTAGTCTCCGAGATTTTGCCGGTCTTTGCTCGTAAGCCCATCTTCGGTTATAAGGCGATGGTGTGGGCCATGGTGGCGATTGGTTTTCTAGGATTTGTTGTTTGGGGGCACCATATGTTTGTTAGCGGGATGAATCTCACTCTGGGGGCAGCTTTTTCTGTCTCGACCATGATTATTGCGGTTCCCTCGGCGATTAAGACCTTCAATTGGATGGGTACTGTCTGGCGCGGTTCCATTACCTTCACCACCCCGATGCTCTTCGCTCTCGCCTTTGTCTCCATGTTCGTCATCGGCGGCCTCAGCGGTATTTTCATGGCCTCCACTCCGGTTGACCTGTTTGTCCACAATACCTATTTCATTGTGGCCCACATTCACTACGTCCTCTTTGGGGGAAGCCTCTTCGGTGCCTTTGCCGCCATCTACTTTTGGTACCCCAAGATGTTTGGCCGGATGATGAATGAGACCCTGGGCAAGGCTCACTTTTTTGCCACCTTCCTCTTCTTCAACCTAACTTTCTTTCCCATGCACAACCTCGGTCTGGGCGGGATGATGCGTCGCATCGCTGACCCCACAGTCTACGAGCATCTCCGCGCTTTGCAGCCGATCAATGTCTTCGTCACCTGGGCCGCCTTTGGTATGGGATTGGCTACCTTCATTTTCCTTTGGAATTTTATTTGGAGCCTGCGCCATGGCAAACCGGCCGGCCGCAATCCCTGGAATTCCACCACCCTCGAGTGGACGGTGCCATCGCCTCCCGGTCACGGAAATTTTGAAACGACACCAGTTGTTTACCATGGCCCCTATGAATACAGCGTGCCGGGAATGAAGAAGGACTTCCTTCCTCAAAATGAAAAAGCCCCAGAAGGCGCTCTCTTGGAGGTTCATTAATTTCGTCCACCTAGGATGGGAAAAGCCATGAGCGCACCTGTTGCCTCCTTCGGATTAGCCCGGCGATTAATCTTCGCCTATGCTTCCTTGACCGTTGCCACGGCTTTTTTCCTCCTTCTTAGTGGCGGTCTAGTTACGTCCAAGGGGGTCGGTATGACGGTGCCGGACTGGCCAACGACCTACGGCTACAACATGTTTTTTTTCCCGCTCTCACGTTGGACCGGGGGAATTTTTTACGAGCATGGGCACCGTTTGATTGCTTCCGGCGTTGGTTTGATGACGGTCATCCTTGCCCTTATTCTCTGGTTCGGCGAGCCACGCCGGTGGGTTCGGGTTCTTGGCTACCTTGCCGTTGTCGCGGTGGTGATTCAAGGTGTCCTTGGCGGACTCCGGGTGACTTTGATTCTGGATGAGCTCGGCATCTTCCACGGCATGCTCGCCCAAGCCTATATCGGCCTTCTCGTGGTTATCTGTCTGGCCACCAGCCCAGGGTTTGCTACGGGTGGGGCA
>Ga0307488_10003811_pt1 | contig 12571 bp, 10 predicted proteins | sample SB02metaG_FD_202248 | JGI IMG/M metagenome (GOLD analysis project Ga0307488, IMG submission 202248) | Sea-ice brine microbial communities from Beaufort Sea near Barrow, Alaska, United States - SB 0.2 | ecosystem: Environmental > Aquatic > Marine > Coastal | place: USA: Alaska | collected...
TGTTTCTTTTTGTTGACTTTTATTTTGCATTGGGTTGCATAGGGTAGCGCACAGTTGCGTGGCGTTACCTACAAAAGGCCGACAGAATATGCCAAAGCTCACAGAGACGTTTTCTAACAAATTGCCGCATGCGAAAGCAGGGACGGACAAGTACTGGGATGCTGAAATCAAAGGGCTGGTGCTCTTTGTGGGTAAGCGCTCGAAGACCTGGTACTTTCAGAAGGACGTTGGCGGCCAGACCAAGCGTATTCTGATTGGCCGGTTCCCCATCATCTCAGCGCAAGCTGCACGTCAGACGGCGCTTGGGTTTGCCTTGGAGATGGGCAGAGGGGCAGGGAAGGCGGCTCAGATTGGCGCGCCCACTTTGGAGGCCGCAATGGAAGTGTATCTGGCACGTCCAAAGCTGCGTTCTGAGACCAACAAGGTCGGGATGCGGGCCCAGCTTACGCTTCACCTGAAGGACTGGATGCGCTTGCCGCTGGACGAGATCAGCAAATCAATGGCGGTACGTCGCCATCACGACATGGCTGGATCGCCGTCAGCCGCCAATCATGTGCTTCGCAGCTTTCGCGCCATCTACAACCATGCCCGCCGGACTGGCGATCTGCCGGAATGTCCAACGATGGCGATCGAGTGGTTTGAAGATAAGCCGGACGGACGGATTATTGAAAACCTGAAGCACTGGCGGAAGACGATTGATGATCTGCCCAATCCAATCCATCGGGTATTCTACGAGCTTCTGTTGTTTACCGGCCTTCGCAAAACTGAAGTGTTCACCTTGAAGTGGGAGCAAATATTGGAAGATCGGATCCATCTGCCAATGACAAAGAATGGCCGGAGCTTTGACCTTCCTATCTCGCAGCTGCACCATGAGATCTTGGCACCGCTTCGCCCTCTGAGCAGAGACTGGGTGTTTCCATCGCCAAAATCAGAGACAGGTCACATCACGAGGCCGGTAAGGCTCAAATATAATCCCCATATGCATCGCCGGACATTCGCGACGGTTGCGATGGAAGCAGGAGTGCTGGAGGAAATCGTAGGGCGGCTCCTGAATCACACGCCGCTGTCGATTACTGGGCAGCGATATACGCGGCCGTCGTTGGATGCATTGCGGCCTTCGATGGAAGTTGCGTGCGAGGAAATTCTCAAACGCATCGATAGCTGAAACGGTATTTGGAAAGCGGACTTTAGTTCGTCCCACAGCGAAGGCCGGTCTGGAGCCCTCTTTACCATTTTCTGCAATTCAGAAAATGGCTGGTATTGGGAGTGCTGGTACCATTCCCTTCTGTCGTTGCCTTGTTGAATTAGGTGTTGGCAACGCATAGCGCTGCATGATGTCCGGCCAGTTGTCCGAAAACCGCGCCTGACGTCAGCCCAGATCCACCAGGATAACCTTCGAAAAAGACGCCGCCAACTATTTCTCCGCAGGCAAAAAGCCCGTCGATCGCGGTGGCATCGTCTCGTAAAACTGCGCCAAAGTCTGATACCTTAAGGCCACCGTAAGTGAACGTAATACCGCCAGTGACTGGGTAGGCTTTGAACGGCGGCGTGTCGATTTTTTGCGCCCAGTTGGATTTCGCGAGAGCCAACCCGCGTGTGCCTTTGCCATCCAGCGATGTGGGATCAAAAGCGACATCGACCATGACCGCTTCGTTGTATTGATTAAGGGTCGCATAGGCGCCTTGCGCGTCGATGCCATCCATTTTTGCGCAGAGGTCGTCCAGCGTATCCGCTTCGATGAAATGTGCATCGTGGAATCGATATTCCGCATAAAGCAGATCATCAACTTTGGCATCAAAGACCTGCCAGGCGAAATGACCGGGTTGGTCCAACACGGACTTCCCGAATTGGGCATATGTGTAATTGCGGAAATTCTTACCCTCGTCCACAAAACGATTGCCGTTTGCGTTGAGCATGACGCCAAGGAAATAACATATTTTTCGGTAGTTCTTGCGCTCGCCTGCTGGCAGATCAAGGTTGGCGAAATCGGGCATGTGCAGGTCCATCGGGGTCGCGTGGGAACTGGCATAAAGCCCGTATTTTTCCGCGCCCAAACCATGCGCCATAACCAAACCATCACCGGTGTTGTGAGGCGTACCGCGCACTTTGGCCTTTTCCCAGTTGCCGCCCATAAGATCCGCGCGCAGTTTAGCGCTGGCCTCAAAACCGCCGCAGGCAAGGATCACGGCGTCAGCATTGACGGCTTCATCACCCACTGTCACCCCCGTCACGCGATCGCCATGTGTGATGAGCCCCGTGACTTCACTGCTGTAGCGGATCGAGCCGCCCAGCTTAATAAACACCGCCAATTCCATATCAAACAACCCGACGCCTTCGTTTTCAGCGGCCAACGTTAGACCACCCCAAAACACGTGACGTCCGTCTTTTTCGAAGCTCTGACGGCTGTAAATAGGCTCAAATTTGACGCCATGGCGGCCCAGCCATTGCATCGCTTCGAGCGAAGACCCGATTAGTCGCTCCTGCTCCACCGACAGATCACGCCCTCCATTAAACGCCAGAAGGTCTGCACCAAATTTTTCACGGGTATAACCTCCGAAATCTGTGACTTTCAGACGCGGATCATCAGGGTCTTTCAATAAAGGCAGCAAATCGTCTGCACCGTCATAGGCAAAGCGCATGGCACCGGCGGTGTATTTCGTGTTGCCCCCCGCCAAAGCCTCATCCGCCTTTTCCAGCATCAAGACACGTGCGCCACCTTCCAATGCGGCGATCCCCGCGCACATGGCTGCGTTTCCCGATCCGACGACGATTACCTGCTTTGACATTTGCGATTCTCCTTTGTATGGTTTCTTGTATCCAGAGGGATACAATTTTGAAAGCCCCCTAATGATCCAAGATGACGCATCCGAATTGTCTCAAGGTGGCATCGCCTTTGCCAAGCTGATGAATGCTATTGAAGCGGGAGAATTTCGACCGGGCGACCGACTTCGCGAAGTTGAGGTCGCTGAACGTTTGGGCCTATCTCGCACCCCCATCCGCGAAGCTTTGCGACGCCTTGAAGCCGAAAATATTATCGAACACCGCCCCCGCATCGGGGCCGTCATTCGCACATTGGGCCGCACAGAAGTTGTCGAGCTCTATGAAATGCGGCTGGTGTTGGAGCGCACTGCCGCGCAAATGGCTGCCAAACACGCGATGCAAGCGGAGGTCGATGCGTTGCTGGCGATAAATGATCGAATCGCACAGGAAGCAGGCAATCCGTCTAAGGCCGCCGCTATTAATCAGCAGTTTCACCGTGCAATCTATCTTGCCGCGCGCAACCGGTTCTTGCTGGAATCTGCGCGTGGGTTGAACAATGCATTGCTTCTTTTGGGTCCAACGACATTGGCGGACGAGGCACGGATCAAGACCGTCGTCGCGCAGCACACCCAGATAACCGAGGCAATTGGAGCAGGTGACACAACGGGTGCCGGTGACGCCGCAGAGGCGCATTTGCAAACCTCTTTGCGTCACAGGCTATCGGTCATGGCGTCGTGAAACACATCATAATCACCCATCTTATCGCCGCCGTGGGCGTTGCAATATTCCACCTTTTGCACCTGCCGTTGCCGTGGCTGCTTGGGCCGATCATAGCATGTTTACTGGCAGCACTCCTCGGCGTTCCCATGCGCGGGATGTCGACAGTCAACAACCTGATGCGCACGATTTTAGGCGTGGCGGTGGGTGCAACATTCACATGGGCGCTGGTCGTGACGATGGTGGATATGTGGAGCACGTTGATCCTTGTGCCGCTGATGGTCTTCGCAATCGGTTTGATCGGTGTGCCCTATTTTCAGCGCCTTTGGGGGTTCGATTTCGCTACCAGCTATTACGGCGCCATGCCGGGTGGGCTACAGGACATGCTATTGTTTGGTGAGGAAGCAGGCGGCGATGTCCGCGCGTTGTCCTTGATCCATGCAACGCGCGTCATGGTAATCGTTGTTGCATTGCCCTTCATTTTGCAGGGCTATTGGGGCGTCGATTTGAGCAACCCACCCGGCGTGCCTGCGGCCTCTCTGCCAGTGTCCCAACTTGTCCTTATGGTCATGTGCGGCGTGGCAGGCTGGCAAATAGCCAAGGCGGTGGGATTGTTCGGATCGTCGATCCTTGGCCCAATGATCTTGGCAGCACTCCTCGCGCTGTCAGGCGTGCTGCAACACCGCCCCCCCGCCGAAGCAATCTGGATGGCGCAGTTTTTCATCGGCATGACCGTTGGTACGAAATATGCAGGTGTGACGGGTGCAGAAGTCCGCCGCGATGTCACGGCAGCCCTCGGTTTTTGCCTGATCCTGTTGGTTCTTGCAGGTGCTTTCGTCGAGGTAATTCACCTATTAGCGCTTGCTCCGCCGATGGAAACCTTACTGGCCTTTGCGCCTGGTGGGCAGGCGGAAATGACGGTGCTGGCCTTGATTGCAGGCGCGGATATGGCGTTTGTAATTGCGCATCATGTGTTGCGGATTGTCGTCGTGATCTTGGGCGCGCCGATTGCAGCGCGCCTTTTCAGGACCAAACCTGCGGGTTGATCATATGGATCGGAGTGCCCTTTGCGTAGGCATTGATCTGGTCAAAAATGTCGCTGAATTGCAGATCAAATTCATCTTCAGTGACATAGCCGATGTGCGGAGTCGGCAGCACATTCGGATGGGTCAACAACACGTTGGACGTGTCGCAAAGCGGTTCAATATCAAACACGTCAACGGCCGCATGAATGCGGTTTTTCGCAATTTCTGCCTCAAGCGCGCCCGTCTCGATCAAGCCAGAGCGTGACGTGTTCACTAGCAAGCTGCGCGGGTTCATGCCCGCCAGGTCATTCGCCGTAATAATGCCGTGGGTGGCGGGTTTCAGCCGGACATGCAGGCTGACGACATCGCTGGTGGCAAAGAAATCCGCGCGGCTGTTGGCGATGGTTTGCCCATCGGCCATCAACCGCGCGCGGCCTTCGTCCGAGGCCCACCATTGCACGTTCATGCCGATGGCGCGCGCATATCCCGCGACCGCTTGCGCGATGCGCCCATAGCCGTAAAGCCCGAGTGTACGGCCCCGCAATGTGCGCCCAACACCCATTTGCCAATCACCAGCGCGGATCGATGCGGCCTGCTGTGGGATTTGGCGGTAGCTGGCAAGGATCAACGCCAGCGTCATTTCTGCGGCAGCGTACGACGGCGTATCGCTGTGCATGTTGGAGCTGAGAAGCACGTTGTTGGCCGTGCAGGCGGGGACGTCCACATGGGGATAGACGCTGCGCTGGCTGATCAGCTTCAGGTTTGGCAACCGGTCCAGCAAGTCCTCGCCAATTTTTGTGCGCTCGCGAAACAACACCAAAGCCTCGGCATCCTTGACCCGCGCGGCAAGGCGTTCGTGATCCAGTTCGTGATCGGTCCAGACGGTTACATCATGGCCGCTTAGTTTGGCGAAACACGGCAAATCGCGAAGGGTTTCAAACCAATCGTCAAGGATGTGGACCTTCATCGTTTACTCCAGACTTTGCGGGGGATCATCACTTCACCACGCGCCAATAACCTTGCCGTGCGGACCAAGCCGGCAGATCGCAAATCAATCCCATCCACCGTCAGATTATAATCTATCAACACCTCGATCTGTCCGCTGGCATGTTCCAACGTAATCGTCGCCGGACGGTCATTGGATCGCGCGGCAAGCCCTTCGGCGACCGTGTTTGGCGTTAGGACACATGACGCAAGACATTGCGCGCCAGTTACGGCCATGGTTGGATGGGCCTTCCAAGGCATGAAGTAACGTGTCGCTACGGTGCCGCCGTCCCTTGCGGGGGCCAACAGTCCAAACTTCGGCGTGACCGACTTTGCGACGTTTTTGATCCCCATGACCTCGCCAGCTTGGACGCGCACTTCTTCCATTTTGGAAAAGAAATCGGTGTTATCGTTCAAGGCTTCGGCGCTTTCATATCCGGTCAGCCCAAAGCTTTCAGCGCGTGCAATGACCATGGGCATGGCGACGTCCATACAAGTCACGTCGATCCCTTCAAAGGTGTCGATAAGATTGCCAGTGGGCAGGAAGGCGCCCGTGACCCCACCGATCGTGTCCATGAATTGAAGGGCCACGGGAGCGGCCGAGTTTGGGACGCCGTCGATTGACGCATCACCGTCGTAGATGACGCCATCTGGCGATGTCTGCACTTTGGCGATGACCCGTGCCCCCGTATTGACGGCGTGAATGTTCACAATGGTTTCGTTGCCTGTGGCGGTGATCAGCCCCATCTCGATCGCGGCGGGCCCCACGCCCGACAGAATATTTCCACAGGTGGGTTTAAAGTCCACTGTTTGATCTTCCACGCTGACTTGCGCAAAGAAGTAATCAACATCGGCCCACGGATGATCTGAACGTGACAGCATTGCGACCTTGGTTGTGACCGCATTGCCACCGCCAATCCCATCAATGTTGAGCGGATGGCCAGAGCCGACCATCGCAATAAGTACCTGCGCCAAAGTTTCGCGATCCTCCGGCAGATCGGCGCGGTTCAGATACGGGCCACGCGACGTCCCGCCGCGCATGAACAGAAACGGAATGGTGGTCTGGGTCATGTCATCGGCCAAGGCAAATCAAACGCGCCTTGCAACATGCCCGGTGGGAAATCGCGGTTCAACGTCCATGCCATGGCGCAAATGAAGGCAATCCCGAAGGCGGTGTAGGCTGCGGCATAGGACCAGCTTTTGCCCGCCCGCACACGAATGAACAGCAACAAGAACCCAGCTAGTGCAAGGATGAAACCGACCAGTGCCGTCGCGACCAACAGCCCCGCAAACCACGCTACTGTTGCCCACAATCCATGGGTGTTGATATCTGCGTCTTGCAGCTCACGATCCGCAAAAATCGCATCCGTCTCGCCCGCACGGATCATCTGCACAACCAGTATTGCCGTCCCTATTAGCGCGATTGTCGCCACGAAAATTGGAATCACACGGTCTGTCTTGGCAAAGTCAGGCACAAGCGAGGCATTGCCATAGGCCACAGCCACATAACCCATTACGGCAAGCAGAAACATCAGCGGCGCGCGTTTGGAGCCAGAGGCAACGTCTCCCTCGGCCTGAATGTTTTTGGCTTGCCGCAACCCGATCACGACGGACAGCAAGGTAATAACTATCAAGATAATCACGATAGGGCTGAATACGTATTCAAGACCCTCCTCAAACCCACGGCGGAACCGCGATGAACCGATTTGATAGGCTTGGTTGGCGTAGCGTTCCACGGGTCCGGACAACACAAACCCGATAAGAAATGCAGGACGCGACCAGTCAAATCGACGCATCAAGATGCCGAGCAATCCGATCCCTAACAAAGCCACAAGGTCCCAGATTTCCTGGCGGGACTGGAACGCCGCAAAAGCGATAATCATGAACAGGAACGGCGCCAACAGCGCGAAGCGAATTTCCGTCAGCTTGGCGATGCCACCAGATGCCGCGATACAGATCAATGTCCCGACCACATTGGCCAGCGCCAGCAACCATACGATTGCATAGGTAAAATCGAGGTTGTTTTTTAGCATCGATGGGCCAACCTCGATCGAACCAGTGCCCAGCAAGGCAACGGCGGAAATGAAGATCGCCATGGACCCTGAACCTGGGATGCCGAACAACAGCGTTGGCACCAGCCCGCCGCCCTCTTTGGCGTTGTTGGAGCTTTCCGGCCCGATAACGCCGCGCACGTCGCCGCTGCCGAATTGGGATTTGTCCTTCGCGGTCTGCACTGTGTGCCCATAGGCGATCCAATCCACGACCGATCCGCCCAGACCGGGGATCACACCGACAATCACTCCAATCAGCGAACAGCGCATGGACAACCAAAGGTTGGCCCACCAGTCCTTGACCCCCGTCAGCCATCCACCGCCCAATTGCGCTCGATCTGAAATGGCTTTGTCTTGGCGCAGCAATGCGACAATTTCAGGAATGGCGAAAATGCCAAGGCCGACGATCACCAGCGTTAGACCATCGCCAAGATATTGATACATCTCGAATGCGAAAGACCCGCTGTCCGCATAGATCCAGTCGCGTGGGATCATCCGCAGTTCGCCCTGCGACCGCCCCTCCCCGATGGTGCCAAAAAGCAGGCCAAGACAAGCCGCCACGACGCCTTTGATCGCCACGCGACCGGCAAGAATGCCGACCATCGACAACCCGAAAATCGTGATCATCAACAGTTCAGGTGTCTGAAACAGCAAAACGATGGGACGCGCTGCCAGGATAAAGAACGTCAGGAATGCAGCGCCAAACAACCCGCCAAACAATGATGATGCAAAGGCCGCCGACAAGGCCCGCGCCGCTTGGCCCTTCTTGGCCATCGGAAATCCGTCCAGCACCGTGGCTTGGGATGCGGATGATCCGGGAATGCCCATAAGGACGGACGCAAAAGTGTCGGATGTGGGCACCACCGCGACCATGCCGATCATCAGCGCAAGCCCCGTGACAGGTTCCATCCCGAACATGAACGGCAACAACAGCGACAGTCCGGCGATCCCGCCCAAACCGGGGAAGACACCGACGCACAGGCCCATGACAACGCCCAAGACCAGATACCCTATCACATGCGGCTGCAAGATCATCGCAAAGGCGTCACCCAGTGCTGGCATTGCCGTCAGAAAGACATCCATCGCGCCCACCCTCGCTTGTATTTTGAGAAATCAGAGTGTCCTCCCCGCGCACAAATGGCTGGAGAGGACGAGATGTGGTGTTACTGAAGAACGACGCCGTAACGCTCGCTCAGCCAGTTTATCACGAAGTCTTTGGCTTCCTGTGGCACGTCTGTACCAGATGCCAATGCAACCTGCGCGGCCCGGCCCGTCATCTGTGGATACAAACCAAGGCGTGCCGCCGAAATCTCGGCAAAGTCAGAACGGGCTTTCACGTCTTCAAAGGCCTGCGTGTAGGTGTCGATGGCCGCTTGTGGCGCACCGGCTGGCAAGAAGACCATTTTCTGTGCAGGGAATCCTGCGGTGAAAAACGCCTTCCATGCGTCCCATTGTGGGCCGGATGTTTCGCAGCCGTCCGTTGCTTCGCAGACTTCCTTGAACGATGGCATGTCTGGAAAGGTCGGGTCACGTACAACGTTGCCGTCATCATCCAGCGCGCCAAAAGCGAACCAAGGTGTCGCTGTGCCAGCCTCAACCAGTGGCGTCACGCCAGACAGGTAGGACGAAGATGTTTGATAGTCGATGTTGGCTTCGCCACGCTCAAACATTAAACGGCCATCGCCGCGACCTTCGATACCAAAGACGGGTTCAACGTCCAGACCCAGCATTTCCCAAGCCAGCAGTGGCACAAGGTCAAGACGTGTCGCACCTTGCGAGCCGTAGATGAAATCCTCACCCGCAATACCGGACGCATCGCCACCTTCGCCCAGCATGCCCGCCAGATCAGTTGGCAGATACGCGACGCCGCCTGTGCCGGACGCAAGAACCACGTTCCAATCACTATATTCATAGCGCACGCGCGGATCGCTTAGAAGATACGGAAACTGCGTGGAGCCGGATGAACCAAAGATGGTTGTGCCATCTTCATATTCCATTTCCTGAAACGCATTCGCACCCTTTGTGGAACCCGCACCTGGATCAAACACGACAACGACGGTCGGGTTGCCGGGCAGTGCCTCTGACAAAAGTGGCGCGTAGAAGTTGGCCCATTTTGCAGATCCACCGGTTTCGGAGAACGGGATGGTCCATTCAACGGTTTTGCCTTCCAGATCGATTGCGTGGCCGTCAGCCAGTACAGAGCCGCCAACCAATGCCGTCGACATCGCCAGTGTAAGCGCCAACGGGCGCTTTGAAGTAAAGTTAGTCATTTATCCCTCCCAAGGACCGGACCATTCGCGGGCCGGCTAAATAGAATCAGAAGGCCTCCAAGCCTTCTTGATTTGCCTACCATGCGGTGCCATCCTTGCATGAACCTTGCATCGCGCAACATTTTGAGGAGGTTTCGCATTTGCGGATCGTCGTCGTCGAAGACAATATTTCGGTCGCCAAGGGCATCTGCTATTACTTGCAGGATGCGGGCCACGCTGTGGATATGCTGTATGACGGGGCGCAGGCAGATGCATTTTTGCGCGATGACGGTGCGGATATGATCGTGCTTGATATCAACCTGCCCGGCAAAGACGGGTTGTCCATTCTGCGGGCCTTGCGCGAACGCGGCGACCATCGCCCTGTCTTGATGTTGACCGCACAGGCGGAAACCACTGACAAAGTCGCTGGGTTGGACGCAGGGGCCGATGATTACCTGATCAAACCCTTTGAAATGCTGGAATTCAGCGCCCGCATCCGCGCGTTGTCGCGCCGCGTCCCAGACAAGCCCACGGCAAAACGTGCGATTGGCCCGCTGCAATTTGATCTGACTTCGCGCATGGTAAGCGGTCCCGACGGCCCCCTCGATATTCCCCGCCGCGAAGTTGCGCTGTTTGAACGTCTGCTCATGGCGGAAGGACGGCTCGTCAGCAAACAAGGTTTGCTCGACAGCCTTTATGGAACGGGCACTGACGTGGATGAACCCGTGGTCGAGGTTTATGTCTCGCGCCTGCGCAAGCGCCTTTCGCCTTACGGCGTGCAGATCACCGTCAAGCGCGGCATGGGCTATTTGATGCAGGCCGCGTCATGACCAACACCCTGTCGCTGCGCGCGCGACTGACGTTCGTCATCCTGATCCCGTTGTTGCTTCTCGCCGCACTTTTTGGCGGTTGGGCCTATATAGACGCCCAGTCTCGCGCGGCGGAACGTTTTGACCGCTCGCTTCTATCAACTGCCCTCGCCATTTCTCGCGATACCGCTGTGTCTGGTGGTGATGCGCTCAGCGAGGAAACCCGCGACCTTCTGCGCGACACCTCGGGCGGTGCGGTCTTCTACCACGTCTACGCGCCTGACGGTGTGTTTGTGACAGGCTATGCAACACCGCCTGTCCCGCCCAGCACCGCGCGTACGGCAGACGGACAGACCTATTACGAAGCTACCTATCAAGGACAGCCTGTCCGTGTGTTGCGTTTTACCCAGTCCATGTTGATAGACCGTGTAAGTGGGCTCTTTACGTTCAGCGTCTGGCAAGATACCGAATTGCGTGATGGTTTTGTACGCGGTCGCACCCGGCCCGTTTTCGTGATCATCGCATCGATGATCGGCGCCCTCGGCCTCATTGTTTGGTTCGGCGTGCGCCTTGGATTGTACCCACTGATCGATTTGGAAAACGCGATTGCACAGCGCTCAGCCAACGATCTGTCTGCAATCAAACGCGCCATCCCAATTGAAGTCAGCGGCATCGTTGGAAAGGTCAATACGCTGCTGGATGAACTCCACCAAACCCTGAAAGCGAAGGACGTGTTTATCTCGGACGCCGCGCATCAACTGCGCAACCCAATCGCAGGCGTCTTGGCCTTGGCTGAATCCGTCAAGGCATCAAAAACATCCGACGTTCTGCAAACCCGCAGCGATGATCTTCTTCAAGCGGCGCGCGAAACGGCAATGCTTGCCAACAACCTCTTAATGTTGGAACGTGCCCAAGCGGCACCAAGAATGGAAGCGCTGAGCCATTTTGACGCAATCCCCTTAATCGTTGATTTAGCGAGTAAATTTGAATCGACAGTCGACCTTGATAATATCGCGTTCACCAAGGTCATTGAAGACGGATCCGCTCCGCTTTTCGGTGATCCGGTCTTGTTTGAGCAGGCGATCCTGAACGTCTTGAACAATGCTTTGACCCACGGCGGGGCCGGATTGAGCGATGTTTCATTGTCGGTGTCGGTAAGGACCAATTCACTGGTCGTTATTGTGAGCGATGATGGCAAGGGTATCGAGGTTGCCAATTTTGAAAGAGCATTGGCCCGCTTTGGCCAGATAGATCCAACATCCGGATCAGGACTTGGACTGCCCATCACCCAAGCAAGTGCCCAAGCGTTTGGTGGTCAAATCAGGCTTACGTCTTCAGAGCATTCCTTTGCAGTAGAGATGAGCTTCAATCTCGAAGGTTCAAATCTAATCATCCCAATCACTAAACAGAAACCTCCCATCCTCCCAAGCCGCCGACATGGCTAAACTTGGTTTTGTTAGTTACCTCCTATGGTCTCAGCTGTCTCGATCATTCGGATTATATAAGCGGCCGTTGTCTACTTGGTTTTAAGGTCGGGTTTGTCCGGCGAAGCAGATATTGATTTATTCCACAGCGAAGGTCTGTTTTGAACCCAACTGGCGGTCTCAAATTTGTCCGTCACTTGAAGCGTTGCGCCCAGCCATGCAGGATGGCTGCGACGAGTTTGATAAAGGGATGCGCCGATGATCCTAATTCGACTAGACGGAGTGCTTGAGGAAACGGAAGATGACGTCGCACTGGTCCTGATCAAAACAGGTAGCGCTGAGCTAGTTTTGGACCAGCCGTCACCACCATTTGCGATCAACAAATTGCTCGAGGATCTGGTAGGCAACATTGACCGCCTCGGTCCATCTCGGACGGCACCCGATAAATTAAATAAAGTTCAAGAAGGACTGTTTAAAGGTCAGATTAAGCAGAACCTCGTGGCTGGCCGAACGGTATCTTGGCGGTCCCTTGCCAAGCTTGAACAGGAGCTG
>Ga0307488_10003812_pt1 | contig 12571 bp, 13 predicted proteins | sample SB02metaG_FD_202248 | JGI IMG/M metagenome (GOLD analysis project Ga0307488, IMG submission 202248) | Sea-ice brine microbial communities from Beaufort Sea near Barrow, Alaska, United States - SB 0.2 | ecosystem: Environmental > Aquatic > Marine > Coastal | place: USA: Alaska | collected...
CTTCTTTTGTATAATTAAAATTGTCAAATTTATCATCTAGCCCTGAAGTAGGCGTTACAGACTCTGTACCCGGTCCATTCGTAACTAAATAGCATTTTCTACTTATATGACCTGTGTTTTTCCAGGACTCTTTTGAAATTTCATCATTAAAGTGAACTGTACATTCTGCTTTAAGTCTCAGCTGGATCTTTTCTTGTTTACTATAAAATAAAATTGAACAATTAAGGTTTTTTTTAATTTTTTCTATTTTTGAAGATCTAATATCGCTATGATATTGAATAAAATTATTTTGTTGATTTGCTTTTCTTAAAACAACTACTCTTCCATCAAGATCATTATCATTACCACAAATAAATACAGGGGTTCTAAATTCTGAGTTACGATCATTAACTGCAGTACCCAGAAGACTCCAGATCTTTTTTTCTATTTCATTAAAATCTTCGTAGTAACTAACGACAGTTGGCACTTGTTATTTTTTTTTTTTAAGTAGAGCAATTAGACTAGAACTATCCCATCTATTTCCACCCATTTTTTGAACTTCCGAGTAGAAGCCATCAATCAAAGTAGTAATAGGAACTGGTGAACCATTTCTTTTTGCTTCCTCCATTGCAATTTTCAAATCTTTTCTCATCCAATCAACAGCGAAACCATAGTCAAATTTATCTGCCACCATCGTCTTAGATCTATTTTCCATTTGCCAAGATTGAGCCGCACCTTTTGAAATAGTCTCAACAACATCATCCATATTTAAACCTGCATTAATTCCAAAATTTAAGGCCTCCGCTAATCCTTGAACCGCACCTGCTATACACATTTGGTTCATCATTTTTGTTAATTGGCCACTTCCTGATTTACCTAATAATTTTGCTTTTTGACTATAACAAGCAATTACCGGTTCTGCTTTTTTAAAAGCAGTTTCATCACCGCCAATCATTACAGTTAATTTTCCGCTTTCCGCACCAGCTTGCCCACCTGAAACAGGAGCATCTAAAAAATGAAACCCTTTATTTTTTGCTTCTTTATACAACTCTCTCGCAACCTCTGCTGAAGCAGTAGTGTTATCAACGTATATAGAATCTTTTTTAGCTGTATTAAACAAACCGTCTTTACCAATAGTTACTTCTCTAAGATCATTGTCATTTCCAACACATGTAAAAATATAATCAGAGTCTTTTGCAGCTTCAGCAGGTGTGTTGGCAGTTTTTCCTTTATACTCGGTTACCCATTTTTCTGCTTTAGCTTTTGTACGATTATAAACAGTTACATCGTGCCCACCTTTTGATATAAAGCCAGCCATAGGATAACCCATTACACCCAAACCGATGAAAGAAACTTTACAACTCATAAATGACAAACCTCTCTTTAAATAAAAAAGTAATTATATTTGGATTTATATTTACATTTTTTTCAAGTTTTGGACAGAGTTTTTTTTTGGGACTGTTCAACGCACCAATACGAAATGAACTTGGTATAACACATGGGCAATTTGGCAGCATTTATGCTACAGCAACAATTTTTTCAAGCTTATTGCTTATCTGGATAGGAAAGAAAATAGATGATTATAGAATTTTAAACTATTCATTCTTTGTAATTACATTATTATTTTTTTCTTCATTAGTTTTTTCTTACATTAATAGTATTTATTTTTTAGCATTTGGAATTTTTTTAATGAGGTTGTCTGGGCAAGGTTTAATGAGCCACGCATCAACAACTACTATCTCAAGATTTTTTGATAAATCAAGAGGAAAAGCCTTGAGTACTGTGTGGTTTGGTTTGTCTACAGCTGAATTTATTTTACCTGTTTTAGTTACTTATTTTTTTGTTATATATTCTTGGAGAACAGTTTGGCAGGGAATCGCAGTACTAATTATTTTATTTTTACCTTTTGTTATTTTGAACACCATTAAGTCAATCAACTTAGATTCAAGAGAGACAGATAATGTTCTTAATCTTAAAGAAGTTAAAATTAAAAGCTGGAGAAGAAGAGAGGTTCTTAAGGATTACAGGTTTTACATATTATCTTTAAATATGTTAGCTATGCCATGGATGGCTACAGGCGTTTTTGTTTACCAATCATTTATTGCTGAATCTAAGATGTGGGATGTTTATACTATTCCTAAAGCATTTATGGTTTACTCTATTACTTCTATTCTTACTCTTTTTTCCTCTGGTTATTTAGTAGACAAATTTACAAGTCGTAAATTAATTCCAGTGATGAACATTCCGTTGTTGTTATCTATGACTGTATTGTTTTATAACCAGCATGAAATATATGCCTATGTATTTTTAGGTTTAGTAGGAGTGTCTAACGGTTTTGGGAATATTTTGGGCTCTTCTACATGGGCAGAGATATATGGAGTAAAATATATTGGTAGTATCAAGGCCTTAACAACTGCTTTCATGGTATTTGCCACTGCCTTTGGAACGGCTGTATTTGGCATGTTAATCGACAGAGGGTTTACAATAGAAAATATAGCTTTTATATGCGGTGTTTACATTGTTGCGTCTCTGGCCTTGTTAATACTATTCAGAAAAACTTTAGAACCAACAAAAATAGCAAATTAAACTTGAATTATTAGGATTAATTAAATATACAACCTCATCATGGCAAGAATTACAGTAGAAGATTGTGTAACTAAAATAGACAATCAATACGATTTAGTTTTATTAGCAAAAGAGAGAACAGCACAGTTAAATGCTGGAGACCCGATGTTAGTTCCAGAAGATAATGATAAAAAAACGATTATTTCTCTAAGAGAAATTGGAGAAGGAAAAGTTTTAGTAGAAGATTTAAGAAAAAGCGCTGTCTTAAGACTTCGTAAAGAACCTGACGAAAGCTTACAACAAGAAGAAGCAGAAGAAGAAGTAAATGATGAATTTGAAAGTTTATACAAAGGTCAAATTTCTAAAAGTGGTATAGCTATATTACCCTCTAAAAGAACAAGAAAAATTCCTGAAGCTAAAAAAAATATAACTGCTGAACCAGAAACTTTAGATGGGACTGATAAAATTAATGAGTCTCCCGACCAAGAACCTCTTACTTTAAAAGAAGAAGTCACAGAATAATAAAAAAATCACCTTTAGCGCCCATATATCCAATCATAGATTGAGGAAGAAAAAAAGTATACGCTCTTAAAATGGCAGATAAAAAAGTTAGATCAATCGCTAAAACTTTTTCTTGGAGATTCTTTATTTTTATTTATTGGATTATATTTGGCTATATCTTAACAGGGACTTTTAAAGGAGCAAGTATACTGGGCCTAGGTTCTATCATTCCACTTTTTTTTTATTATTTTCACGAGAGGCTTTGGAACAAAATAAAGTGGGGAACTGACTACAAAAAAAAACTATAAATTTTTTTCTAATTCTTTTGAATAAATTACCTTTTTATCATTAACAAAATCTTCATGATTTTTTTCGATATCACTAAGTTCATACAAATAGTTAACCATAACGCCAAAAGATCTTTTAAAACCTGCTTCCGAAATATCAGCGTTAATAACTATATCATTGATAGTAGCTCCATTCCTTAAGTGAAACCTAGTCACATCACCTGCTGGAAATCCGTTTAAATCTTTTTCATTAATTAGGTAATGAGCAACTAGTTTTAAGATATTTTCTTTACTTGAAATTATTCTTGAATCTCCTGCTTTAAAATTGGTTGATTTTAAAAAAGATATTTCATCGCTAGACCTTCCTAAAATATTTTTAATTTTACTTTCATTGCAATAGTTAAACCATTCAGCGAATCCAGGAATGGGTGACAGTGTTCCAAATTTTTTAATATTAGGTAGCTCTTCTTGAATCTCAAAAATTACCCGTTTAATTAAAAAATTTCCTAATGTCACTCTTGTTAATCCTTCTTGACAGTTACTGATTGAATAAAAAGTAGCAGTATCGTATTTTTTCTCTGTATCAGTACTAGGTTTCATTATTTCTTGTATAGATTTCCCCAAACCTTTTGTTAAAGCTACTTGTACAAATATTATTGGCTCATCTTCAAGTGCTGGATGAAAAAAAGAAAAAAACCTTCTGTCTTCACCAAGTCTTCTTTTGAGATCACTCATATCTTTCATTAAATGAACTCTTTCGTATTTAATAATTTTTTCTAAGATTAACGCTTTAGTTTCCCAAGTTATTTTTTCTAAATTAAGAAAACCAGGATTAAACCATGCTTTAAATAGGTGTATTAAATCATTATCTAAATAAACAAGTTCTTTATTTTTTTTTATGAGACTTAGTAAATCTTCACGCATCTTGACTATAATTGCTGTTCCATTTGGCGCTATATTCATTCTTCTAAAAAGTTCTCTTCTTTTGCCTTCTGCAGCAACAAATAGTTTGGATAAACTTTTCTCATCTCGAGATTGAGCATAAAATTTAACAGCACTATCAACCTCTTCATAGTTTGGTTTATATTTTTTATTTATCTTTTTGAAAAAAATTAATTTATTTTCATGTGAAAGCTCTTGATATAAATCTGTAATATCTCTTGCGACAGTAATACCAAACACAATACCTTTGTTTGAAAGAAGCTCATCACATAAATAAATAATTGAATCTAAATCATTACTTTTAATTTTAGGCTTTTTAAAAAGTTTTTGCCCTGCATCTGCAATCGATGAAATAATTTTTTTTAAATCAAGCATATAACTTTAAATTTACACTAACTGATAGATAAATACTCAATAAATGATCTAATTGAAACTATAATTAAAAAAGTACCAAATATCTTGCTCAATAATTTCTTGTTTATTTTATAAACTACTTTTGCTCCTATTCGCGCTAGTATCATTGTAACAGGTACAAAAACTAAAAAGCCTAATAAATTAATGTACCCAATACTAAAAGGAGTGTTCACATTATCAATTATTTTCCCTCCAATAATCATTGTTGTAGTCCCACTAAGAGATATCAAAAAACCTATTGCAGCAGCTGTTCCAATTGATTTTCTTATATCGTACCCAAAAGTTCTCATGAAGGGAACCATAAGAGAACCTCCACCTATTCCAAGTGGCACTGAGATAAAACCAATAATAACACCAGAAATATTCTTAACTATATCTGATATTTTTTTTGGGTTTTCTACTAACTTTTCTCTTAAAAAAATAAAAAACAATCCAACAATAAAAGCAAAAATTGAAAAAAATAAAACTAATTGTGGCGTTCTCAGATTTACTGCCAAAAAAGTTCCCAGAATTACTCCAAATAAAATAAAAACACCAAAAGACTTAACCATTTCAAAATCTACAGCTTTATATTCCATATGAGTTTTTGTAGATATTATTGATGTTGGAATAATAATTGCTAAAGACGTACCGACTGATAAATGCATTCTTGTGATTATGTCATAGTCTAATACAGTAAATGCATAGTAGAGAGCGGGGACCATTATGATTCCTCCTCCTACACCTAAAAGACCAGCCATGAAACCTGCCACTGCGGCTGCTAAAGCTAAAACTGCTAATAAATTAAGCAATTCACTTATATTTAAATTTTCCATTAAGAGTTAGCTTGTATAGCTTTCTCGTTATTCTGAACAATATTCATTATATGCTTAGCTTTTTGAAAATCAGAGTCTCGAGCCATCATATTATCACTTAAGTATCTTTTCCAAGTTTTGGAACCTATTTGTCCATGATATAATCCAACAGTATGCCTCATAATATGATTTACTTTTGTTCCTAATTTAACTTCTCTTTCTAAATATTCTAATAATTTTTCTGCAACTTCTTCTCTAGTTGGTGTTTTTTTTGTTTTAAATATTTCTTTTTCTATCTCAACCAAAGAATATGGATTTTGATAGATAGATCTTCCGATCATAACTCCGTCACACAATTCTAAATGTTTTTTAATTTCCTCTACTTTAGAAATTCCCCCATTTATAATAATTTCTAGACCAGGATTTTCTTTTTTTAATTTATAAACCATTGCATAATTTAATTTTGGTATATTTAAATTTTGTTTAGGGGAGAGACCTTTTAGAATAGCTTTTCTAGCATGTAGAATAAAAGTTTTACAGCCTGCAACTTTCATTTTATTTATAAAATTATTTAAATACTCAAAATCTTCAATATCATCATAGCCAATTCTTGTCTTTGCAGTGACTGGAATTTTGCATGAATTTATCATTTCATTTATACATTCTGAAACAAGATCTGGTTCTTTCATTAGACATGCTCCAAATTTATTCTTTTGAACTTTCTTGCTGGGGCACCCTAAATTTATATTTATTTCATCATATCCCATATCCTCAGCAATTTTAGCAACTTCAGACAACTCTTTCTTGTCAGAACCACCTACTTGCAAAGCTAGAGGTTTTTCTTCTGGGCTATATGATAAAATTCTTTTTCGATCTCCGTGAATAGCTGACTTTGTTGCAACCATCTCTGAATAAAGCATAACATTTTTACTCATTAATCTTAAAAAAAAACGATCATGCCTATCAGTACAGTCCATCATTGGAGCAACTGAAATCTTTCTATTTATTTTCTTAATATCCAATAGCCTTGCCCATTAATTTATCTGGCAACCAAGTTACTATTTCAGGAAAGATACACAGAATTATTATTGATAATATCATCATAAACATAAAAGGAATCGAACCCCTCAATATTGTTGAGAGCTTTACATCAGGTGTTATTCCCTTAATAATATATAAATTTAGTCCAACCGGAGGAGTGATTAGTCCAATCTCCATATTAATAGTAAAAACTATTGCAAACCAATAAGGATCAAAACCCAGCGTAGTAATCACAGGTAATAAAATTGCAGAAGTCATAACAATTACTGCAACAGGTGGTAAAAAAAAACCAGCAATCAATAAAAAAATATTTACTAATAAAAATATCATCCATTTATTTGCACTTAACTCAATCATGCTTTGAGCTAAAGACTGAGTCACATAAAGTTGTGATAACGTAAAAGCAAACAGATACGAAGCTGCAATGATAAACATTATCATCACGCTTTCTTTCATTGACACCTTAACAATAGCCCATATTTTTTTAGGTTGATAAATTTTATAAACAACTGCTATCATTACAAAAACTAAAAATGCCCCAACACCTGATGCCTCAGAAGGTGTAGCCACACCTCCGTATAATACAAATAAAACTCCCGCTATGATTGCTAAAAAAGGAAGAATTCTAGGTAAGACTTCTAATTTTTCTTTTAAAGTTGGTGGTTTTTTATTTCTTAAAGCTTTTGCAGAATCTTTATCTATAAAGTAACTATGTATTAAAGCCCACAAAGCAAATAGGCTGGCCAACATAAATCCTGGTATAATTCCGCAAAGAAAAAGCCTACCAATTGAGGTACCTGTTGCCATTCCATAAACAATTAAAACTATACTTGGAGGAATTAAAACTCCTAAAGTTCCACCTGCAGCAATAGTACCTGTTGCTATCTCATCAGAGTAACCTCTTTTTCTCATTTCTGGTATTCCCATAGTTCCAATAGCTGCACAAGTTGCAGGACTCGAACCACTCAATGCTGCAAAAATTGAACATGCACCGATATTAGATATGACCAAACCTCCTGGAACTCTCCACAACCATCTGTCCAGTCCTGTATATAAATCTTTTCCAGCAGGAGAATGAGCTACAGCCATTCCCATTAAGATAAACATGGGTATAGACAACAAAACAAAAGAATTTAACCCTGCGTAAAAGGTTTCTGCAAAAACATCTAGCATTTGAAAACCTTCAAAAGCGACTAACAAAGCTACAGACACAAAGCTTAGACCAAAAGCAATAGGAATTCCTGAGAATAGAACTATTAAAGTAAATATTGCCACTACAATAGCAATTGTTAAAGGTTCCATTAAGTCAAATCCTTGTCGTCTAATAATTTTATTATTTCAGCAATGTATTGCAATATCATTAATGTTGCTCCAATTAACATAGAAGAGTATGGAACCCATAAAGGCGGGTCCCAAATTGTTCCTGTTGTATAATTTTTAACAAAAGCCTCTTCCACCATCAAAAAAGTGAAATAGAACAAAATCAGAAAAAAGAGTAAACTCAACAGTGAGGTAAATATTTTTAGCTTTATAATATTACTTTTTGAGAGAAAATCATAAACCCAATCCATACTTACATGTGCTTTTTCACTTAAGACATAAGCACTACCAATAAAAGTTGAAGCAACTAATAGAATAGTAACAAGTTCTGTCTGCCATGTAATAGCATGTTGAAAAAAATATCTTTCAAAAACTAATTCTACAATTACAAGAATAGAAAGCAATAAAGCTGATACCGCAAAGATTCCACATGCTTGAGCGGTATAGTTACAAAATTTAAGATATTTTTTTTTCATAAAAAAAAACCCCTGATAATTTTATTAAACAGGGGTTTTTTATATATTATTTTATTTAACTGCTAAAGCCATTTCCATAAGTTTAGCACCACCTTTTACTTTTTCAGCAAAAGCTTTATGAGAAGTTTTCTTAGCTATTTCTACCCATGCAGCATGATCTTCAGCTGTCATATAAGCTAACTCAACACCAGCTTTTTTGTAAGTATCTTCAAATACTTTATCAAGATTAGCTACTTGTTTAGTCATATATTTTTCAGCTTGTTTCCCAGCTTTCATAAGAGCTTTCTGTTGCTTAGAATTTAAGGCATCAAAAGATTTTTTAGACATAAGAATTGGCTCATACATAAACCAAAGACCGTATTTTCCTGGAGGCGTTGCACATTTAACTTGTTCGTAAATTTTGTAACTTACAAAACTTCCAGAACTAGTGTTCGCACCAGTTAGTACTCCTGTTTGAAGACCAGTATAGATTTCTGAAGATGGCATACTTTGAATACCTGCTCCTGCACCCTCAAGCATTTGGTTAAATGCTTTTCCAGCTGCTCTCATTACTTCACCTTTAACATCACTTGGATTTCTAATACATTTAGTTTTTGAAGCGAAACCTCCACCTAACCACGCGTCAGATAAAACTATAACACCAGCATCATTAATAATTTTCTTAATCTCTACCATCATTGGAGATTTATTAAATTTTAAAGCGTGTTTGTGATTTTTAACTGTTCCTGGCATCAATGTTGCATCAAATTCAGGATGAAACTTTGCAGCATATCCCAATGGAAAAGCTGTCATATCTAACTGACCTGTAGTTAAAGGCTTCCATTGTTCTTTTGGTTTGTATAAAGATTTTGCAGGATAAATTCTAATATCAAGATCTACATTAGCTTTTTTAACTGAGTCTGCAATAATTTGAACCATTTCGTGCCTTGGATCAAAAGATCCATCAGCTCTTGGTGTTCCAGGCCATTGGTGACTAGCTTTTAAAGTTTCAGCATACGACGAACCAATAGTTAGGAATACAAAAACTAACGAACTTAAGTATAGTGTTATTTTTTTAATCATTATTTTCCTCTTTAAGTTGTTATTATATGTGATGTATTTAATGTAAGATTTTGTTAAGAGTCAACATACTGAAAGTGTAGCAAAGTATTATAATTATGGACGGACCTCTAAAAAATTTATTAGTTATTGACTTAACAAGAGTTTTAGTTGGCCCTTACTGTACAATGATATTATCAGATCTAGGTGCTCGCGTTATTAAAATCGAAGCTCCAGAAGTTGGAGATGATTCCAGAAAATTTGGTCCTTTTATAGAAGATTATTCTGCATACTTCATGTCCTTAAATAGAGGCAAAGAAAGCATTGCTTTAAATTTAAAAAATTCTGATGATACAAAAATATTTGATAAAATTTTATCTAAGGCAGATATTTTAGTTGAAAACTTTAAACCAGGTACTTTAGAAAGATGGGGCTATGGTTGGAAAGAAGTTAATAAAAAACATCCTAAACTAATCTATGCATCTGCATCAGGTTTTGGACAGACAGGACCTTTAAGAGAATTACCAGCATATGATATGGTTGTACAAGGAATGGGTGGACTTATGAGTGTTACCGGTCAACCAAATTCAGAACCAACAAGAGTCGGAACTTCTATTGGAGATATCACAGCTGCTTTATTTACAGCGATTGGAATTAATGCTGCTCTTTACGACAGACAAAAAACTGGTAAAGGAATGTTCGTAGATGTTTCAATGTTAGATTGTCAAATTGCTATTTTAGAAAATGCGATTGCAAGATATCTTTCTAAGAATGAAATTCCAAAGCCAATGGGCTCACGTCATCCTTCAATAGCACCATTCGAAGCTTTCAAAACCAAAGATAGCTATATTATTATTGCAGCAGGTAATGATAAATTATTTGAAAAACTTTGCAGTGTTTTGAAGTTGAGTGAAGCTATCAATAACTCTAAGTTCAAAACGAATTCTTCCAGGTCACAAAACACGGATGAATTAAAGAAAATTATAGAAGATAAACTTTTAACAAAAAACACAAGTTTGTGGGTTCAAGAAATGGAAAAAGAAAAAATTCCTTGTGGACCTATTTTTAACATAAAAGAAGCAGTAGAAAATCCTCAAATAGAATCTAGAAACATGATTGTAAAAGCTTACCATAAGGTAATTGGTGATTTTAAACTTGCTGGCAACCCTATTAAGATGTCTACATATAAAGACGAAAAAACTAGAGGTGATATTCCTGATTTAGATGAACATAGAGAAAAAATTATAAAAGAATTTACTAATTAAGAATGGAAAAAATAAGTAAAAATTTCCTTAAAGACTCTTATTTTATTACTGATTTAAACCTTTGCACTATAAGACTAATAGATAATTCTAAATTTCCTTGGATCATCTTAATACCCAAGAGAAAAAATACTACAGACATTTTTCAATTAAAAAAGAAAGATCAAAACTTACTAATGAAAGAAATTGTCTTCACGTCAAAAATAATGAAGAAAACTTTCAAAGCATTTAATCTTAATATTGAAAAAATTGGTAACGTTGTGTCACAATTACACATACATATCATTGCTAGATCAAAAAAAGATAGCTCTTGGCCGTTATCAGTTTGGGTTGTTAAAAAAAAAAATTACTCTAAAACTGCCTTAGAAAAAAGTATTTTAAGAATTAAAAAAGCCTTTAAAGTTAAATAATTCCTATTCGAAATGACTAAAGACATAATAAAGAAAAATCTTACAAAACTTAAACCATCTGCAACTCTAGCTATTAATGAAAAATCAAAAAAATTAATAGCCCAAGGTAAAAAAATCTATCGTTTTGGATTTGGTCAGTCTCCATTTCCTGTTCCAGAAAAAATTGTTTCTGTTTTAAAAGAAAATGCTGCAAAAAAAGATTACCTTCCTATGCAAGGATTGCCTGAACTTAGAGAGGCAATTTCAAAATATTTAAATAAAAATACAAATAATTATTTTTCAAAAGATAATATTATTATTACTCCAGGGTCAAAAGAAGGGATGTTTCTAATGCATCAAGCTTTTAACGGAGATATTATTTTGCCTGCTCCAAGCTGGGTTTCTTATGAACCTCAAGCAAATATTTCATCAAATAAAGTTCACTGGATTCAAACCTCTTCAAACAACAACTGGTTCCCGACCGCAAAAGAATTAGAAAAAAAGATTAAATCTATCAAAAATAAGAATATTATTTTAATACTTAATTCGCCTAACAATCCATCAGGCACAACTTGTAATAATTTAAAAGAATTAAGTTTAATTGCAAAAAAATATAAAATAATTATTCTTTCCGATGAGATTTATACAGATCTTAAGTTTGATAATAAATATGAGTCAATTTCATCCTACTACCCTGAAGGTACTTGTATTACGGGAGGATTAAGTAAATGGTGTGGAGCAGGAGGATGGAGATTGGGATTTTTTGCAGCTCCCAAACAATTAAATAAGTTAATGGATGGCTTAAAAGTTTTAGCTAGTGAAACTTTTTCCACAGTTAATAGCCCCATTCAATATGCTGCAGTAGAAGCTTACACGGGAAACTACGACAATTATAAATTAAAAACTTCCAATATTTTAAAGTCAGTTGGAAATTATGTTTATGAAAATTTAAAATCAAACAAAGTATTAATTAATCCTTCACAAGGGGGATTTTATTTAATGCCTGAATTTATTAATAAAAAATATAAAACCTCTTCAGATATGTGTGTGGCAATTTTAAAAGAAACGGGTGTAGCGCTTTTACCAGGTTCTGCATTCGGGTTTAAATCAAATAAAATGTTAGCTAGATTAAGTTTTACAGATTTTGACGGAAGTATTTTTTTAAACAGTATTTCCAATGGTAAAATTACTAATCATGATATAGAAAAATTTGCACCGAATGTAGTAGAGGGAACTAAAATTCTCTCAAATTGGGCTAAAAAATTATAAAAACATTCTTTGACCTTCATCACTTAACGTAGTTTAATCAATCAATAATTAATAAACAAATAGGAAAAAAATGAAAAAAATAATCTCATCGATTTCTGCTTTTCTAGTAATGTTTGCTGTAACAAGCTCATTTACTTCAATAGCAAAATCAGCAGAGTTCTTTACAATCGGAACTGGTGGACCTACTGGAGTGTATTTCCAAACAGGTAACGCAATTTGTAAAATGTTACACAAACAAGCAATAGCTAAAGAACATGGAAGAAAAAAAGGTATAGACACAGCATATAGATGTAC
>Ga0307488_10003813_pt1 | contig 12569 bp, 8 predicted proteins | sample SB02metaG_FD_202248 | JGI IMG/M metagenome (GOLD analysis project Ga0307488, IMG submission 202248) | Sea-ice brine microbial communities from Beaufort Sea near Barrow, Alaska, United States - SB 0.2 | ecosystem: Environmental > Aquatic > Marine > Coastal | place: USA: Alaska | collected 2017-05-06
CAACAGGAACAACAGGTTTAACAGGAAATAACGGAGCAGACGGAATTGATGGAGGAGTTGGAGCAACAGGAACAACAGGTCCACTAGGTGCTGCTGGAACAAACGGAACAAACGGTAATGATGGAGCAGACTCAGTAGTAGCAGGTCCACAAGGTGCTGCAGGAGCAGATGGATCAGTTGGAGCAACAGGAACAACAGGAGCAATAGGTTTAACAGGAAATAACGGAGCAGATGGAATTGATGGAGCAGTAGGAGCAGTAGGAGCAGTAGGAGCAACAGGAACAACAGGTTTAACAGGAAATGACGGAGCAGACGGAAGTGATGGAGGAGTTGGCGCAACAGGAACAACAGGTCCACAAGGTGCTGCTGGAACAACAGGTCCACAAGGTGCTGCTGGAACAAACGGTAATGATGGAGCAGACTCAGTAGTAGCAGGTCCACAAGGTGCTGCAGGAGCAGACGGAACAAACGGTAATGATGGAGCAGACTCAGTAGTAGCAGGTCCACAAGGTGCTGCTGGAATAAACGGAACAAATGGTATTGATGGTTTACAGGGAATTCAAGGAGCAACAGGAGATGACGGAGCAGACGGAACAAACGGTAATGATGGAGTAGACTCAGTAGTAGCAGGTCCACAAGGTGCTGCAGGAAATGATGGAGCAGACGGAAGTGATGGAGGAGTTGGAGCAACAGGTCCACAAGGTGCTGCAGGAACAAATGGAGCAGACGGAAGTGATGGAGGAGTTGGAGCAACAGGAGCAACAGGAGCAATAGGTTTAACAGGAAATAACGGAGCAGACGGAATTGATGGTGCAGTTGGAGCAACTGGAACAACAGGTCCACAAGGTGCTGCTGGAACAAACGGAACAGACGGAGATTCCGCCTATGAAATTTATGCAACTAACAATACAGATCCAGATTTAAGTGAAGCAGCTTGGTTGGAGTCTTTAGAGGCAGAAAGACAGGAAGGCCCAATGATGTATACAGTTACTGAAGGAGGGGATATTAGTACAACATCCACTGATAATTTACTGGTTACAGGAATGACGATCACCCCTACTCAGGGTACTTATATCGCCTTATTTAATGCTGAGATGAGTACCACCACTCAATCAATTGATTCTAACCAAGGCGTTGCTGATTTGACAAGTTTATACGACGAATTATATTTATTAGCAGGTACTAGTACTCATGCTTTAATCTTTGGTTCTGGAGAGGTCTTATTACCTGGAGTCTATGATGTGAATGGAGCCGTTACGATTTCTGGAACACTTACATTAGATGGAGGAGGAGATCCTAATTCTATGTTTATTATTAGAGCTACCGGTGTATTTAGCACGGAAGCTGGTGCGACAGTTGAATTGACAGGAAATGCAAAACCTGAAAATATATTTTGGTTATCTGACGCAGCCATGACCACGGGCGCTAACACAGCAATGAAAGGTAGCATGCTTGCTGGAGGAGCCAGTGCTGGAGCAATTGGATTGGGTAGCGGTACATACCTTTCGGGAAGGATTTTTACGAAGTTGGGAGCAATAACACTTGGGGCGAATAACATTATTATAGTTCCTACGAATAATGGTCTTTTTAATTTAGGAGTCCTTTCCACATTTGCAATGTGGAGCAATGATGGAGCAGTTTCAGATACTGCATCTTCTGAAATTATAGGAGATGTAGGTACTGCAGAAGGAGCGTTAAATATATATGGTTCATTAGCGAATTCCACTATTACGACTACGTACAGTGTTTATCTAAATGGAGTAGAAGTAGCGAATTCCAGTAGAACAATTAAACTAGACAGCTCGATAGTCTCTCTCCAGGCAATGGTTACTGTAAGTGCAGATAACCATCCTATTGAAATTCGTTGGAAGGTTAGTGATGGTCAAGCATCACTTGGCCATAGAATCTTAACGTTGATTCGTAATGGATATTAGTTGTCTTAAGTTTTAAACTAATAAGTATTTTTTGTTGGTCTTTCTCAATTATACACAAACTCAACATAAAGTTTGTTTTAATTGATTTTATCGGACGATAGCGAAGTTAATTTTAAGAACTTACAAACTCTCCTGCCATTTCCAAGCGCTTTTTAAAGCGTCTTCGAGAGTCAATTCCGTTTTCCAGCCAAGTTCTCGATTCGCAAGTAAAGTGTCGGCATAGGCTGAAGTAATATCTCCAGCGCGTCTGTTAACAATTTTATAGTTCACATTCTTTCCAGTAGAACTTTCAAAAGCTTTTACAACTTCTAGCACCGAACTACCGGTTCCTGTACCAATATTAAAAAACTCACAACTGGCTTTGTTTTCGTTGTTGAGTAGTCGCTTTAAAGCAGCAATATGTGCTTTGGCTAAATCTACAACGTGAATGTAATCACGAACCGCAGTTCCGTCAGGGGTGTCATAATCATTACCAAAAATTGAAAGACACTCACGAATTCCAGCAGCAGTTTGAACAACATAAGGAATTAAATTTTGAGGAACACCAAGTGGTAATTCACCAATCTTTGCAGTTTTATGCGCGCCAATAGGATTGAAATAACGCAATGATATTGCTCTTAAATCAGTCACATTACTTGTGTCTTCAATAATAATTTCCCCCATTTTCTTGGTTGCACCATAAGGAGATTCTGCAGGCTTTGTAGGCGCATTTTCAGTAATTGGTAATTCATCTGCTTGCCCATAAACCGTACAAGATGAACTAAAAATGAAATTACAAACGTTAGCAGCATTCATCTCTTGCAATACATACGTTAATGTTGTAATATTATTTTCGTAATACATCAATGGCTGCTCTACACTTTCACCAACAGCTTTTGAGGCTGCAAAATGGATAACACCATCTACAGTATGTTTTTTAAAAAATTGATGAACGTCTTTTTTATTTTTTAAGTCTATTTGCTCAAATTCTGGTTTGATTCCTGTGATAGAAGTAATTTTATCCAAAACTTCAATAGTTGTATTAGACAGGTTGTCAATAATCACAACTTCATAACCTGACTCTTGTAACTCAACAACAGTATGAGAACCGATGTATCCGAGTCCTCCAGTAACAAGAATTTTTTTCATGTGTTTAATTTTATTGTTTTTAATGGTCACATGCTATTAATCATTTCCTTAGATGATAAAAATTTTAACAGATTCGTATTATACTATTATTTTAAGAAATTTAAAATAGTTTGTGTAATAAATTCCTGTTGATCTTCTTCAAACTCGGTATGCATTGGTAAGGAAACAACAGTTTCTATCAATTCATTAGTCACTTTAAAATCATCTTCATTATAACGTGAATCTGCATATGCTTTTTGGCTGTGCAATGGCACAGGATAATAAATTGCATTAGGAATATTATTGTCCAATAAATGCTGATGTAAGGCATTTCTATCTGCATTTATTATTTGTAAAGTATATTGATGATATACGTGACAATCACAAGTTGCACAGATACTTGTTCCACAATTCTTTGGAGTTGGAGTTACAATATTTGGATGATTATTAAATGCATTGTTATAGTAGTTTGCTGCTTTTCTTCTAGCATCACAATACGCATCTAAATGTGTTAACTTGATGTTTAATATTGCAGCTTGAATACTATCTAATCTAGAGTTTACACCTACAACATCATGATAATAACGTTTATACATTCCATGATTTACCATACCACGAATTATATGGGCTAAATCATCATCATTGGTGAAAATTGCACCACCATCACCATAACAACCTAAGTTTTTAGAAGGGAAAAATGATGTAGTTCCAATATTTCCTATAGTTCCTGCTTTTTTCTTTGCACCATCAGAATAGGTGTAATTTGCTCCAATTGCTTGGGCTGTATCTTCAATAACAAATAAGTTGTGCGCTTCTGCAACCTTCATAATTTCTTCCATATTGGCACATAGACCAAATAAATGAACAGGGATAATTGCTTTAGTCTTCGGAGTAATTGCTTTTTTCAAAGCCTCAAGATCCATATTAAAAGTATCTCTTTCTACATCTATCAATACAGGAGTCAACTTTAAAAGAGCAATAGTCTCAACAGTTGCTGCAAACGTAAAATCTACCGTAATAACTTCGTCACCTTGCTCTAAGCTAAGTCCCATCATCGCAATCTGCAATGCATCTGTACCATTGGCACAAGGAATTACATGTTTTACATCAAGATACTCTTCTAAGCTTTTTTGAAATTCGTGAACTTTTGGTCCGTTTATATATGCATTAGAATCTAATACTTCTTGGATAGAAGCATCAACTTCAGTTTTAATTTTTTCATATTGACCTTTAAGATCAACCATTTGGATTTTTTTCATCGTGTATGAAATAATATTAGGTGTTAACAAAAGTACGAATTATTGAGATTAAGAACTCAATAAATTAAATTTTACACGTGTGTATAAATATCTTTAAATGGAATCCTATAACGTTCTCCATATACGCCTTCAGGTTTTCGGACTCCACAAGAGATTGTCATATTTATTTCAGAACTCAATGGTAATCCAAGTATTTTTTTAATTCGTAAGGTGTCAGACCCTTCCATAGGACAGGTATCGTATGCTTCGGCAGCCATACTTAACATAAAGGTCTGCGCTGCAAGTCCCGCACTTTTATGACCGACTATTCGCATATCGGAATTGCGTAATTGACGGTAAGTTGGCTTGAAAATTCCTGTAACCCATCCAACAGTATATTTTATATATCCGAATAAACCAAAGAAGTCAGTATAAATAAATGGCATTATTTTGTTATAATAATTTAGAGCCATTTTTTCTCTAGAACTATATTCATCTTTTGGTTTTTTGCCAAATATTTTCTGCATGTAATTTTGATGCGTCTTTATACGGTTCTTCCATAAATCTTTCCGGACAACTACAACGACCATTTCCTTTGCAGTAGTTGCAGCATTTTGACCTAAACAAGCCTCCGCCATTTTTTCTAATACATTTTTAGAGGTAATATGGTAAAATTCCCATAATTGCATATTACTGCTGTTTGGCGCGAGCGTTGCTTGTTCGATACATTTTTTTACGATTTGAGAATCTATTTCTATATTTTCATCGTAGACCCTTATTGACCTACGATAGTTGATGGCGTCAACTAAATTTAATTTTTTTTTCATCGAGTGAAAATACAAAAAAAACGCTCAAATGAAAATTCTATTTGAGCGTTTGATAAAAAAAACAATGATTGTTAAATTATTGTTGATCGACCTAAATCGACATTATTTCTATTATAAAAAGAATCTTCATAATCTAAAATGAAGTTTTTTACAAATTCCCCAACTTCAGCAGTTGAGAAATTATTTGAAGGGTTTAAATCTGGAGTTGAAATGTTTAATTCAATCGATTTTTCTACTGCAACTCTTATGCATGCAGCTTCCTCCTTTAAATTAAAATGATCTAGCAACATCGCAGCAGATAAAATTGCAGCAAGAGGATTGGCAATATTTTTTCCTTTTGCTTGAGGATAAGAACCGTGAATAGGCTCAAATAGTGCAGAATGTTTTCCAATAGAAGCAGAAGCTAATAATCCAATAGAACCAGAAATTACGCTTGCTTCATCTGATAATATATCGCCAAACATGTTTTCCGTCAATATCACGTCAAACTGTGTAGGCTCTAAAATAATCTGCATCGCAGCATTGTCAACGAATAAAAACTCAAGAGTTACTTCAGGATAACTTTTCGCAATCTCAGTAACTTGTTTTCTCCATAGACGTGACGTTTCAAGCACATTTGCTTTGTCAACTAAGGTTACTTTTTTACGTCTCTTCTGAGCTGCTTTAAATGCTAAATGTGTAATTCGATCAATTTCTTTTACTGTATAAGTACAGACGTCAGATGCTGTTGTTCCATCTTTGGTAAGGCTTTTTTTTCCAAAATAAATTCCGCTAGTCAATTCTCGATAAATGACAAAATCAGTTCCTCTTATCACGTCTTCTTTAATATTCGATTTATGAATCAGAGAATCATACGTTGTCAATGGACGAATATTGGCAAATAAGCCTAAACTTTTTCTTAATTTTAAGAGCCCTTGTTCAGGACGTACTTTTGCATCTGGATTGTTATCATATTTTGGATCACCTATTGCACCAAACAAAATTGCATCTGAAGCAGCACATAATTTAAGTGTTTCTTCAGGCAATGGATTTCCGGTTTTATCGATTGCAATTGCACCAATATCAGCCGTTTTATAAGTGAAATTAAGGCCAAATTTTTCTGCAATTACATCTAAAACCTTGACAGACTCATTAATAACTTCAGGACCTATTCCATCTCCAGGAAGTAGTGCTATTTTTAAATTCATTTTACTATTCTTTATTATATTTACACTCGATTTTCTTCAAATGTTTCTATCTTATCTTTTATACTCAATAAATAATCAATATCATCATATCCATTAATTAGACATAATTTTTTATAAGGATTTATTTCAAATGTTTCCGTCTGTTCGGTTTCTTTCAGAGTAACTTTTTGATTTTCTAAATCAACCTGAATTTTAGTTTGAGGATTTTCTTTAATAGCCTTAAAAAGAATTTGTAAATATTCTTCTGACACTTGAACAGGTAAAATACCATTGTTAAGTGCATTTCCTTTAAAAATATCGGCAAAGAAACTAGAAATTACAACTTTAATGCCATAATCACCTATAGACCATGCTGCATGCTCGCGACTTGATCCACAACCGAAATTGGTTCCTGCAATTAGGATTTCTCCAGAATAAGCACTGTCATTTAAAACAAACTCTCTGTTTACACTCCCATCTTTATGAAAACGCCAGTCTCTAAATAGATTTTTTCCAAACCCTTTTTTGTCCGTTGCTTTTAAAAACCGCGCAGGAATAATCTGATCTGTATCTATATTTTCAATTGGTAATGGAATTGCTGTAGACTCTATTTTTTTAAATTGCTTCATACATTAAAAAGTAGTTGATATATCAATAATTTTTCCTTCAATTGCGACTGATGCTGCTACCAATGGACTTGCAAGAATGGTTCTTGAACCTTGGCCTTGACGTCCTTCAAAATTTCGATTGGAAGTAGAAACGCAATATTCACCTTCAGGAATTTTATCATCATTCATAGCTAGACAAGCCGAACAGCCAGGCTGACGTAATTTAAATCCTGCTTCTTCGAAAATAGATTCTAATCCCTCTTCTTTAATTTGGCGTGCAACCAACTGTGATCCAGGAACAATTAAAGCATTTACATTTGATGCTTTTTGTTTTCCTTTTATATAATCTGCTACAACTCTGAAATCTTCTATCCGTGAATTGGTACAACTACCTATAAACACGTAGTTAATTGATTGGTCAATAAGAGATGCGCCTTTTTCAAAACCCATATAACGCAGTGACTTTTCAAAAGATTCGTTTTCTGTTGTAGGAATTGTTTCACTTATTTTGATTCCCATTCCAGGATTTGTACCATAAGTAATCATCGGAGCAATATCACTTGCATCAAATGAAAATTCTAAGTCAAATGTAGCGTCAGAATCTGTTTTTAAACTTTCCCAATATGTAACTTTTCTATCAAACTCTTCTCCTTTTGGAGCAAATTTTCTTTCTTTAATATATTCGTAAGTTGTATTGTCTGGAGCAATCATTCCGCCACGAGCACCCATTTCTATACTCATATTACATATGGTCATTCTTCCTTCCATTGACATGTTTTCAAATACATCTCCTGCATATTCAATAAAATATCCAGTACCTGAATTTGTGCCTAATTTTGCAATAATATATAAAATAACATCTTTAGGTTGTACCATTTTTGGAAGCATTCCATCAACTGAAATTCGCATGGTTTTTGGCTTTTCAATAATCACAGATTGGCTTGCCATAACTTGTGCTACTTGACTCGTCCCAATTCCAAAAGCAATTGTACCAAACGCTCCATGAGTAGAAGTGTGGCTATCTCCACATACCATTGTCATTCCAGGCTGAGTAATTCCAAGTTCTGGAGCAATCACATGAACGATTCCGTTATATTGATGGCCAAGACCATACAATTCAATATTATTTTTTTTGCAATTGAATGAAAGTTTTTCCAATTGTTTTCTAGATAATTCGTCTTTTACTGGTAAATGTTGGTCAATTGTTGGTGTATTATGATCGGCAGTTGCGACAATTTGTTTAGGACGAAAAAGAGAAATATTCCTATTTTCCAATTCTTGAAATGCCTGAGGGCTTGTTACTTCATGAATTAAATGTTTGTCAATATATACTATTTGAGGACCACTCTCAATGGTCGTTACTACATGGCTATCCCATACTTTATCAAAAAGTGTTTTTCCCATTTTTTTTGATTTATATAAGAATATTAGATTGGATACGATTTGATTCCATTAAAATATGAATGGCGCTGTCGTTGACCTCCTTGTTTTGATCTGCAAATTGAAGGAACTTAGGATAAATAGAATCCAATTCTAGTTTAGTCAGATTATAACCTACATTTTTTGCTCTATATGCCAATGCTGCTCTTCCACTTCGAGCAGTTAATACAATTGAAGACTCATTAACCCCTACGTCTGCTGGATTCATAATTTCGTAAGTTTCACGATTTTTAATCACTCCGTCTTGGTGGATTCCTGAACTATGAGCAAATGCATTTTCGCCTACAATAGCTTTATTTGGCTGGACAATCATACCCATTTTTTCACGTACCAATTGGCTTGTGCTATATAGTAATTTAGTGTTTATGGAAGTATCTAAATTCAGGTATGGATGTTGTTTTAAAATCATCACAACCTCTTCAAGTGCTGTGTTTCCTGCACGTTCACCTATTCCATTGATAGTACATTCAATCTGTCTTGCACCATTTACAACTCCTGCAATCGCATTGGCAGTTGCCAATCCTAAATCATTATGGCAATGGCAAGATAAAATGACATTGTCAATACCTTTTACGTTTTCTTTAAGGTATTTTATTTTTTGTCCATACTCTTCAGGCAAGCAATATCCTGTTGTATCTGGAATGTTTAAAACTGTAGCTCCTGCTTTTATAACATGTTCACATACAAGTGCTAAATACTCATTATCTGTTCTTCCTGCATCTTCTGCATAGAATTCAACATCTTCAACATATTTTTTAGCATATTGAACGGCTTCAAAAGCACGTTCTAAAATTTGTTCTTGCGTAGAATTAAACTTATGTATGATATGAGAATCAGAAGTTCCGATTCCAGTATGTATTCTTGGTCTTTTTGCAAATTTTAATGCTTGCGCAGCAACATCAATATCGTTTTTATTGGCTCTAGTCAATCCGCAAACAATTGCATTTTTAACAATTTTTGATATTTCAACAACCGATTTAAAATCTCCAGGACTCGATACCGGAAAACCTGCTTCAATTACATCAACTCCTAGTGTGTCTAGATGCTGAGCAATGACAATTTTTTGCTCGGTATTAAGCTTACAGCCAGGCACTTGTTCTCCGTCCCTCAGGGTTGTGTCAAAAATATGAACTTTATTTTTACTCATTATTAAAATTATTTTATCACTTTTGATATATCAAAAATAGATTAGGGACTTAATAAAAACCATCATCAATAATGAATCTATACAATATTCAAAATAAAAAATACGCAATAAATAACTGAATTTTAAACAGATAGAGGTATTTAATTACAATGGCTACAGAAAAAAAAGACATATTATTTTTACTAATTAAATCTTTGACTAAATCCGAGAAAAGACAATTCAAATTGTATGTCGGAAGGTTGGGAGGGAATTCTGAGTCAAATTTTATAGCCTTGTTCAATATTTTAGACAAACAACAAGTCTATAATGAAAAAGAAATTTTAGCGAAAACGAATATTAAAAAACAGCAACTTTCCAATTCTAAAGCACATTTATATAGACAACTTTTGGTGAGTTTACGATTGAGTCCAATACATCAAAATGTTCGTACGCAGATTCGTGAACAAATGGATTTTGCATCGATTCTTTATAATAAAGGATTGTATCAGCAGAGTTTGAAGATTTTAGACAAAGCCAAAATGAATGCTGTTGAAAATCAAGAGAATAATCTAGCCTACGAAATTGTAGAATTTGAAAAAGTAATTGAATCACAGTTTATTACACGTAGTTTGAGTGATAGAGCAGATGTACTTTCTCTTCAGGCGAAAGAACTGAGCATTAAGAATGTAATGACCAGTAAATTGTCCAACTTGTCTTTACAATTGTACAGTTGGTTATTAAAAAAAGGGTATGCTAAAAGTGTTGAAGATATTGAACTAGTTACGACATATTTCGAGTCTCATATTCCAAAATATTCGATTTCCAAACTTGGCTTCAAAGAAAAATTATTTCTATATAAAGCGCATTTATGGTTTAGTTTAATCACACAGGATTTCGTAAGTAGTTATCGTTATTCACAAAAATGGATTGATATTTTTAATGAAAATCCAGAGATGAAAATGGTACACCCTATATTCTATCTCAAAGGGTATAATTACTTATTGGAATCACTTTTTATGTTGAAGCATTATAAAAAATTTAAGGAAACACTTAATAATTTTGATGAGGATATAAAAGAAGAAAATTTCTTATTGAATTCTAATACCGATGCCATAGCTTCAGTGTATTATTATCAAAACAAATTGAATCAGTATTTATTAAAAGCAGATTTTAATAAAGGAGTATCTTACGTTCCCGAAGTTTTGCAAAAAATAGATTATTTCAAAAATAAAATCGACCAACATCATGTTATGGTGTTTTATTATAAGATTGCTTGTCTCTATTTCGGAATAGATGATCATAAGAATTGCATTATATATTTGGGGAAAATCATTTCAAATAAAGAACTTATAGTTCGAGAGGATTTGCTCTGTTATGCACGAGTATTAAATTTGGTTGCTCATTATGAAGCAGGAATTGATGAAGATATTGATCTATTAATTAAATCAACCTATAAGTTTTTAATTAAAATGAATGATCTTCATGTTGTGCAAAGGAAGATGATGTTATTCTTGCGAAGCCTTACAGATATGTATCCTAGCGAATTAAAAGTTGCGTTTAAAAAACTGCATAAAGACTTAAAACAGTATGAGAGTCATCCTTATGAAAAACGTTCTTTTTTATACTTGGATATAATTTCTTGGCTTGAGAGTAACATAGAAGGAATCCCAATTTCAAAAATTGTTAAAAAAAAGGCGATTAGCAAATTCTAAGAATTTTATTTTAAAAAAGAATCCAGTTTTTTGTTAAAAAACAAATAATAATGTATAGGTTTGTAAGGAACTCATGAATAAAAACATATTAAATATCATTTCTATTAGTATCATCTCTGTGATAATTATCACATAGAGTTTTAGGAATGTTATATATCATATTAAGATGAAAACTTTCCTTACAAAAGGAAAGTTTTTTTTATGTCAAATAATTGCTGGTCATTGTAATAAAATAATTGTAAATAATTTAAAATGTGATGTTTACGCGTGTAAATTGTTTTTTAAGTGTTGTAATTAAAAATTTACAGTAATTATAAAAGGAGTAACGAAAAGTATTTTTGAAACTTATTCTACATAAGAATAACCAATAACAATAAAATGAAATTAAACAAATACAGTAGCAGATTAACTCAAGACCCATCTCAACCAGCATCACAAGCCATGTTGTATGCGGTAGGATTGATAGATGAAGATATGAGTAAAGCCCAAGTAGGAATTGCAAGTACTGGTTATGACGGGAATCCTTGTAATATGCATTTAAATAATTTAGCCGCAGAGGTTAAAATTGAAAGTAAAATTGCTGGTTTAGTTGGTTTAGGTTTTAACACAATTGGTGTGAGTGATGGAATCTCGATGGGAACTTCTGGAATGAATTATTCCTTAGCTTCTAGAGATATTATTGCAGATTCTATAGAGACTGTTATGAATGCTCAAAGTTATGATGCGTTGGTTTCTGTTGTAGGCTGTGATAAAAATATGCCTGGAGCAGTAATTGCAATGTTGCGTTTAAACCGTCCGTCAATTATGATGTATGGAGGAACAATTGCTTCTGGGAATTACAAAGGAAGAAAATTAAATATCGTTTCTGCATTTGAAGCTTTAGGGCAAAAAGTTGCAGGCGAAATTCAAGAAGAAGAGTATAGAGAAATTATAAAAAGAGCCATTCCTGGAGCTGGCGCTTGTGGTGGAATGTACACTGCAAATACAATGGCTTCTGCAATAGAATGTATGGGCTTTGCATTGCCTTATAACTCATCAATTCCTGCGGAAAATCCAAATAAATTATCAGAAGCAGAAAGAACAGCTTTGGCTATCAAAAATTTATTAGAATTAGATTTAAAACCTTTAGATATTATTTCTAAAAAATCTTTAGAAAATGCGATTGCAATCGTAAATGCTTTAGGCGGATCAACAAATGCAGTATTGCACTTTTTAGCTATTGCACATGCAGCTGATATTGAATTTACATTAGAAGATTTTCAACGGGTTTCAGATAGAACTCCATTAATTGCCGATTTAAAACCATCGGGAAAATACTTAATGGAAGATGTTCATGGAGTTGGAGGTACACCTGCAATTATGAAATATTTGTTAGAGACTGGTTATTTACACGGAGAATGTATGACCGTTA
>Ga0307488_10003814_pt1 | contig 12568 bp, 7 predicted proteins | sample SB02metaG_FD_202248 | JGI IMG/M metagenome (GOLD analysis project Ga0307488, IMG submission 202248) | Sea-ice brine microbial communities from Beaufort Sea near Barrow, Alaska, United States - SB 0.2 | ecosystem: Environmental > Aquatic > Marine > Coastal | place: USA: Alaska | collected 2017-05-06
ATTGATTGATAAGATTGTATAGAAAAGAACAGAAAGTAGTGCAAACCCTTATAAAACCTATAAACAACAAAAAAGCCTCACATTTCTGTGAAGCTTTAAGTGAGCCCTGCAGGATTCGAACCTGCGCCAAAATTATTGGTACCTCAAATACTTTTGGAGAAGAAAGAAAAGAGGTACTCCTAAAAGTGTGCCTAAAAATTAATTAATTACTCATTTCAACAATAAATTAATCACATTATAGCCATGTTTTAGTCCAAGTACTACTTATTCAAAATTTGCTATAAAATTAAAATATGGGTCCAAAATTTCAAAATCTCGAGAATTTTCTGTTTTATTGTTCAACTTAAACGATTCAAAATAAATCTCATAGGTTAGTTTATTGGAAATAGGTAAACTCTCTTTGAATTCATAAATACCTTGTTTAGGTCTTCTAAAAAAACCTGCTTCTATAAACATTGGCACTACACTGTAAATACCATTTTCAGTAGCTCGATTACCACCATATACGCTAGAAATTGATTTTTTAATTGTTTCAGCATTAATTATTTCCTGAACACTAAAATATTTTCCAAACACTTTTAAAACATCAAAAGAAAAAGGAAAAGCAGCATTTAGTAATGCTATTAAAACAATGTTTCTATCTGCTTTCTTTTTAATTACTAATTTTAAGTTGTCCTTATTATTATCAATTAAATTTATTATTGGACTTTTAATAATTATTTTATTTACTATCCTCAAAGCTTTTTTTAATCTATTTTCACCCTGAAACTCTAACTTTAATTGTTCTATTACATAGTCGTTCGAATAGTCATCATTTAGATATGATTCCAAACCGGCGTATAATGTATCTAAAGGTATTCTTTGATTAATGTCAATGGACTTATTATTCATTTGTAATTTCTATAAACGGTATAAGCACTTCTAACAAATGTGCTCCTCCATGGGTTACTAAAGTTTTTTCTCTTGAAAAACTTAAATCATCTTTAAAATAAACAGCCTGGTCTTCCATCACCAAGGAGTCTTTTAACTCAGGGTTGTTACTAATAAATTCGTCAGATAACCACTTTTCAGAATATTCTAAATGCCTTTGACTTCTGCTACCAGATTTATTAGTTCCTAGCTTTTCATTACCCTGTAAACCTCTCCACCCCTTAGCTTGGATATTACCATGGTCAGTGGTTATAAATATCTTGAAATTTTCATTTAATAAACGGTCAACTACACTTACAATTTCACTTCTTTGAATCCAATTCTCTGTAAGTTTCAAAAGATCTGTATAATCAATTGAACTGTGCATGTAATCATCTAAATCTTTGTAAACAGCGGCAAATCTTTTAATATTTCTTAGATTCTCTAGGTCTATTTTTTGATGATTATACCTTATCTCTAATTCATTAAATCCTTTAGATTTCCAATAGGTTTTCCAAAGTTTTAGCTCACTTGTAGGGCCTTGCTTATAATCTGTCTCTGGTGTATCTCCTCTAAAAATAGCTTGCCTAGACAACTGTGTTATAGAAGGAATCCAGGAATAAATAACCTGCTCTTTTAAATTACCATTCAACTTTTTGCTTAAAAGCTGATACTGCCAGTAACTTAAACCATCTACTACTATCAAAGCAACTTTATCTTTTTTAAAATTGAAGTTTAAATAATCTAAAATTTTAGAAACAATTTGAGGTCTTTTAACTGCACTTGAATTTTTAGAAGATTGAAAATCTTTTTTAAGTTTATCTTGAAAAACATCATTAACATCTTTAATTTTTAACATCACCTGCTCTAGCTGCTTAGTGCCAATGGAAGCTAATAAGGCTTTTGAAATGATTTTAGCTATTCTTACCCAATCAATCACTGAAGCAGCTAACACCTCATCTAAACTACCCGATAACTCCTGTAAATCTAAAGGGATAACTGTTACTTTTTCAACTTTTGATTTTACTTTTTTAACCTCTTGAATTGTTTGACTTTTTGATAAAGAAATGAGCTGGTTTGCTTGATATAAAATTTCAAGAATCGGAATACTTTCATCCAAAATACTTGGTATGTGATATCCTGAAATATAGTCCTTGATGAAAAATTCTAAGGCACTTGAGTTTTGCTTAATGTCCTCTAAGTATTCTGAATTATCTTCGCTTAAAAGAACTAGAATTGAATTTGTATCCCTTAGCTCAAATTCAACTCTTTGCTTGATTGAAGAGCCTTTAACTACCTTAATATCGCTTTCTTTACAAAGTTGAATTACATCCTCACGAAATAGAAACCCATCATTGTTTTCAACTAATAAAACAGGATTAGAATGGTTTTTAAAATCATAAACAATATGCTCTATTAAACCTTTATCCATCTATTCTTATAGTTAAAAGTTGTTTCGTGCCAGGTATGATTTTCCTATTCGTTTGGAATTCTTTCATCCATTTGTCATGTTCCTTCTCTAGTTTTGATAGTTTTGATAGCTTTATGTTTTCTATACCAATTTTATTGATTCTTGATTTTTGAAAACTATAAGAATTCATCTTGTTTTCTTTTTTGAACTTCATTTTCTCTGAAACATCTGTTTCTAAGTTCTGAAAAACAATATAAAGAGCTTCATTCAACTCTTTTTCTATGTCTTTACTAGATGAAGTCATTTCTTTCACTTTAAATAGAGTACTAGCATCTTGCGAAATTAATCTGTTCCAAATGTCATTTGCATACGCTGCATATTGCTTCCCATTATCTGCAATAAAAAAACATTGGTAATGTACTTTCTTATCAAAATCATTTTTGGCAGTTATTTCCCATAAACTCCAGTAGCCAGAAGTCTCATCATTCTGATTAGATTCTAAAACAGGGATTTCCTTATTGTTATCTACACTACTAATATCACTTAATAATGTTTTTACCCAATCGTGCTGTAATGTAATATGTTCAATACCTGGGTTCATTAATGCCGCTTCGGCATCAAAAGTTATTTTTTTATGAAGTCCATTGACTTTTACATCTATAAAATTCAATAGGTTTTTACTAAGAGTACCCTGATGAACTTTCGTGTATTCTGTAATTAATTCTTCAAGCCACTGCGGTAAAGGACTATATTTGATTTCTGCAGCCTTTTTAATATTAATTTCATCTTCCTTAACTTGTGGAAGGACACCTTCTGTACTCTGAAAATCTTTAAGTTTAGATTTTATTTCATGCAACCATTTATCTCCAGCAAACTCAAACTTAGATGGATCTAATAAGCTCTGTAAATAAAGTTGATTAATTTTTTTTACATCTAATGTTGAATCCAACACATCTGATGTTTTATCAATTCCTAATTGTTCTAGTATATTATTTAGCTTTTCTTCAATAACTTCATAGACCCGCAAATCTACACTGTTATTCGTAAGCATGTTATATGCTTTTACTATGTTTTTCTGACCAATCCTATCCACACGACCAATACGCTGTTCTATCATCATTGGGTTCCATGGCAAATCATAATTTACTATGATATGACAAAACTGCATATTCAGAGACTCTCCTGCAGCGTCAGTTCCAATTAGTATTTGAGATTTATTTTTAAAATCTGCCAACGCTATCTGGCGTGTATCTAAGTCTTGACTACCATTAATTACACCACAAGAATATCCGTTAGACTTAAAAAAATCAAACAACATTTTTTGAGTCGTTCTAAATTCTGTGAATATTAATATTTTAAGGTCTTTGTCATTCTCCTCGATTTGTAATTCTTTGTATTTTTTTAATAACGCATCTGCCTTTGCATCAATTTCTGTTTGCATACACTCTTTAGCCTGCTCTATTAAATCGCAAAGCAATGCTTCTTCATCTGCAAAACCTTCTCCTGCAGCATGGTAAATGTTTTCAAAATCAACAGTTTGGTCATAATCAACTTGTCCATTATCAAACTCATTTGCATAATTATCTATGTTATTATCTTCGCCATAGCGCAAACGATCTAATCGACCTTCCATTGCCGAAAGTATAGCCGCTGTAGAACTACTTACTAAGCGCTGAAATAAAATCATAATTAAACCTGTAGCATTGTTCTTAGTGCGTTTAGCGGAATTAAATCCTTTAATGACATAAGAAGTTACTGCACTATACAAGTCCATTTGTTTTTGATGTTTATTCAGGTCTAAAAAAACATCGAATCTGTTGGTTTCTCTTTCACTAAAAAGCTTATTCCCTTCATAATCAACTGCCAATCTCTTTTCTGTACGTATTACATAATGCTCTAATTCATCAATATCTGGCAGTCCTTCTCCAACAAATGCATCGGGGTCAAGTAGTTGTAATATTCTTCTAAAGTGGTCTGCCTTTCCTCTATGTGGTGTTGCAGTAAGCAACAATACATTGGCAACTGAGTTACATAATTCTTGAGCAAGTATATATCTAGACACAGTTGAGGAAGCACCACCCATCTTATGAGCTTCATCTATAATTACCAAATCAAAGTCTGCTTCTAAAACAGCTCCCATTCTATATTTATTGTATTCATCTACTCGCTCCTCCGACCAGCCTTGTCTTTTTTCTAAAGGTTTCAAAGCATCTGTAGAAACAATAACCTGATTGTGTTGTGTCCAAAAATTAAACTCTTCGTCTGCATTGATGTTTGAGAATGTTCTTGCCATGGAGGTAATCATCCCAGAATCATACAAATGAAAGACTTCATTAAAATGTTCTTTTAATTCACTCTGCCATTGCATCATCGAAGATTTTGGTACAATCACTAAAGTTCTTTTTATCTCTCCTCTAAGCTTTAATTCTTTAAGTATTAAGCCTGTTTCAATGGTTTTTCCCATCCCAACCTCATCTGCTAATAGAAAGCGGTTTTGCATCGACTGCATTACCTTTTCTAACACTAATATTTGATGAGGTAATGGAATTAAACTACTTTCATAAGGTGCTAATATATTTTTCTTGGCTACTTCATCTTTAATCTTTGCTGCAATAGCAATGAAGCGGATAAATGGCAAGGAATACACTGTATCTTCTGTTTCTAATTCTTCATGGGTAACTTGAAGAAAAGTATCATCTTCCAATACACGAATCCAGACTATTTTTTGTCCAAAAACATCCTTTTCTCCTAAAACCTCTATTGCTTTTCCTTTGTAATACATATTAAGCTTTATTCTTCCACATTTCTCTTGAGGATTTAAGTTTAGCAATCATGCTTCCAATCAAATGCCCTGTTGTTCCTCCTCCTTGTTTTTTCCAGATATTAAAATAAATCTCAATCTCTTGAATTAACGTATCAAAGGCTTTAATTACTTTATTTTTTTGTTCCCATCTATCCATATTACACTCTCGAACTTGCTATATCATAAAACTGTAACAATACCTCATCTTCCATCAAAAGATTGTTTGGTATTTTGTCTCCAATAATTACAATAGATTTAAAATCTTTATCCTGGTAACATTGTTTGAAACCTGAACGTAAAGCTTCTACTCTTACTTCTTTAATTTTCTTTGTTTTGGTTTTTAGTGCTTCTTCTTTATAAGTATCAAACTGCCTTAACAAACGTTTAGTTCTTAATTTCTCTAAATCTGCTTCATTCTCTGGATCTGGAGCATACCATTTACCAGCAGTATCTTTTAAAAAGTTTTCTTCTAATATAGTTGCCAATTCTGGTATTACATCTCCTTTACGCACACCTGCTAGTGCTTGCATCCATTCTGGTTGAATGTCTTGATAGGTTAGTGAATTATCTGTTAACATATTCTTTAACCACAATACACCGTCCTGCTCTGAGGATACTAGAATAGATAACTGAATAAACTCCGGGTTCTCTGCTTTCTTTTTATCATATTCTTGCACTTGCTCATTGGTAAAAAACATACCATCACGTTCTATAAAACGCTCTCTTATGCCTTGTTGAAACTTTCCTGCATCAATAGGAACTGGTAAGCTTTTTTGCACATAAAATGCAATGAGTCTATCAAATAAAATTTTGGGGCTACGTTCTATAATTGCGGTTGTTGAATTACCGGAAGTTAAATGAATAGGTAAATGCTCTAAATGCTCTTCTAAAAAATCCCAAACTGCTACATCACTATTTTGATGTTGTTTAAATTTTGCATCAAATTCTGAAGATGGTTTGTAGCAAGATATTACTAAATCTTGTTTTACTGCGGTTACTGTTGTTACTGCTTTAAAGCTTCCCTGTTTTTTATCAATTGCAGCGACGTTGGCAATGATAAAACCAGAATTTTGTATAGAAGTTTGTATTCCATTCCAAACTGCAGCACTAGTATTACTAAATTCTACTGTCATCCATCTACCTGGCTTCAAAACACGATAATAATCTTTAAAACATTCAGACATCAAATTTTGGTAATCAAGAATATTTTTATTTTGAAATTTGTTCTCAATTGCTTCTTCTATGTTGTTTGTCATGACCTTCAACCAGCTTTCCCAATTGAAACTAATTTCAGAGTACATAATATTTCCACCAAATGGCGGATCTGTAAAGATATAATCTATTGAATCATTTGATAAGCCCGAGTTTGTTGCCGATTGAACTCCCAAAGCGTAATTTCCATTTTTAACAAATTGACTTCGTAATCCATGCATTTTCGCTAAAGACCTGATTCGACTTGGTAAAGATTCTAATACAGAAACTTCAGTTGATAGTGAGGGAATATATAGAGTACCATTTAATGGAGTTCCAGCCCAACCCCCACCAGATTTTCCTTTTAATTTTGCTATAAAATTAGACATAAATGGCTTAACTCTTTTGCTCGATCTTGGTAATAATGATGTAAAGAGTACTTTTTGATTGATGCTAAGTTTATCATAAATAGCACTGAGAATAGCTAAATTTCGATCTGTGTAAAAATGATGTACATTAGTTATTCCATTACTTCTAATCGGCTGATTTGTATTTTGTCCTTCTGGTAAAACATTTGTAGGAAACCAAGTTTCAATATTCCAGGTTTTAATCTTTTGTATTAAATCAAGATCATTATTGTCTGGTTTTTTCTCATAACGCTTAGAGCCAATACTATACACAATATATGCCGGAACCATTTTGGTTTTTTTAATAGTTTCATTCAAGTATTTATCAAATACCGTTTCCCATACCTTTTCTGAACTTCTTTTAGAATTCTCTGCTCCACAACTTGAACATATTAAAATATCGTTCATTTTTGTTTCCTCAAAATTCACTGCAGCATCCCAAAAAATAATTTCACCTTGACAAGAATTACATGAAAAGACTTCACTCCAAATGGTATGATTGATTCTTCCTATTGTCCCATCTTTATGCTTTGTGGCATACATCCATTGGTATTTTTTGGTAATTTCTTTAGCAAGTGTTTCGGTTTCATTTAAAAACTGTTGAGAGTTGATAAATGAGTTAAAATTATATGCAATAAAAGATGCGATTGGAGATAAATCACTTAAAATGGTTTTTCTACCCTCCCAAACAGGAGAATTAAAACCAAGAGATTTATATTCTGTTTCAATACGAAATTTATCCTCAGAATTAGGATTCTTGCAAGATTGAGCGGCAACCCCAGTCATTCCGGTTCCAGAAAACCCATCATAAATAACATCTCCAGGCTGCGTATAATGCAATATATACCTCATTATTGCTGGATGAGGAACTTTTGTATGGTAAGAATGAGACATGTAGATAGGATTATTTTTACCTTCACTCACATCAGCTGCATAAGGCCCATCAACTTCAAAATTTGCATCTCTTTTACCTTCTTTTTCTAATTCTTTTTTCTCATCCTCCCATTCAGCAATAAAATCATTTAACCAGGGATTAGGACAGGCTGTATAAAATGGAGGATCAGATAGGTTTAAAATATCATCATCTTCACCTATAGGAGAGCCTTCCATTTTTTTTAGTTCAGGTAAGTGTTTGCGCAGTTCTTCTCTAAAATAAGTTCTGCGTTCTTCTTCGGAGTTAAAGGTTTTGCCTAAAACGGTTATTTGGTTTGTTTCTGTATTCTCGAACATAAATTTTACTTAAGTATTATCCTAATCTTATCTCTTTCCTTTCCTTTTGACAATTCATCTACATATACTTTAAAAGCTGATACTGCTTCATCTGGAGTTAGAGGTTTATTAAAAGTCGCTTTCATGTTCTCTATGCTCAATTCAATTTTCTCTAAGCCTTCGTATAGACTCATGATTGCATTTCGTATGCCTAAAGCATTGTCTTTTGAAAGAGATGTTTTCCCTGATTCAAAATCCTCTAACAACTTGTTTTGTTTTGGGTCGAGAAGGCTTCTGTTCTTCTTCACCATAGGATCTTCCAGAGTATCTTTTAACGTTTGCTCCCAATTTTCTAATAGACTTTCCAAATCTTCTTTGGCTTGCTTTACAGTAGTTGTAGCCAAACCGTCAAAATCCATTGGATTAAATTCTTGATAAGGTGCTGTTAGAATGAGATTTTTATTCACTTTATTGTCTGCAGGCTGTAACTTATTTACCTTGTTTAACCATTGCTGGTATTGACCAATAGAGAGAAAATCTGCTTCTTTTAAGATATCGCACACTACTTTTTCTTCAGAATCTAATAACACTTGCTTTTGTGTATTATCTGCTTCACTAATTCGATACTTTAAATACAGTTGTAAATACCAATCAGCATATTCTTCTTTTAGTTTGCTTAATTTAGTTTTGTAGGTATCTATTTCATTTTGTTTTCCAGAAGATAAAATTGTTGCTAATTGATTAATAGCCTCAGATAACAGCTCCTTAAAATCAACATTGGTTACGTACTGTTTACATTGCTGCAAATAAGATATATCTTCAGAAAACTGAGCTACTTCATCCAATTGCTTTTCCACTTTTTCAATGAGCGGTTTCGCTTCCAACAGTTGGTTGATTTGGTCAACTGAAAATTGAAAGTTTTTAATTTTAGCTTCTGAAGTATAGTTGGCTAGTTTATCACAGAAGTGTGAAAATGGTGTGAATTTTATTCTATAATTTAATGCCTCACTTTGAGAAATAATTTCAACGCCCATTTTTGTATAACCATCTTGCACTTTACTCAGTAATGTAACAGCTCTTTTAGCCCAATCATTTGAGGCATTTACTAAGTTTGTATAGGTGCTTGGATCTTTTAATTGTTTGCTTAAATCTCTTCCTAAGACACCAATAAACATTGCCTTAAGTGCTGCTTCATTTAATCCTTTTGGAGCTTTTACATGCGTAAAGGAATAAAAATCTTGTACATCGATGCTTCTTAATTCCTGAAGATTGGTAGAGTTGATAGATTGCCCAGAAGATAAAGTTATTTCTATCTCTCCTAACGCAGCCAAAGTAGCAAGTACAATAAACTGCAATTCTGCCTCAATTTTAAAGTCTTTAGAGAGCCAAAGACTGTCACTTTTATCAACATATTCAATAATGTCCTCTCTATTTAAGACCTTTCCTACTCCCTTATCTTTTAACTGCTGTAAAAGACTCTTAGCATAGGGTGAATGACTGTAATCTAGGGATCCTGGAACCCATAAACCCAAACCAGACAGCATGCCTTCACCATCTCTGTTAGAATTTTCTGGATTTGCTATTTTCACTAAAGCTTGTTTTACCAAACGCACGAAATTATCTTTTGAAATGGCAGCATTTAATTGAGAAAACTTAGGGTAGTTTGGTCTTTCATCTTCAAACCAATCTGCTAAAACTAAAGATGCTACATCAGAAAATATTTGTTCTTTTGTAGAACCAGCACCAGGCAAAGGGTACCCACTTAATGGTAATTCTTTCCCTTGATAATCAACCTTTGTTACTTGCACATACTCATGTTCAAATAATGCTCTAGTCTTCTTATTTAATTCGTCTATTTTTTGTCTATAAATGGTTTTTTGTGAAGAATCTGCTCTCACTTCTAGCGCCAAAGCTGCACCGTACAAAGTTACTGCTTGTTTAAACTCTTCAGAAAGATCATCCATAATGAAATATACTTCATCTTCTTCATGATTTCTTTTCTTCTTAGAATCATCAAAGATGGGCATGAAATACATATAAAAATGCTGTCTTGGATGTGTTGTCGATTTTTCATTTGGATTGCCAAAGAAAATATAGCCGTCTCTATATGTTTTATGAGATTTCCAATCTACAGCATGCTCCCAGATTCTAAAACCTGTTCTATAGGTATCATGGTCCAAAGGCAAATTAATTTCTAAAAACTTAAAGAAATATTCATCCTTTTGAGCATCAGCCATTGTAAGTGCATAATCTTTGATTTTCTGGTCGAAATTAATCCCGCCTTCAATTCTCAAGTGATACTCACCACTTTCTAAATCTTTATCAAAATACTGACCAGAGGTTGCTGTAATAATTTGCTTAGCTGTGGAATCCATTATGTCTAATAATAAATCACGATCAATTGCCATACTATCTGTCAAACAAAGGTCATCTACTAAATGCTCAGTATTAGTTCCGTTTTGCTTATTTAAATCATGTTGTAAGAGTTTAATTGCACAAGCATTGCTTATTCTTCGTGCAATATTTTTTTTCTTTGCTCTAGCACCAATGAAATATGATTCAATTTTATCGTTAATAGTTTCCGTAATTTCTTTGACACGTCTAACATCTGGAATAGCCATTAAATCTTGACTTTTCTGAATGTCTTCCCAATATTTATCATAGGTTAAAAGACCAGGGTTGTCGCTCGGAACATCTTTATCTAAAATTTCAAGAAATTGATTAGACAGTGTCTTAAGTACTTCTCTTTGACTTTTACCAATTCTAATTCTTTCAAAATTCTCAAAATAGGTTGGATGCACTGGAAAAAGCTCTACATAATCTTGAGTTCTTCCATGCATATCTGTAAATAAACTCAAAAACGGATCTAAATGTTCCTTAATTTTTTGTTTTTGATGCTCAGTTTTGCTTAAAAGTCTATTTTTCACAATAAAGGCAACATCTTCTTTAGTAATCAAAATATCCTTATATCGGTCACCTACTTGACTTAAAAGATTTGCTGCAAATTGAAATTCAGGAGACTGGTATATCAATTCTTGGACACCAAAAATAAATTTAAACTTAGAACCGTCGCAAGTTTGACCGAGCGCCTGTAAAACCTGAAGGTCTTGATTCAATTTATCTGGAGTACTGCGTCCTTTTAAGTATGCCAGCATTTCATCAATAACAATCATTAAACCTTTATCCGGGAACTTCTCCTCGAACTCAGCCATCATTAATTTTAATTTGTCCGCATAAGTAATAGTTCCATGACCATCAAATATAAAGTCTACACCTATTTCACTAAAAAAATTCTCAAGCTTGTATGTTACAAAGTCCCATAAACTTTCAGTTCCTCCCAATTCAAATCGAAGTACTTTAAATTGTCCTGCAATAGAATGTAGTGCCTTTTTTGGTTTTTCCTCTTGAACTAAGTCTAGCAGCTCTCCATTTTCAGCAATTAGAGAAACCAATGACATCAAGTGTGATTTACCCGTACCATAATTACCTACCACTTGCAATCCAAAGGACTCTCCTGTAACATTATAATCTAAATTCCGAACCATTAAAGGAATCAAAATATCTTTAAATGTATTTGAGAATACAAATGTTTTTACAAGGTTTTTTTGGTAATCTGTTTTATGAGTTTCACTAAATTTTACAACTTCTGTAATTGGTTCAAAGTTTATGAGTTCTTTATATTTCATATAGCAATATGACTTAAGTTTTTAATATTTATTTTTTGTCCTTTTTGTTTACTTAAAAAGTAAAGGGTATTGTTTTCTATTTCACCTTCCCATTGAATGAAAAGAGTATTAGTTCTTGAGTACTTATCAAACATATGAAGAATATCCATTTTCAAATCTCTCTCAAAAAGAATTCCAAGATTTTTAATGGAAAGTATCTTTCCATATTTTTCACTTTCAATTATTAATGAATTAAAAACATCATCCAAAATATCATTAAACTTTAATGAAAGTCTTTTATCATCTGTAAGTACTTCAATTGCTCTAGAAATCATAACACCTATATCAAAAGGTATAATACCATTTAAAGGAGCTGTAAATATCACAATTTTATTACGTGATTGCGACGACAAGTATAACTCTATATTATTCATTAAATATTTCTTATATCTATTGCACAAATGTGAATACGAGTACCAATACTACATATTTAAATCCTGCGTCGTTAAGGATACCAGTAACATTATCAGTAGCTTAAAACAATTATTTTATAAACTGACTGTGTTTGTTTTTTATCCCGTTAAGTAATGTATTTTTTCAATTTTTTTGAACTTTAAATTTAAGAAAGTAATTTGGATTGTTAACTGATAATAGGCATAAAATAAAAAAGGATGGAAAAACCACCCTTTTTTAAAACTACTTTTTAAACTTCCAAGAAAAACCTCCACAGCTTTGCCGCTCACCTCTGCATACTTTTGCAATACTTGTCTTATTGCAACCCGCTAGTTTTGAAGCCTCAGAAACAGATTTATACTCAGTTATAAGTGTACCATCTAAAGTTAATTGTTGAACCACTTTTTTCCTATGATCTTTTATACCGATTGGATAAGTAGAGGAATACGTCCAAACAGAGCCTTTACTGACTTTATTAACGCTCAAGCAAACTTTAGATAAATCTTGTTTGGTTAAGTTC
>Ga0307488_10003815_pt1 | contig 12568 bp, 14 predicted proteins | sample SB02metaG_FD_202248 | JGI IMG/M metagenome (GOLD analysis project Ga0307488, IMG submission 202248) | Sea-ice brine microbial communities from Beaufort Sea near Barrow, Alaska, United States - SB 0.2 | ecosystem: Environmental > Aquatic > Marine > Coastal | place: USA: Alaska | collected...
TTGGAACAGTAGTCACCGTGCTGGCGTACCACAAGTAGCTTGGGGTTATGCTCGTGTAAATGCATTCTTAGAAAAAGGTAAAGGAACTTGGGGTAAGGCTGATGCTGATATTGCTAAAGAAGTTAGGGATGAAGGCAAGGCTGATAAACTACCAATTAAAAATCCTTCAGAATTTACAAAGAAAGAAAGAGAAGCATAATGAAATTTATAAAAGACTTTAAAGGTTTTGATAAAGTATCCGAAGAACTTAAATATCATGTAGATAATGGTATTGGTTTAGAAGATACTGTTTTTCGTTTAGGATCTGATGCTCATAGTAAATTATTTGAGGAAGCTAAACAATACTGGGATAAAGGAAATCTAGTATTAAAAGGTAAAAGTGGATTTATGGCTAAGAATCTTGATGTAGGAAAGAAAGCAATATACAAAGATCGCAAATCAGGTAGAACAAAAAATGTTAAACTTGATTCACCAGAAAGAGGTGGTAATAGAAAATTTATTGTTTATCGTGATGGTGGAAGAACTGATAAAGAAACAGGAGAAATTGTTGCTAAGAAGATAGAATGGGGTGATCCTAAATTATCTGTAAAGAATGATGATCCTGGTGCAGCTGCTAGTTTTTGGGCAAGACATCAATGTGATCAAAAGAAAAAGATGGATCCAAACAAAGCAGGCTTTTGGGCATGTTATGGACCAAGTCTATTTGGAAAACAATTAGGATTAAAGAGTACTAATCCTTGGTAAGTAATATATAAAAAAACAAAAACAACATGAAACATTTAAAAAAGATTAATGAAGCAGTAGGCTCTATTAATGAAAGAAGAGCTTCAGCTGAAGCTTTACTCAAAGACGTTGTTAAAGGTAATACAACAGAAGTAGAGGGTATTAAATTATCTAAAGAAATGGCTGATGCCTTTTTATACTGGTTAAGAATGTCTACTTATGGAAAGAAATTCAGTGCTTTACCTTTTTATAAATTATTTACTGCTGCTTTTAATTGGGGATTAGACAGATACATTGGTAAAGATAAAAAGATGAAAGCTGAATACAAAGAACTTAATGTTAAGGCTAAAGAAATGAGTAAAGCTGAAATGAACAAAGAATCTGTTAATGAAGCTAAATTTGTATCTTCATATGATACTAAAGTAAATGATGCTGAAACTAAAAAGGATGTTTCAAAGATATATCCAAAGGCAGAATTCTTTGTTGGTAAATTAAGCCATTTCTTTGGAGAATTAGAACCAAATCTTTTCTTTAAAGCTTACTATGCTAAATACTATAAAGAAGATACTGGCAAATCTATTAAAGGTGATTTTAAAATTACTTCAGTATATTCTAAAAAAGGAAGTAAGTATGTAGAATTATTAAAAGAATCAGAAGTTAATGAGGCTGCACCGAAAATGAAACAAAACAAAGATGCAGAATATCTTCAAGAATTAATGAATCAAGTTGCCAATGCACAAAAGGGTGGTATGGCAAGTAGATATGGTAAAGACTTTGATAAGGCAAAAACTAAAGCTTTACGAGCAATCAAGGATATGGTAATGTACTCAAAAATAGGAATATAAAAATGATAAATTTTAAAACATATGCAGAATTTCATGCACTTAATGAAAAAGTAAAAAGTTGGAATGATGTTGCGAAAATAATGGATAAAGCTTTAAAGATAGCCGATGTTCCGTTAAGCTATGCTAAAGATTATGTTAAATCATTAGAAAGAATGGCTAAAAAGAATAGTAAAAAGTTTTTTGCTGAATATGGTAATTTCTCAGCAGATGATTTTATTGAAGATGTTGAATATAACATGGCTAATGAAAACAAAGTTAACGAAAGCGTAATAGGTATAAAAACTGAAAGAGATTTCAAGCCTAAAGCTTTAGTAGATGCTTTAGATAAGGCAAAAGTTAAATATAAAATAAATCGATTATCAATGACTTTATCTGTATTAGATTTAGATAAAAAATACTTTGATGATGCTAAGAAAGTTGTTGATGATTTAGGACTTACTGTTATGATGGCTAAGGAAAACCAATTAACTGAAGGTATGAGTAAAGGTGCTATCAAAAAATCAATTAAAGTTATAGATAAACAAATTAGCTCTGAAACTGGAGGAGATGGTGAAGCTTTAGATAATGAAACTCTTCAAGCGTTAGAACAAGAAAGAGAAAGATTAGAGAGTATGTTAAATGAAGCCGATGATTTTAAACCTCATATGATGTATGATCCAGAAACTGGAGAAGAATATAAAGCTGAAAAACCAGAAGATCATGATAGAATGAGTAAACTTGGATATGTTCACGAAAAACCAAAAAGTGTTGATGAGGCTTATACAGATGAAGAAAGAATGGAATTAGCTGATAAAGGTTTTGCATTATCAGATGGGAGTTATCCTATTAAAGATTTAAAAGATCTTAAAAATGCAATTATGGCATACGGGAGAGCAAAAGATCAGGCAAGAACTGCAAAGTTTATTGCAAAAAGAGCAAAGGCATTAGGTGCTGAAGATTTAGTACCAGACTCTGAAGATTTTCAAAAATCACTTAAAGGATAATGAAATATTTAAAATCAATAGAACAGGTTAATGAAGCTTTTAAATTTACTGAAAAGGAAGTAAAAGATATTGCTGAAGTAATAGCAAAAGCAATTGCAAAAGTAGATAATAAACAAACGGCTGTTCATGATATGGAGTTTGATAAAGGTCGTGGTGCTGGTTTTGAAATATCAATGGGTGGTGATAAATATGAAGGCGGTAGTTATACAGTAAGACCTAATGGTGATATTGTTAATTCTGCAATTGGTAATTCTTTTCCTAATGCTGTATATGCAAAGATAGGTGATACTGATATTAGGAAAGTAATGAAAAATATTAAAAAGTTTGAATCAACTGTATATACACAAGTACCAGCAGAAACAATTGCTATTAAAGAAGGAAAGGATATAGGTTCATGGAACCAAGGCGGGCTTAAAGGTAACAAGAATGTTTTAATAACTACATTTGTTGGACCACCTGCTGTAGAGGATTTTGGCTTAGGTAGAAAATGTATGCAAATAAATGTTGGGATGGATTATATTTCATTAAATCCTGCTGATATTGTTGAATTAAAAGATATTCTTAAATCTTATAAGGTAAAGTAATAAAAAATTGAAACATTTAAAGGATACTGGATTAAGTTACTTCAGTCATTGGCTTGAGGCAATGACTTATTCTTTAGTACTTTTTATTCATGCATGGTTACCAGATTATTATTCTACTTATGTATCTGATAAAATAAAAGAAAGAATGGCATGTAAATGCAAATCTTGTGGTTGTGGTAAGTCTACTGAGGAAAAATTAGTGGAGCAAATAGAAGACCAAACTAAACCTTTTATTCAAGAGGAGTATTCTACAAATACTGTACTTAGACATTTTGATCCTACCGCACCGAATCATTTATACAAATGGCATGCCGATGATGAAGATCGTTGGATAGAATCTTTAAATGAAAATGATTGGCAATTTCAATTTGATAATGAATTACCTCAATCATTAGAACCAATGAAGATTATACAAATACCTAAAGGCGTTATACATCGCTTAATTAAAGGTACTTCTAAATTAAGTATTTCTATTAAGTCTTAACTTAAACCATTTTTTATTTCCCAGTATAACTAATATACTTCAATAACTACTTTCAGAAAAAGTTATTTTATGTTATATTTAAATTATACTAAATAAAATTATGGGAGAAATTTATCCAGAAGAAGAAGCAAAATCCAAGAAACCGAGATTTAAAAAAACCACTTTAGTTTTAGATACTTATGGTACTAATTTAACTAAGTCAGCTATAGAGGGTAAACTTGATCCAGTCATCGGACGAACCGAAGAGATCCTAAGAGTAATTCAAATTTTAGGAAGGCGAAGAAAAAACAATCCAGTTTTAGTAGGTGAACCTGGTGTAGGTAAAACTGCAATCGTTGAAGGTTTAGCCTTAAAAATGGCAGAAGGCAATGTTCCTATTTCATTACAAGGAAAAATCATATATACTTTAGAATTATCAACAATTGTTGCAGGTACTAAATACCGAGGACAATTTGAGGAAAGAATGAAAAGTATTGTAGATGAATTAATTCTTAATCCACACATCATTGTTTTTATAGATGAATTACATACCCTTGTTGGAGCCGGTGGTTCTACTGGATCTTTGGATGCATCAAACATTATTAAACCTGCATTAGCAAGAGGTGATATTAGATGTATTGGTGCAACAACCTTTGATGAGTTTAGAGAAAATATAGAAGGTGATGGTGCATTGGATAGAAGATTTCAGAAGGTAGTGGTAAAACCACCTTCATTAAAAGAAACCATTGAAATACTTTCAATGATTAGACATAAGTATGAAGAGCATCATGGTGTATCATATTCAGATGAAGTAATAAATTTGATTGTTAAACTAGCAGACCGATATATTATGAATAGGTTCTTTCCTGATAAAGCGGTTGATATTTTAGATGAGGTAGGATCTTATAAGCATTTAACTAATATGAAAATTCCTAAAAAGATTAAAGCATTAGAGGAGAAACTTATAAAAAAAGAAAATGATAAAAGAAAAGCAGTCTCTAGACAATTATATGAAGTAGCTGCAAAAGAAAGAGATGTTTGTTTAACTCTTAAAGAAAGAATTAAAGCAGACCTTGCTGTATGGAAAAATGAAATGGCTGTTAATCAATTAGAAATAACTGAGGATGATGTTTTAAAGGTTGTAGCAAAAGCAACAGGTGTACCGATAGAAAAAATATCTGATAAAGAAAACAAAAATCTACTAGGTCTTAATAAACATTTATCATCTAGAGTTATAGGGCAAGAAGAAGCTGTAGATAAAATAGCAGTAACAGTTCAAAGAAATAGAATAGGTATTAGGAAAAGAAACCGGACAATGGGTAACTTTATTTTCTTAGGACCGACTGGTGTTGGTAAAACTCAATTAGCAAAAGAATTAACAGAATATCTTTTTAATAGTGAAGATTCAATGATAAGGGTTGATATGTCTGAATACATGGAGCCTCATTCTATTTCAAAATTAATTGGAGCTCCTCCTGGTTATGTAGGATTTGAAGGTGGTGGTTTTTTAACAGAGCAGGTGAAACGTAATCCACATTCAGTTATATTATTTGACGAGATAGAAAAAGCTCATCCAGAGGTCTTTAATGTTCTTCTACAAATGTTAGATGATGGGCAGTTAACAGATTCAATAGGAAGAACCGTAGATTTTAGAAATTGTTTAGTAATACTTACATCTAATACAGGTTCTAGAAAACTGGAAGACTTTGGCCAAGGTATTGGTTTTGAAAGCTCTACAAAAATGGTTGATCAAGCTGAAGAAGAAAAGGCTATTTTAAGAAAGGCACTAAAAAATAAATTTTCACCAGAGTTTTTAAATAGAATTGATGAGATAGTAGTATTTAATAGATTAACTGAAGATAATGTAATGGAAATTTTAACTAAAGAATGTAAAGAACTTGCATTAAATTTAGAAGAAGTTGGAAATTATGTTTTTAAAATATCTAAAGGTGCTAAAGAAATAATTTTAGGACAAGGTTATGATCCTAAATATGGTGCAAGACCTTTACGTAGAACTGTAGAAAGGTTAATTGAAAATAAAGTATCAGAGTTAATTCTTAAAGGTGAATTAAAAGAAGGTGGTACAATTAATGTTAAAAGTGCTAAAGGTAAATTAATAATCGATGTAACAAATATAAAAGAATAATGAATTACGGAAAAGAATTTGAAAAATATGCAATGAGTGACCACGGTGTTAGTTCATTAAACATGCATCATGCTAAACAACAATTAGAAAACTCTTTAACTCCTTATATTTTAGAAGAGAGACCAATGAGAGCTACTCAGATGGATATATTTTCAAGATTAATGATGGATAGGTTGCTTTGGGTAGCTGGTCCAGTTAATGATGGAATGTCAACGATAGTGCAAGCTCAATTAATGTTCCTAGACAGTGTAGAACAAAAAGATATTACAATGCATATTGATTCACCAGGAGGTTCTGTTAAATCAGGACTTTCTATGGTAGATGTTATGGATTATATTAAATCTGACATAAGAACTGTTAATACAGGAATGGCTGCATCTATGGGTTCTGTTTTATTAGGAGCAGGAACAAAAGGAAAAAGAAGTTCATTAAAACACTCAACAACAATGTTACATCAATCTTCAGGCGGTTTTAGTGGAAACATACAAGATGCAGAAATAGATTGGACTGAATGGAAAAAAGTTAATAAAGAACTTTTTATCTTATTAGGTAAGTATTGTGGCAAAAAACCTGAAAAGGTAGCAAAAGATGCAACTAGAGATTTTTGGATGAATGCAGAAGAAGCTTTAAAATATGGAATTATAGATGAAATTATTACTAAAAAGTCATAATGACCATAGTGAATAAATAATAAAATTAAACAAATATGAAAAAAACTGTAAGTATTAGCGAATGGGATAAGCTAACTAAAAAACAAAAGAAAGCTGTTAATAAAATAGAATTCACAGGAACTAAGAAGGTGAGTGATGTAAAACATAGGCCTACGATGGCTTTTGCTACTATGTGTAAAGATGAGGAGCATTGTATAGGTAAAACTTTAAACGCTGTAGCAGATTATGTAGATTATGTAACGGTTGCAGATAATGGTTCTACTGACGAAACTTTTAATATTGTAAGAGAATATTTTAAGAAAACCGGTTTACCAGGAGCATGGCATATTGATGAATGGTATGGGTTTGATAAAAACAAAACTCTTATGATGAGTTATGTTAAAGATAAAACTGATTACGTTCTTCATTTAGATGCTGATGATTTTCTTGTAGGAGACTTAAAATTTTACTTTGAAACTACCGGAGCAGACAAATATTCAGTACTTAACAAAAGAGGAGCCCTTAGATACTGGTGCTCTGTAATTTATAAAAATTCATTAACATGGAAATTCTTAGGTGTTGCACATACAGTTATTCAATGTAAGGAAAGAAATCTAGTATCAGAAGAACAGCTTCCTGAAGATATGGTTTTTATTGATAATAGTGGAGAAGGATCTAGAATATTAGACCCAAATAAATTTTTAGGGGATGCGTTAAGATTAACAGAGCAATATGAAAATACTCTTATAGATGATTCTGATGGTTTAAACATTAGGTCTGTTTTTTATTGTGCACAAAGTTACAAAGATCAAGGTGGTAAATATAATGTAGATTCTTTAAAGTGGTATAAAAAATATATGACTCTAAAAAATACTTGGTTTGAAGAAGAGTATGAAGCTCAAATAGCAATATCAGAACTTAAACTGAGGCTTAATAATTCACCAGAATTAGGTTATACTTTTAGTAGAGAAGATTTAGAAGGAGAATTATTAAAAGCTATATCAATTATTCCTGATAGAGCTGAGGCTTTTCTTAGATTAGGTAAACTATATAATACCGAAGGTGAGTATCAACAGGCTTATGATATTTTACATGAAGGAAAACTGATATCACTAGAAAATGCATTAGAGAAATATCAACTTTTTGTTGTAGAAACTTGTTATGGTTTAGCATTTAATGATGAGCTATCTGTTGCATGTTATCATTTAGGTAAAAAGAAAGAAGGTATTGATTTAATAAAAGAAGTAAAGGATCATCCAGATCATATACACCTTAAGGGACATTATGAAGCAAATCTTATACATTTAGATAAATTAAAATAAGTATGAACAAAAAATATGATTTTATAATTGTAGGCTCTGGTTGGTATGGATCTGTTTGTGCTAGAGAATTAACAGATAAAGGCTATAAGTGTTTGGTTATTGATAAGAGAGATCATATTGGTGGGAATTGTTATACTGAAAAGGTAGAAGGTATTAATGTTCATAAATACGGTGCTCATATTTTTCATACCTCCAATAAAGAAGTTTGGGACTATGTAAATAAGTATACAGAATTTAATAATTACAGACATCATGTTATTGCTAATTATAAAGATGAATTATATTCACTCCCGTTTAATATGTGGACTTTTAATAAATTATGGGGAGTAAAAACACCAGAAGAAGCTAAAGCTAAAATTGAATCACAAAGATTTAAAGGTAACCCTAGTAATTTAGAAGAACAGGCAATTTCATTAGTAGGTAAAGAAATCTATGAAAAGTTAATCAAAGGTTATACTGAAAAGCAGTGGCTTAAATCCGCAAAAGATTTACCAGCATTCATTATTAAAAGATTACCTGTTAGATTTATTTATGATAATAATTATTTCTTTGATCCTTACCAAGGAATTCCTAAGAACGGATATACTGAAGTTTTTGAAAACCTATTAGAAGGTATTGAAGTTAAATTAAATGTTGATTACTTTAAAGAAAAAGATAATTTAAATTCTTTATGCAATAATATAATTTACACAGGCCCTATAGATAAGTATTATGATTATAAGTTTGGTGAATTAGAATATAGGCCACTAAAATTTGAAACAGAAGTTTTAGATATGGAAAACTTTCAAGGACATTCAGTTGTAAATTATACAGCTGCTGATATTCCTTTTACCAGAATTATAGAGCATAAGCATTTTAATAATGATGTATCAGATAAGACAGTTGTAACTCATGAATATGCAATTGAATATAACAAAGATGAGGAACCTTATTATCCTATAAACGATAAACCTAATCAAAAAATATATCAGGAGTATTTTAAATTAGCCCAAAAAGAAAATAATGTTTTCTTTGGTGGTAGGTTAGCAGAGTATAAATATTATGATCAACATCAGGTTATAGAATCAGCATTAAATTTTATAAAACAATTTAAAAAATGAAAGTAATAATATTAGGAGATGGTCTTTTAGGAAAGGAATTAAAAAATCAAACAGGTTGGGATTCAGTTAGTCGTGCTTCTCATCAAATAGATTTTAATGATGTAACTTCATGTTACCAATACTTAAAAGCATATGATGTAATTATTAATTGTATTGCTCATACTGATACTTATGATAAAAATAAAGAAACTCACTGGGCTATAAATTATAAGGCCGTAGCGCGTTTAAGCGATTGGTGTACTGATAATAATAAAAAACTAGTTCAAATATCTACTGATTATGTTTATGCTAATACACAACATTCCTCAAGTGAATTGGATGTACCTGTTCATGGAGAACATTGGTATGGGTATACAAAACTTTTAGCAGATGGTTATATTGAATTAAAAGGTAAAGATTATCTGATTATTAGATGCGGCCATAAACCTACACCGTTTCCATACGATACTGCTTATGGTGATATTTATGGTAATTTTGATTATGTTAATGTAATTGCCGCAGGTATTATAAGCTTAGTAAATAAAAATGCTACAGGATTATATAATGTAGGTACAGAAAGTAAAACTATTTATGACTTAGCTATAGAAACCCGACCTGATGTTAAAAAAGGACTAAAGAGAGGGTGGATGCCTAGCGATGTTAGAATGAATTGTAATAAATTTAAAAATAAAACCAAATGAATTATCACGAAGACGATAGAGCACAAAGATTATTGGATATATTTCCAATAGAAGGACAAGGACAAGTTAATGTATCTCATATAAATTCTACACAACATATTGTAGCTTGGCATAAACATGAAAAGCAAACAGATTATTGGGTTTGTTTAAAAGGAAGTTTAAAAGTTGGATGGGCAACAGAAAAAGATGGTTGTGAATTTAAATATCTTTCTGATAAAAATCCACAAGTATTAAAAATACCTCCAGGAATATATCATGGGTATAAAGCATTAGAGCCAGGAACTATATTAGCTTATTATGTTACAAGAAAGTATGATCCATCCGATGAACATAGGGCAGATGTAGGACATTTTGGTGAAGAGTGGAACGCAGAAAATAAATGATTAAGAAATTATTTTTTATAATAAGACTTGCATTAGCAAAAAGAAAAAGAAAATCAGTATGGGATCTTTAAAAAAGTTTATTACATTCTTTTTAATATGGTACAGTCAGCAAATGGCTATACCCTTTTGGGTTATAGGTCATGTGCATTTACATTTTGCTACTTATCATGATTTATATGAATATAGTTTATCAATCTTCTTACACTTAATGGTAGCTGTTGGTTTTTGGATAGATTGGAAAAAGAATGGGCATAAAACTTAAACTAATTACAAAAAAAGAATATAAAAATAAAGATATCATAACATGAATAATAAAGATTTTTGGGATAAGGTTACTCGTAACCAAATTAAAGTAGATGGTGAAGCCCATCATTTAACTAAAGAAAAAAACATTAGAGGTTTTGTAGATTCTTGTGATTACATTTCTTCTGAAAAATTTACTATATGGGGTTGGGTCACTGATATAAAAAATGGAGAGATAAAAGACATTAGAATTAAAGGTGGTGAAGAAAAGAGTAAATTAATTAATATAATTAGAACTGATGTTTCTGCATATTACGAATCCGATAAATTATTAAAGACTGGTTTTTTAATTGATTTTACTGCACCTACTACTGTTAATACAGTTCAAGTTCAAGTAATGTTAAAAAATACTAAAGTTTGGGTAACCGTATTTGATCAACAGTTATTAGCAAATAGAATTAGTATTCCTTCTGATATATCTAAAGTTAATGATCATATACCAGGAATGGTTGTGGTTGATGATTTTTATACTTATCCTAATGAAATTAGAGATATTGCATTAACATTAAATTATAACCCAAGCGGTTATCATAAAGGTAAAAGAACTGCTAGTAAATTAGTTATAGATGGTACTAAAGAAAAACTAGAAAAGATATTAGGTAAACAAATTATAGGTTGGACTGAAACTCATGGGCACTGTGGTGTATTTCAACACTGTACTCCTGCAGATCCTATAGTATATCATTATGATGGACAAACACATGCAGCTGTTGTATTTTTAACACCTGATGCACCAGTAACAACAGGTACTTCGTTTTTTAGGCATAAGACTCAACATTGGTTAGATAGAGCATTGGAAGTTGGTAAGAATGATATTACCTCAGATGCAGAATTATTAGAAACAGAACAAAAGTATATAGGTAAAGAACATGATGATTTTTTAGACCCTACTAAATGGGAAGAAATCGATAGAGTAGGTAATAAATTTAATAGGTTAGCAATATGGGATGCAAAACGTATTCATGCAGCTTCTCAATATTTTGGGAAAAGTTTACATGACTCTAGGTTATTCCACATGTTTTTCTTTGATGTAAAAAACTAAATATGAAATTAAGTATTATAACACCAACGCATAGATTAACATATATACATGAATTATATGAATCTATTAAAAAACAAACATATAAAGACTGGGAATGGGTTCTCTATCTAAATGGTAAAGCTAAAAGAAAAGATTTATCTAATGAAATAGAAAAAGATCCAAGAGTTAGTATATATGTAGATAACGTTAAACATTCTAAAAGTAAAAATGTAGGGTATATAAAAGGAAAGGCATTTCCTCTAGGTAAAGGTGAAATTTTATTAGAAGTTGATCATGATGATTTAATTACACCTGATTGTTTATCAGAGGTGGCTAAAACCTTTAATGAAAATCCTGATGTAGGGTTTGTATTTAGTCATGATGCTATAATTCAAGATGATGGCATACCGTTTAACCCAGCCTTTGGTTGGATGAACCCTTATGAAGTTGAGTGGGAAGGTAAAAAGTATTGGAGTAACGGTGGTTTTACTGCCGATGCTGGTTCTGTATCACTTATATATTATGCGCCAGATCATATCAGGTGTTGGAAGAAATCAATTTATAATGAAGTAGGTGGTCATAATGAAGACTTATCTATTTTAGATGATCAAGAGTTATTAATGAGAACATATATGATAACTGAATTTAAAGAAATTGAAAAATGCCTTTACTTATATCGTGTACATGGAGATAATACTTGGATAGAAAGAAATGATGCAATACAACAGGGTACTAAGGCTTTACAACTAGAGTGGCAAAAGAAGTTATCTTTACATGATGCAAAGAAGAATAATTTAAAAGTAATAGATTTAGCAACAGTTGATTTTAATATTCATGAAAAATGGCCATTGGCTGATAATTCAGTAGGTGTACTTGAAGCATATCATATTATAAATCAAATAGAAGATAAAGAATTTACTATGTCGGAGATATACCGAGTCTTAGCTGATAAGGCATGGGCATTTATTGAAATTCCTTCAACTGATGGTAGAGGTGCTTTTCAAGATCCAAGGCATAAAAGCTATTGGAATGAAAATAGTTTTTGGTATTGGACAAAACGAACCCATGCAGGTTTTATTTCAAATGATTCTATAAAATTTCAACATATACAAAGCGGTACTAACTTCCCTAGTGAATTCTTTGAAGAAAATAACATACCATGTACTTATATCTTTTTAAGAGCTAAAAAGAAAAATACTAAAAGACCAGGTTCAACTGAGATATAAATTCTTTATATTAATGCTTTCAGATATTCATTTAATTTGTTATATTTAAATTAAATACCAATATATGAATCCAAAGACTCAATTAGGTTACTGCTGTATTAATCTAAACTTACGACAAATACCAATTACTGTTAATCGA
>Ga0307488_10003816_pt1 | contig 12567 bp, 9 predicted proteins | sample SB02metaG_FD_202248 | JGI IMG/M metagenome (GOLD analysis project Ga0307488, IMG submission 202248) | Sea-ice brine microbial communities from Beaufort Sea near Barrow, Alaska, United States - SB 0.2 | ecosystem: Environmental > Aquatic > Marine > Coastal | place: USA: Alaska | collected 2017-05-06
CGGTGAAAAAGTGCCACGCGTGCCATGCCAATCCCAACCCTCCACTGCCGTGCGAGGAGAACACAAGCTCCGCGGCCTGCGCGAACTCCAGGGTTTTCCCAGAGCGCACTAGCTGCTCTGGATTTGGTGCGGGTGGTGTGGCTGGCGATGTCGTCGTGTGCTTCACAGCGAAGCCGGTCGTGGTCGTGTCGCCGCTCGTGGAGACGCCTGAATTCCCTCGGCGCGCGCCCGCGTTTCCGCGAAACGAAGCACACCCGGCGCTCTCGCATTTCGCGACGCTCGTTACCAAGACCTGAGCGGAACTCGACACCTTACCGCTCGTCCGCGCCGCAGCCTCGGTGACGCCACGTGCCGCGCGCCGCAACATCGCCGCGAACGCGCGCGCCCCCACTGAGACGAGGATTGGATGCATCGTCCGAGAAAATTACCCGCGTTGGCCAAAGCAACAGAAAACGTGATTACATTAATTTAAGCGTACAACCGGCTATACGACCCTACCAGTATCTCCCTTAACAATAAATACCCTTAAATCATCCCCAAGCTCTGCGGCGGGGGAAACGAAACAACCTCCAGAGCGAGGTCGAGTGATATGCGATCGTTTTCGATCAACATGCTGCGGTAGGAAAGCCTCGCGCCGGACAGGTCGACGACTAAGGTTTGGAAAAACACCGCCATCGCGCGCTCCGCCGTTTCAATCTCGCGCTCGTCGCACTCTCCCGAAACACACGTCGCAGTCACGTCTACAAATCCTGGTGCGTTCAGACTAGGGCACATTATGTACCTGAGCTTGTTGACCTTGCGTTCGCTGTCTTCCCACTGCCCGAAGAAAACAACGCATCCGTTTTTGGTGGTCGTTTCTTTGTCGAATCGAAACTTTTTTTTTGTGTCTTGCACTCCATCTTCCTCGGCCCATTCCTTCGTCGCCCTCTCCACCAGCGGGTGCGTCAGGAAGTTGCCGAAGTCGGTTTCACTGAAAACCACCTGCGCGTTCCCGTCTGAGGGTTTTTTCAATTTAATTAACCGTTCGGTGAGCAGCGCCCCGGGGTCCAACGCGGCTTCGCCCACCGCCATGCGCAGCGACACACACGTCAAATCCTTTCTGCTTCGCCAGTTGTTGCCCTCAATGACAACCTCACGGACCGTGCCTTGAAACAGCGAACCCGCGTTCGCGTCCACGGTCACGTCAACGGAGCCACACTCCACCAGGTACGTGCGAAGCGCGAATTGCGCGGCGCTGGAAAGCAAGTCCCCGGACAGGTCGGGTGCGGCGAACGGGAAGAACGACGCGGAAGGTAAGTGTCGGTGTCCGTGCGACGTCGAAGAAATCCCGCCCGCCCGGGTGCCCAATGCTTTCCACGGGTCCCTCGACCGGGCGTTAGCGCGGAAACGTCGCGTTTTGGAGCTGGGTATCGCGCGACAGCCACACGTGTCCCTCGCCGCCGCACACGGGACACACGAAAACACAGTCACCATGGTCGCCGTGTGCGCGTGACACTGGAGAGGATGTGTGACGACGATGTTTCCGGTGCCGTCTTGCTTTGAGAAAAATACACAACTCCTTCGCGTCACCCAAGAAGGCGCGCGCACAGGTGGAATGCGCGCGGCGGCGCGGAGGGTCGGGCGGGGTGTTCGTGAGTTGGCCGCGACAACAACAGGCCGGACACTGTGTCCGTACCAGGGTTTGCAAACCCCGAACCTTTTGTTTCGTACCCCCGGTAGTCCGGGTTTCGTGCGATGGGTCGTCTCCGCGGTGCCGGCTCCTCCTCGAAGCGATGGCAAAAGTGACGGCACCGATCGACGCGGCCGCGGCGGGTACGGCGAAACCCGGGGATCGAACCGAGGCGGTCACGGGGACGTGCGCGTCCGACCGTCCGACGGCCGGCCGGGTAACCACCAGCTAAGGGACATCCAGCGGAAGCTCGTGGACGCACTTGACGTGCGCACCATCTTGGGGCTGTGCGACCCAGGGCTGGTCAACAAATTTTCCGCGGTAAACGTCAGCACGGCGTTGTCCAAGATGGCGAAAAACGCAAAGCGGACGCGCTTCGTCACAAAACTCGACCACCACCCATCCCTAGTCGCCCTGTGCGAGCGCGCGCTTGAACTGCTAAAAATGAATCAATTTCCGCACCGCCCGGTGTGCAACTCCGCGCACGCCCTGGCGACGCTGCAGCAGGCCGGCGTTTTGACGGTTACTGAAAAAGACAAAAAGAAAAAAGAAAATGGAAACGTGACACCCGCGCAAAGCGTTTGGCGCGCTTTGTTCGACGCGATGCCAAGAGTGGCCAGTGAATTGGAAAAGGGACCACCCAGGGATCCTAATGCCCTGAACCCTAATGCCCTGAACCCTAAATCACCAAACCCTAAACTCCAAACCCTACACCCTCAAGAAACCTCCGCGAGGCAGTCTACGATGTTTCTGTACGCCGCGGCATTGGTGAAGGAGATTCCTTGCGACGAAATTCTGGCCGGGATTTGGAACGAACTGGGGGTTGACGAGTCCCGAATCGCGAGCCACCACGTTAGTAACTTGGTGTGGTCGTTAGGCACGCTGCAGTTAGACCCGGGTCTTACCGGCTGGGGCATAATCGACCGAGCCGTCCCGTCCGCGTTTGCAAACAAAACCGAATTCAACTCGCAAAACGTGGCGAACACGTGGTGGGGGTTCGCGCGGCTGCGAAGAGCGCCAAACCCCGAAAGTGTTAAGGTTTTGTCGGCCGCCATTGTTACCGTGCAAAACGAATTCAAGCCGCAAGAGCTGGCGAACTGTATGTGGGCGCGAGCCACGCTTAGTTCATCTCAAAACCTACCGGTGGAACAAAGCGTGAAAGCCGCGTTTGACTCCGCGGCGGTGACAACGCTGACTGGAAATTCGTCCACGCAAAAGTTCAAAGCGAAGGAGCTGTCGCAGGTTTTCTGGCACTACGCGAGCTTGGGTACGTGTTGCATTTCCCAAATATCGCCTCCCTGTTTGACCCTGCAATACTGACACTTTTCTGGCAAAACTCCAAAGGGGTTTCGCCGCCTCAAAAGCTGTGGCTAGAGATGGACTCCGCGGCTCGGCGCCTCGCGCCGTTCCAGTCCCCGATGGACGTCTCGCTGGTGCTCTGGGCGTGCGCGACGCTTGACTTGAAGCCGAGTCTCGAGACGTGGCTGGCGATGGAAAGACGACTTGCGGATTTAGTAAAACGAGGCTTCGTTGGGAGCGGGCCTGGCGGTGTTCCGAGTGAACGATTAGTTCGAAAAGAAGGTGACGACGTAGGACGTACACGAGACACGACATTACCAAGGAGCAGTCAGTCACAACGCTACACACAACCCCAGCAAAAGCGTTCCGGCGATTCCGTGTTGGAGTGGCAGCAGGTGAGCAACTTGGTGTGGTCGTACGCCAAGCTGCGGGTGTTTCCCGACCGCGGTACCAAAAACGCGCTGGACGACGCGTTTCATCGCCTCGCGCACGAGAAACCAGAGTCGATAACCGCGCAAGACACCTCGATGTTACTCTGGGGGTATGTCACGTTAGGGTTCATGCCTAGCGTTGGCGACGATAACGTAAGAAACTTCAGAACCCTGTTCGACGCGGTTGACCGGCACGCGAATGTGTTCAAACCAGACGAGCTGACAAACGCGCTTTGGTGTTTAGCGGTGTGGCGAGCAGTTGAAGGGAGTGCCTCTGCACCTTTCCCGAAGTCGTACAATGCGATGTGGCAGCGGTTGGCGGTTTTGGAGTCCACCGATTTCAGCACGAGCGACGGCGTGTTAATAGCGCACCACGCCGCGACTGTTCACAACGAGTTGCTTACGGGTGTTGACGAACTTCCCGTGATGAAACAATCCCTAATCATCGCCGCGGAAACGGCTTGGAAAACGCAAAGCACGCAGCACTCTGATCCGAGCAACGTCTCGGGGTCACAGGGAAGGGTGGGCGCTGTGCTTTCAAAAATCGGTTTCAAGTATCAAAGCGAGCTCGAGCTTTTTGGAGGGCGCGGTTTTTTTCAAGCCAGCCAGACCGTCGATTTCTTCCTTCCCGATTGGAACGTGGTCGTGGAGTACGACGGCCCGCACCACTTTTACGACGTCGTGTCTGACCCGAAACGGGCTCGATTTCACAACGGAGGACTTGTGGATGCGTTTGCACTAAATGCGCATACAAATGATCTCGACCATGCATTCACACCCAATGCGCATACAACCAATATCGACCCGGGCGTCACCAAGAACGTCAACACCAGGCTGCGCGATCTGTTTCTCGCGAAGAAAGAAAACGTCCAAAAAGTCGTGTCTCTGCCTTGGTGGGAAATGCGGCTGGTGAAGCACGGGGAGCAGGAGAAGTGGCTTGAAGGAAAGGTCGGGAAGGCGATTGATGAGGTTAAGGCGAGTAGGGAAGGTAAGGACGTCGAGGCGATTAGGGGAGTTAATGACGTCGCGATTAGGGAAGTTAACGACGTCGCGACGGAGAAAGGCGTCGATTCATCGTTTGCGTCGGGAAGTGAAAATCCCAACGCGGGAAACAAACAATCGCTATGTCGACGTTGGATTGACGCGTGTTCCGTTTCGCAAAGAATAAAACTCGAGGTAGAGTTACTCGGCGCCGACGATGACGCGCGGTGGCGCGTGGTTCGCGCGGCGGCGGGGAGGGACGCGACCAAGGTTCGCGCGGCGCTTCGCGGCGAAATCGAAACGACGGGTGAGTAGTGTGAGTTTTTTTCTTTAAAACTTCGCTGCGAAATCGAGACCATGGGTAGTAGTAGTGTGAGTGTTTGTGAAGAATGACCGGTCGTTACAACAAGTCGAATATCCTCACGGGTCCCGATCGCGTATCCTCGAGTAAAGCTCCGAGAAGTAAACCTCGAGGGTGATCAGGAATATTTTTTAGGAGTCGCCGCGGTGCGGTGCCTCCTTAAAGTTCCGCGACGCTGTGGATCCACAAATCGGGGTGCGTCACGTCCATCATCACCTCATGCGAAGCGAGGGCGTCGGCGGGGCAGGTCGTCGTTGGCGGAGACACGGACCAGTCAGAGAAGCAGTGCACGTGTCCTCCAAAGGCGTGCACGAACCCGTCCGCGTCGGTTGCAGCGGCGAATCTGAACCGCGCCGTGGGAATCGGAGCTTTCGTGACCCACGTGTCGTGCTTGGGGTAGTAGTGCACGCTGGTGTGCGTGGCGACTTGTGTGTGCACGCCTCGGTTGTGCGTTTCACCGCCAATCACGAGAATAGAGCCGTCGGAAAGAACCGCGGCAGCTTTGTCGCCGACGGCGGTTGGCATCGGCGATTTCGCGACCCACGCCGCGGCGCCGCCGGCGACGTCCAGTTCGTACATGGTGTCCTTGAAAGCAGTGTTGTCCGCAAACGTGTCCGTGGGGTCGTGGTACCCGCCGATGGCGTAGCCCTTTCCGCCCGACGCGGCGCAGGTCACGTCGCCGCGCGCGTCGGGCAACGCAGGCGCGGTGGCCCACGCCGGCGTGGCGGCGCCGATGTCGAGAACCTCCACGGACTCGAGCGCGGCGTAGCCGGTGGTGTACCCGCCGACGGCGTAGATCTTCTGGCCGACAACGAAGGCACAGAAATCCGACCTACCCACGATGAGATTAGGGCCGGTGTAGTCCCACGTGTCACTCGCGGTGTCGTAGACCCAGGTGGTTTTCAACTGGGGGGTGCCGTCGTCCACGGCGAGGCCGCCGAGGACGTAAATCTTGGTGCCCACGACGGCGGCGGCGTAACGCATGCGGCCGGCTTGCGCGGCGGTCTTGGCGGTTGCGTTGAACGCGTCAATAACAGGGTCGTACTCGCGAACGGTAGCCGTGCTGGCGCCGGCGGTGTCTTGGCCGCCGATCATGAAGATCTTGTCCCCGACCGTGACGGCGAGGAAATCGCTCGTCGCCGCCGGTAACGGTTCTTTGGTGGTCCAAGACCCGGTGCCTGCGAACAGGGACCGAGTGCTGGTGTACCCAGGCGCTGGCGACGCCATGCCGACCCTGATTGTCACGGGGTCGGACGCAGAGGTGTCTTCCATGTAGAAGCCGACATACACCACGAGCGCCAGGGCGATCGCGGAGAACAGCGTCGCGGCTGTCGCGGCGAAGGAGATGCTTTTGCGGAAGCACCCGCCGGATTTTGAGCCCCGATTGTCGGTGGGGAGACCGACGTCGAAGCCGGTTTGGTACGCGGACATTGTGATGGCCGGGCGAAGGTAAAAGAGGTTTTTGTCGCTGTTTGGTGCGTGTGCGTGTTACGCAATCTCGCCTGAGGAAAGGGGGGGGCGGTTAGGGACAGGCGGATGGAAGACGGGGCGACGGTTGGGGAAACGCGATGGGTGCACATCGCGTTTTTCAGATCAGAAAATGGCGGCGGCGTTTCGAGACAGGCGCCGCAACCGCGAACGCGGATCGTGTCTGGACACGCACCGAGTTCCCAGAAACCCGCAATGAATCCACACTCCATAAATTGGCAACGCACGGTAGGCGATCGCCGGGTGGTTTGTACTGCGCGCGTGGTAGTGATAAGGCGGGGAGCCGACACGTCGTCACGTGCAGCAAATCAGCGCCACGAAAAAGTGCACGTTATTTTTTACTGGCCAAAGTTATTGTTGTGGCTGCCCAGGTTTCTCCCCCTCCACTGCCCACCGCACCTGCTCTTCATCATGGGCGCTTGTGTATCTTCCCCCTCCGCGACGAGCCCTGACCCGCGTGAGGGCTCGCGCGCGCCCACGAACACCCCCGAGGTGAAACAAACGCCTTCCCTGCCTTCCGCGTTGCAGCCGTACTCGCCCAGCCTTTCGCCAACAAACCCGAAGAAACCCTCGGACGTCGTAACAACCCTGCCAAAGGAGTGGGTCACGCCGCAATCGGAGGATATCGGCTCCCCCGCGATTGACGCGACGCCGCCTCGCGTGGATCGAAGAACCACTCCATGCCACGCCCTGGTGTCTCGCGTGCGCCAGCGCGCGGAGAGCTTGGACCGTGAAGAGCAGTTCACGTTCAACGCGTTGGAGACGTCCCGGGACGAAAAAGAAAAAAAAAACGAAGGCTCGGCCGGTTTGGCGTTACCCTCGCAAGTGGACCGAACGTACTCGTGCGGCGTGAGTTTGTCCGACGTGGACCCGTTAAGTCCGCACCCGCTTAGTGATACACACGGCAGTGTAGTTTTCGACGCGGATGACGAGCTGACGGACCGGACCATGGATTCGCCGAAGGACGACGAGACGGTGTTCGTTAACGACGCGCAAAAAGAAAAAGAGGACACGACTTCAAAAGCGTGCCCGAAAACCATGACCCCCGACCGAGTCCTCACCACGCAACTCCTTCCAGGGCGACAACTCATCCTGCAAACCACCCCGGAGGGGGAACACGTGCTGGTCGTTTCACCCGCACTGAACAAAAGCAAGGACGCGGGGAAGTAAGTGAGAATCGCGGTCGCGGTCCGTACTGAAAGACGCGTCGCGCCGAACGCCGCGATGAAGTCAACCTGCACGCACTTTTTGGTCACGTACTTCTCCACTTCCTCCTTTCTCCAATTCCTGCTGCGCGGCGGGAAGCGGAGAAATACGAGATCACAAAGTACGTACAGGGTCAGTCCATCATGGCGTTCGGCAAGTTTATGCCTACTATGATCATACGACACTCGATGCTCGAAAAAAAAAACTATGATCATACGACACTCCCAAAACTAGGTCTACTAACTCTCGTCACAAAATCTCTTCGTCCCGATCGCCGCCGTCGCGCCGCGCGGCGTTTTCCACCTCCGCCGCGACCGCTTGTTCCGCCCGCTCCACGTCCTTGTCGATGTGTTTCGTCAGCGCAAGTAAAATCGCCCCGCATAGTAGCCACCCGGACACGGCGATGTTGAAGGCTACTTTCCGTCCGTACAATACGATCAACCCGGCGACAACGGCGGGGCCGCCGCCCTTCCCGACGTCGTCCACCTGCGTGTAAAACGCGAACATCGTGCCTCGCGTTTCGGGCGGGTTCACGTTTAACAGAACCGCGCGGACGTTGGGGGGTGTTACGGCGCACAACACGCCGGCCAACAAACACGCGACGTGCAAGTACGCATCACCCGGGCCGTACTTGCTCACGTTAATCGCAAACACCAGCGGCAAACTCCCAAGCGCCGTGGTGGTGCCCATCAACACCGCGACGGACTTTTTACCCCCGCCGCTCGGGCGGTTATAAACCCTCTGCCCGAAAACGCCGCCGCAAACCGTCCCGACCACCGCGCCTAAACCGAAAAGAGTCACCGCCAACGTCCCTTCCTCCACAGACAAACCCTTCTGGACGTGTAAATAGTCCACGAAATACGCGTTCAGCATTCCCCACGGAACCGTGCCGGGCAAGCCTTGAAGCAGAATAATCAGGTTCGACGGAACCCTTAGTTGCCTCCAAAGCTTTTTAGAGTCGATCGTGGCGGTGTACAGCGCCTCGGCCGGAGGCGTATCGTCTGGAGTTGCGTGTGTACCCCTCTTACCCCTCCTAGATCGGAAACCGAAAGAAGACGGCGGATGGGTAGTGTCCCTCGCCGCGCCGTACGAAGTCGTCTCGGCGGGTACCGTGCCGGCGCCGGCGAGGGTTTCTCGGCGAGGCGGGTTCTCGGTACCAATCGCGTTCGTAGTACTAATCGCGCTCAGGCGTATAGATACCTCCCCCTCGGAAAGGAACTTCCTTTTCTTTTTTTCAGCAAGCACCGCGTGTTCCATCCCCCCCCGTTCCGGTTCGTGGACGGTGGCGTAGGATACCAAGGCCAACAAAATCGCGGGTGCCGCGGACAACACAAACGGCAAACGCCACCCGTACGCGGGGCCCACCGTGCCGGCCATGATCTGCCCGCCCGCGATGCCCGCGCCCGTCGCGACGGTGAGAAACGTGGCGACATACGCCCGTTCGTTTTGGGGAAACAGGTCGCCGCAGATCGAGAACAGTAACGGTAAGCAGCCCCCTACCGCGATGCCGGTTAGCGACCGCACGGCGAACAACTGCCAAAACGTCTTGACCCAGAACGTGGCTAAACACGGGCCTTCGCCTATGACGACGACTACCGCAAGCAAACGCACCCGGTTTGTTTTATCCGCCAGATAGCCTATTACAAGGGAAGCCGGGGCGCCTACCAAGAAGAACGCCAGCTGAAGGTACCCTCCTAGGTACAGGTCTTTCTCCGTGTCACTCAACCCGAACTCCTCAGCCACCGCGCTGAGATTGGGCGAGAGCAAGTTCTGGTCCGCGTACAGAAACGCGGACGTAAGGGTTAACAAGAACACCGCGTACCATCTGCGGTCGGGGGTTTGGGATGAGTTTGTTGTGGCATCGCCGTGTGTATCATTATCATCTGGGTGTGCACCGTCCGTGGCGCCGGGGGTCTCACGCAGCCTTTCATCACCCGTCGTTCCGCGAGTCAAGTCCGCCTCCTCTGCATCGCCCAGAAGGCTGACTTGCGACGCTGAACGAGAGTGATTCACCACGGCGGGGGTCATCTCCATGCGCGGACGAGACCCTTCGCTCGGTCACGGACCGCGGTCCGGAACCGCCCCAACACTGACACAGCGAGGAACACACGGTGCACGCGTGGGCGGTCGTGCGTGCGCGAGTGATGAAGTAAGGGAGACGAGGGCGCCATGTTTTTGTCCAAGCGCAGTAGCTGGTGGACCTCAAAAATCGCCCTTCGGAGCCGTTTTTTCTCGGAGCAGGCTGTGCACTCGACAGGCACTCACGTCGTGCACGCGCGTTCGTCGTCTCGATTGCGTTGGGACGTACCCCCATGCGGTGCCACACGCGCGGCACCGCCCTCGCGCTGGTCCTCGCGCTCGCCTGCGCGACATCCGCGGTCACCGCTTTGTCCAGCGACGTGATGTTTATCGGCGTCGTGCCAGCTCACGTCATCAACACGCGCGTACCGACCGTGGGAACCCCCCGCGCGTTTCCCCGCACGGTTCCACGCACGGTCGTAACCGAGCTTTTATCCCTCGCGGACGTGCGAGGGAAGCTCGCGTACCGACGTGTCCACCGAACCGGCGAGGACGTAGCACCTGAACAAAAGGTCGTTGTCGCGTCCGCCGACGTTTTCGTGGTCTTCACAGAAGCGAACGACTTTTTCGACGACGAAGAATCAGGCGCGGCGGTTCCGTCGACTGAAGAAGCGAGCTACGATTCGTTCACGGAGGTCGGTGACTCATACGATACGACACATGTAGAACAAGTAGAAGAAACAACACTCGAGACGGCCACCGACACACCACCATCTCCGGCCTACGTATCAATCGCCGCGGCGGCGGGCGCGACGAGCGCGGTTTGTTTCTCGACGACATTGATTCTTTTTGGACTTGTTTCGTATTTAGTCACACACTTGTGTAAAGTGTTCGGTTCCGCGTACCGACTCGGGAGTGGGACGGCTGGGGCGGTTTTTACGTTCTGGACGAGGGTGTGGACACGGGCCACGGCGCGTGTGGGTAACACCGGCGGTACCGAAACTAAAGCCACGGCACGCGGAGACGAGAAAGGCGCGGGCGGCGCCGAAACTACAGATCTTTCCAGAACCAACACGGCATGTCGAGAACGCGGTAGGGTTGTTGATGTCAGGCAATTGACATCGACTGATTGTTCACGGATGACGCATAGCCACCGAAACGTGTCGCTGCCGCGTGGGTTCGAGCCCGACGAGCAGGGAAGCGAAATGAAAACACCGCCGCGAAGGTCTTCGCGGTTGACAAAAAAAACGCCGACATCCAAATCGTCGCCGAACTCGCACTTCAACGACGACTTTGGGCCGTCGTCGTCGAGCGCGTCGGAGGAGGAGGATGACTGCTCGCCTATAGCGAGTGAGAGGTGACGAGAACGAATTCCTAGGTATCGTATCGTTGGTGCGGGGTAGTGTGGATTACAAGTAGAGCGCTGCTTGATGATGGTCTGTGATGAATGCCAAAATTTCGACTCTCTTTTTGTAACCGTTTCAAACGGCAGTCTCTCGAAATCGAGACTCCGCCAGCCCGTTGTCGCCAGGCTTGCAAGATTCGTTCAGCCACAGCCCCCGCGCACGCGGCAGGCAGGCCTCGACCGCTGCAAGGCCCACTGCGTTTGGCGCATTTCGCGTGACCCGTCGAAGGCGTCGCGGAGGTGTGACGCGCGCGTGTTGCGTGGCGCGCGTCCGGGACAGGCGTCCGCGTCGAGGAGATTGCGTGAGATTTTGAATCTGGGCGGTGAGGCTTTCCACACCCACGATGGCAAGCGCCCCTCCCAACCGCGTGTTGTACCGCTCGCCTGATGCGCTGCAGAACCTCCGCGTGACGGTTTCGTTAACCCGGGTGAGTGGCCCCCGGGCGGACAGGGCCGCGGAGCTTACGCAACGCTTGGCGCAGGAACGCGGGGAGGCGCAGCAGAAACACGCGTCCGCGGTGGAACTAACGCGACAACACACCGCGGCGGGGGCGGGCGCCATCTTCAGCGATGACCCGCCCGCTTCGCACGTCTCCGACCAAATCGCGGCGAGTCGGGCACAGCAAGCCGCCGCGGCTGCGACCGCGCTGGCGCCTGCGTCCGCGTTTGCCCCGACAGTGCCTCCCTCGGACGCGGATACGATCGTGGACGGCGGCGACGACACGCAAACCGCGCCGGCGACCAACGCGCCTTACGTTCCCCAAATCGGAGGACGCAGGTCGCGGCAAAGCCAGCTGGTGCGAGGCGACACACCACACACAGGGGCGGCGGCGCATTCGGGTACGATGCCTGCGTTCGACCCGTACGGCGCTCCCTCTGTGGCGGCACCCCCGGCACCGGCGGTAGCACCGGCCCCGGCAGTAGCACCGGCCCCGGCAGTAGCACTGGCCCCGGCGGTTGCTCCGGGTACTCCCACCGGCAGAGCCTCTCCCGGGTTCCCGGGCAGGGCGGAGAGGCCCGCGAGGGGCGACAGTCCCGGCGATAAAGCGAGGTCCGACGTCCCGGGCGAACAACCCGGCCCCGTCGTCGAGTCCGCCCAAAACGCGCCTCCCCTGAACTACACCAACGCGCCTCCCGAAACCGAACCTTCCTTCGACCGGGTCGTGGCGTGGCAGGAGAAGATCTTTAGCGTGGCGGAGGCGACGCGGCGCATGGACGGCTCGCCTTCCGCCGCTGAGCAACCCGCGGCGAGTGAGCTGGACCGGAAGTACGATGCCATGGTCCGGGAGAACGGGTTAACGGGCGAGACGATTTACACGTACGTCTCGTCTGACCGGTTTGCGGATGACCTTGACGCGGAAAAAACAGTCACCACCAGTGCCACGGAACGCGTCAACGGTTTGTTCCGGGCCGTGTTCGGCTCACCCGCGGCGAGGGTTTTCGCCGCGAACGCGTTTGGCAAGGACGCCACGAAGTTGCGAACGGAAATCGCGAAAGGCGGGCGGAAACGCGCGGGCGGTCCGGTGACGTTTGTGATTTGCGCGGATTGCGGTGCGTATTTCCCAACTCCAAATCCTTAATCCAGGTGCATGTTTGCCCATGCAAGACTGACACTTTTCTTTTTGCAATCAGGGCCGCTGGAGCTCCCTTCGGACCACCCCGTGATGGTGGCGCGACAAAACACGCACCAAAGCGGCCACCCCGAGGG
>Ga0307488_10003817_pt1 | contig 12566 bp, 10 predicted proteins | sample SB02metaG_FD_202248 | JGI IMG/M metagenome (GOLD analysis project Ga0307488, IMG submission 202248) | Sea-ice brine microbial communities from Beaufort Sea near Barrow, Alaska, United States - SB 0.2 | ecosystem: Environmental > Aquatic > Marine > Coastal | place: USA: Alaska | collected...
TTGATGCGGCTTCTGCGCTGCGTATGGAAGACAGTTCAATTATTGTGCTCGACCCGGTGAATATGTCGGTGGTTAAAGACGGCTTGGCCAATGGCGTTAAAGATTATATCGGCGGCAACTGTACTGTGAGCCTGATGCTGATGAGTCTCGGCGGGCTGTTCAATGCCAACCTGGTGGAGTGGGCTAGCTCTATGACCTATCAGGCGGCCTCTGGTGCCGGTGCGCAGAATATGCGTGAGCTGATCAATCAGATGGGGGTGATTAAGAGCTCCGTGTCTGATGCATTGGCTAACCTTGGTTCAGCTATTTTAGAGATTGATCGTCAGGTGACTGATACATTGCGATCCGATAGTTTCCCAGTGGATAACTGGGGCTACCCCTTAGCCGGCAGTCTGTTGCCTTATATTGATTCCCAACTTGAGAACGGCCAGAGCCGCGAAGAGTGGAAGAATCAGGCGGAGACTAATAAGATTTTGAATCGCGAAGGCAATCCTATTCCTCTGGACGGCCTCTGCGTGCGCATTGGTTCTATGCGCTGCCATAGTCAGGCTTTGACGATTAAGCTGACTCAGGATGTGCCACTGGATGAAATTGAATCCATGTTGGCTGAGTCTAATCAGTGGGCGAAGGTTATTGCCAACGATAAAGAGTCTTCGGTTAAGTACTTAACGCCGGCTGCAGTGACCGGTGGTTTGGATGTTCCGGTTGGTCGTCTGCGTAAAATGAATATGGGCGAACAGTACCTTTCTGCCTTTACCGTGGGTGATCAGCTTCTGTGGGGAGCGGCTGAGCCCTTGCGTCGGATGCTGCGAATTCTCATTGAAGACTAAGTAAACACCAAACTGAGAGATGAATTGACCAATAATGTGCTAAGACTTTAAGGTGGTTAACATCTTGAGATATTGCAGGTTAGCTCCTAAACAATTACTGTAAGGCCCTGTGTAAGCGGCTTTTATTGGGAAATTTTTATGACAATGCGGAAGTGGTCGGCGCTTTTTGTGCAAGGCTCTATTAAGAAGCCTGTAGTTAGTTTTATCACTCACTTCAAATTAGTCTTGGTAGCCAGTGTATTGGCTATCTCTGCGCTAGCTTCAATGCCCTCCGCTTACGCGGTGGGCTTGGGTGAGGTGAGGGTTAACTCGTCGCTGAATGAGCCCTTGGCAGCCAGTATTCAAATTATCAAAGCCGATGATCTGCAAGATAATCAGCTTTTGGTGTCGCTGGCATCGCCTGAAGCGTTTGAGCGGGCGGGGGTGAGTCGAGATTTCTTTCTCAGCCGTCTGCAGTTCTCCGTCGGTCGTGACAGTAGTAACCAGCGCGTTATCAATGTGGTTACCGATCAGCCTGTTGTCGAACCCTACCTAGATTTCCTCGTTCAGCTACAGTGGCCCGAAGGTCGCGTAATGCGGTCCTATACGCTGTTGTTAGACCTACCTATTTATCGTGAAGATCAATCATCTGCAGTGCAGGTTACGCCGCCAAGGACTGACAGTCGTGCAGTCCAGTCTGAGGTTGCAGAGACTTCAGCGCTCGATCGCACTGTCCTATCGGGCGATCGTTATCAGGTAATAGTCGGTGACACCCTGTGGAATGTTGCCGAGCGTCTGCGTCCCAGTGGCGCTACGATATTACAGACCATGGATTCGCTCTATCAGCAAAATTCCAGTGCCTTCTCCAATGGTGATGCCAACCGGTTGATGAAAGGGGCTGTGTTGCGGCTGCCGACTCTGGATCAAATTCGTGATCAAGCTGGGGATATGGTGGCATCGCAAATTGGTCTTGTGGCACCGGTTGTCCGAGATCCGGTAGCGACGGTTAATGATGAGATTGAGATCGTCTACAGTGACGAATATGACTCAGAAGCAGATGTAGAACCTGCCATTTCGGAAGAGAGCGATGCGCGACTGCAGTTGGTCTCGGCATCTGAAGAGGCTGCAGAGTCTTGGGCTAGTGAAGGTTCGGGAGAGCGGTCAGAGTCTGGCTCCTTCTTTGACACACTGGCTGGAGAGACGGTTCAGCAACTGTCTTCTGATCTTGCCGTTGCCAATGATGAGGTGAATAAATTTCAGCTGGAGAATTCTGAGCTCCGCGAGCGTCTAGCACTGCTGGAAGCACAGGTCGCTACTATGGCTGGATTAGTCGAACAGGCGCAAAAGCAGGCTGATCTCGACCGTGCGGCGACAGTCCCAGCTAAAGCTGAAGACAATCTCAGCGCCACATTGCTGGCTGTTCCCGCCTATTTCTGGGCTGCATTGATCGCACTTGTCTTATTTATAGTGGTGTTGGTGATGCGTAAATCCTCATCATCAAGCCGCGATGAAGATGCTCTGAGTGACGAACTGCCTGTGATTAATTATGAAAGCTACGACAGTGATGCCCCAAACAAGGCCACTGCCGCGGCGACCTTGCACGATCTTGAGGAGCTTGAGCTGGATCCAGACGATGATCTGTTCGATGAGTCTGATACCGAGATTTTTGACAGCATGGAAGAGACCGTTGGCGAAGAGATGTTCGATATGATGGTCGAGGCGGTTGCCGAGGCCGAGGTCTATCTCTCCCTGGGAAATACCCCTCAGGCTATAGCGGTTCTTGAAGACGCCCGAGCCGAGGACCCTTCTGATGCTTCGTCGCGTTTAAAGTTGATGGAGATTCTCTTCCGCGAGGGCCGCAGAGACGAGCTGGGCCCGCTCTACGATGAAATACTGTTAACCGAAGACAGCGGCGCCATCGAAATGGCGGCGATTATTGCGGGGCCCCAAAACGCAGCGGTTAAGGCCCTGGATGAGGATGCTAGTGGTTTTGAGGCTGAGGTCAGTTCTGAACTGGATAGCTTTGAGTTTGAGGGCGATATTGAGCTAGAAAGCAGCTCCGAGGTGGAGGACAGCCTTGAGCAGATAGACAGCCCTGAGCCAATCGACAGCCCTGAGCAGGTAAACAGCGAGGAGCCGGTCGAGACTGATTCATACAGCGCGAGTATTCAGAGCTTTGACAGCCAGCACCCCGAGCTAAAAGATCTTGGCTTCTCCGACACTGACTTGGCCGCTCTTGAGCTAGACGACGTCGATATAGATGCTTTGGATATTCAGGATTTTGATATTGATTTAGAAGATTTCCCCAAAGAGTCAAAGAAAGCGCCAGATAACTCAGGGGCCGATGCTGATGCAACGGCAGACCTGAAGTTCCCTGGCAGTGAAGAGCTGGATGAAGAACTAAACGAAGAGCTAAACGAAGAACTCGACGAGATGCTTGCCGATTTTGCTACCGAGTCATCAAGCACTGCTGCAGAAGCGCCAGCTGAAGACGCTTTTAGCGCCCTAGACGACATCAACAGTCTCGACTCAGCTGAGATTAAACTTGATCTGGCCAAGACCTATGTCGAGATGGGTGATCCCGAAGGCGCCAAAGAAATCCTCGAAGAGCTGATTAGTGAGGCTGACGAAGAGGGCAAGGCCAAGGCACAAGCATTACTCGCTAGTATTACTCAGTAGCCTGTAGTTAAACGCCTGTAAATAAAGCCGGTAAAAAAGCTTAGGGCGACCAACCTTAACTGGGCCAACATGGCCCTCAGTGTGTATAATTTCGCCCATGACAGAATTAGATTGGGTCTATAGCCTCAACGGCAAAATTCCCCAGGGGAAGAGCCTTCCCTCAGGCGTTAAACGCTATGCTGCCGTCGTTTCATACGACGGCAGTGCTTTTTGTGGCTTTCAAAAACAAAAGCACAGTCCCTCAGTGCAGCAGGAGCTCGAGCGTGCCCTCAGTTCGGTGGCCAACTCCGAGGTTGTTGTCAGCTGCGCAGGGCGCACCGACACCGCCGTGCATGCCAGTTATCAGGTGATTCACTTTGACAGTGCCGCACTGCGCACCGGGCGCAATTGGGTCAAGGGCTCTAACAGCCAGCTGCCCGACAGTATCGCGCTGCTCTGGGCTGATGAAGTGACTCAGAGCTTCCATGCGCGCTTCAGTGCCACTTCACGCACTTACCGCTATGTTATCCATGCCGCGCCGGCGCGTCCGGCGATACTCTCTCAGGGCGTTACCTGGGTGCGCAACGCCTTAAATACCGCGGCTATGCAAGAGGCCTGTCAGTACTTGCTCGGTGAGCAGGACTTCTCGGCCTTTCGTGGCGCAGGCTGTCAGTCTCTGTCACCCAATCGTAATATCAGTAGCGCCAAGATTATTCAGGCTGGAGAGTTGATCGTTTTTGAGGTGACCGCCAATGCCTTTGTGCTACATATGGTGCGTAATATCATTGGTTCGCTTATGGAAGTCGGTTTTGGCCGTCGCGATCCGGGTTGGATAGGGCAGTTGATCAAGGGCCGTGATCGCACTAAAAGTGCTGCGACAGCGTCCCCCAAGGGGCTCTATTTAGTCAATGTGGGCTATCCCAATGACCCGCTTATTCCCCTGATGCCAAAGGGTCCGCTGTTTTTAAATATCTAGACTAAAGCATTTTAAAACAGTTAGTTAGGGATTTTAGTTAAAGTAGCTTATAGTAATTTATAGCAATTATTTCACAGGTGAAGGCATGTCGGTTCAGGTCAAAATTTGCGGTATCACTACACCAGAGCAAGCACTGATGGTGCAGCAGGCGGGTGCCGATGCATTGGGTTTGGTGATCTATCGCAAGAGTTCACGCTATGTGGATATTCGTCAGGCCATTGCTATCCGCGCGGCGATTGCCTCCGATGTACTCTGTGTTGTGCTGTTGGTGAATGCCGACAAAGAATTTGTTAAGCAGGTGATCGCTGAAGTAAAGCCAGATCTGCTGCAGTTTCACGGCGACGAAAGCGCTGAGTTTTGCCAGCAGTTTGGCTTTCCTTATATCCGTGCGCTGCGCATGCGCGATGATCTGAATATAGCCGCAGAGGCCAAAGCCTTTAAATCGGCTCACAGCCTGCTCTTTGATGCCTGGCATCCTGGTCAATATGGCGGCACCGGTGAGCGCTTTGATTGGGCTAGATTACCCACTGAGCGCAACTTTAATTTAATTCTGGCCGGTGGTTTAACCCCCGACAATGTCGCTGAGTCGGTGGCGGCTGTGGCGCCGGACATGGTTGATGTGAGTGGCGGAGTGGAATCGGCACCAGGGATAAAAGACCCGCTTAGGGTGCGCGATTTTATTCAGCGGGCAAAGGCGGCTATTTAAATACCGAGCTGAGCCCTTCACTTAGTTCTTCACTGCGCCCTTCACCTAGTGAAGAACTGAGTGAAGGGCGCAGTGAACGCCAGATGAAAAATAACCTAATGCACTATTTAGCTCGGCCAATCTGTCGTGTTAAACTGCGCAGCTATTAGGGGTCGAAGGTCAGTCTACAAGTGAAAACTTGCGACCTGTAAGATTCTGGTTTAGTAATGATTAGTACTTATTGATTTGAGTGAAGGAACATAGATGAACTGGCTGAAGCGCATTCGACCCAAAGGACCCGCGGGCACCACAAGTGAACGCTCAAATTCAGTTCCCGAGGGGCTGTGGAAGAAATGTCCCAAATGTGCCTCACCGCTCTACCGTCCAGAGTTAGAACGCAATCTCGATATCTGCCCCAAATGTGAACACCATATGCGTATTGGCGCTCGCCGACGCTTGGATATTTTTCTCGATACCGAAGGCCGCACCGAGGTCGCCCCAGAGGTTGAACCTGTAGACCGCCTAAAGTTTCGTGATGTAAAAAAGTACAAAGATCGCCTCATTGATGCGCAGAAAAAAACCGGTGAAAAAGATGCTCTGGTTGCCATGAGTGGCAGCGTTAAGGGCATACCTGTAGTGGCAGTAGCTTTTGAGTTCGCCTTCCACGGCGGCTCCATGGGTTACGCGGTAGGTGAGAAGTTTACCCGTGCCGCGAAACTGGCTCTGGCGGAAAATAAGCCGCTGATCTGTTTCTCTGCCACCGGTGGTGCACGTATGCAAGAAGCGTTGATCTCGCTGATGCAGATGGCTAAAACCAGCGCCATTCTCGAGCGTATGCGAATCGCCGGCGTTCCCTATATCTCAGTCATGACTGATCCAGTTTACGGCGGTGTGTCAGCTAGTCTGGCCATGTTAGGTGATATCAATGTCGCTGAACCCGGCGCTCGAGCAGGCTTTGCCGGCCCCAATATTATTGAGCAGACGATTCGTCAAAAATTGCCCAAGGGTTTTCAGCGCAGTGAGTTTCTATTGGAGAAGGGCCAGATCGATATGATTGTTGCCCGTCACCAGATGCGCGATCGTCTCTCGAGCATACTCTCAAAATTTATGCACCTGCCAGAACCCGTCGATGCCTGAGCGCAACCTAGCGGAGTGGTTGACTCTGCTAGAAGCGCGGCACCCGGCCGAAATTGATTTAGGACTAGAGCGCGTCGCGGCGGTTTGGTCGGCCATAGGGCAGCAGCGTCACCAGCAGGGCAACCCAATCTCTCTACCTACCACGATTACTGTGGCCGGCACTAATGGCAAAGGCTCCTGTCTCGCCAGTATGCAGGCCGTGGCCCTGGCCCATGGCCATCGTGTTGGTCTGTTCACCTCGCCGCATTTTCTCCGCTACAACGAACGTATCGCTGTCCAGGGACAGCCGGTTGACGATATTAGCATTGTGCGCGCTTTTGATGAGATCGAAGCGGCGCGGGGCGATATCTCTTTAACCTATTTTGAATTTGGTACCCTTGCTGCGCTGTTGGTTTTTGTCGATAGCGAGCTTGATCTGATGCTATTGGAAGTGGGATTGGGCGGGCGCCTTGATGCAATTAATATTATTGATGCCGATGTCGCCGTGGTCACCAGTATTGCCCTAGATCATCAGGCCTGGCTGGGCAATACCCGAGCGTTAATCGCAGTGGAAAAACTCGGCATAGCACGGCCCTCGAGGCCGCTGGTTATCGCCGAGGCGGATGGCCCTGAAGGCTTTGCTGGCATGATTGCCGCCACCGGTGCGCAGCCCTTTGTTATCGAAGAGGATTTCAATCTAACTCTTGAAGGCGATCACTTTAGTCTTAGCGTAAAGGCCTCCGGCGGTGAGACCCAGTGCTTTCAGGGATTGTCGGCGTCTGGATTATTGCCAATCAATAAAGCTGCGGCGCTGCAGGCGTTGACCTGTGCCGGATTTAGCTTGAATGGGGATAAGGTGATTGCGGCACTGGATGGGCTGATCCTGACCGGCCGCCAGCAACAGCTTATGATCAACGGTTGCCCTGTGATTCTCGATGTGGCCCATAATCCCGCTGCGGCCAAGGCTTTGGCAGCTTCCCTGAAGCCGATTAGCGGACGCTATCTAGCCGTCGCCTCGGTGCTCAATGACAAGGACTGGGCGGGTATAGTTGAACCGTTGAGTGGGATTTTCAGCGACTGGCGAGTTGCTGAAATAAGCTCTAGCGACAGGGCGACTAAAGCTCAAACCATGCATGAAGTGTTATACAATGCCGGCCTTTCAAGTAGTTTGTTCGAGTCGGTTGAAGAAGCCTTTAAAAGCGCCCTTGCAGAGGCCGCTAAAGGGACCGGTAAAGACCATGTAATTGTGGTCTTCGGATCTTTTCATACCGTCTCAGCCGTACTTAATATGCAGCGTGAGTCAGATGGGTGTATTCAATGAGTAATGGGTTACAGCAGCGAATAATCGGTGCCCTGGTGCTTGGCGCGCTCGGTTTGATCGTGCTGCCAATCGTATTCGATTTTGCTGATCCGCTAAAAATAGACCGCCAGAGTCGCTTGCCTGCCGCGCCAGAAATTGCCCCCATAGACGTTGCCAAAGCCCAGCGCCCAGAGGGCGATGCCAAATTGGGCAAGATAGACAGTCTGTTTAATATTTCCGAGTCAAAACCCAGTGTTGATGTCAGTGAAGGCTTTTACGGCCTCAATGCAAATGACCTGCCCCGTGCATGGGTGCTTCAGGCTGGCAGTTTTGAAGCGCGAGACAAGGCGGAAGGGCTCATGGAGCGCCTGCGCAAGAGCGGTTTTAAAGCTTTTGTAAAGACTGCGATTGTTGAAAGTACCACTTTCTACCGCGTCTATGTGGGTCCAAAAGCTGACAAGCGCAGAGCCATAGCCGAGAAGGCCAAAATTGATAGCAACTTTGCAACCGATGCGATTGTGTTGCAGTACATTCCCTGATGCGAGGTTAGCCCATGGAAGTCGCCACCGTAGATTGGGTCATTATTGGGCTGGTAGCGCTTTCAGCTCTGATTAGTCTGGTGCGCGGTTTTGTCAAAGAGGCGATGTCGCTGGTTATCTGGATGCTCGCCTTTGCGGTGGCGGTAAATTTTAAACAGCCGGCAGCTGAACTGCTGGTGAATATGATTGATCAGCCGTCGATTCGGCAGTTGGTTGCCTTCGGTGCTTTGTTTGTAGGGACTTTACTGCTCGGCAGTATGGTCAATTTTTTATTAGGTAAATTAGTCAGCTCGACGGGATTGAGCGGAACCGACAGGATGCTCGGACTGGTTTTTGGTGTGTTTCGGGGGTTGTTAATCGTTCTTGCACTGGTGGTAATACTGCCCAGTGCACTGCCGGTTGATCAGGACCCCTGGTGGCAAGCGTCGGCGCTGATACCTGTGTTCCAGAGTTTTGAAGTCTGGGGCAGAGAGACAGCGGTGGCGTTTAAAGATCTACTACTAGGTTGGGTATAACAGATGTGCGGTGTTGTTGGTATTTCCGGAAGTTCAGATGTCAATGTGCGTCTCTATGATGCGTTGACTGTTTTGCAGCATCGCGGTCAGGATGCCGCTGGTATTGTGACCGACAACGACGGTGAGCTTCATGTTTGCAAAGGCGTCGGCCTGGCGCGAGATGTCTTCCTCGATGAGCATATGGCACGACTGGTGGGTACCGTTGGCATCGGCCATGTTCGTTATCCCACGGCCGGTAGCTCTGGTCCAGCTCTGGCGCAGCCGTTTTATGTTAACTCGCCCTATGGTATCTGCATTGCCCACAACGGCAATCTGACCAACGCCGATGAATTGCGCAATCATATTTTCCGCTCCGATCTGCGCCACCTGAATACCGATTCCGATTCTGAAGTGTTGCTCAATGTATTTGCCCACGAATTACAACTGCGCAGAAAGCTCGTACCCTCTAGCGAGGATATTTTTGATGCGGTGAAAAATGTTCATTTGCGCTGTCGCGGAGCCTATGCAGTAGTCGGTCTAGTGGCCAATCACGGCATGTTTGCCTTCCGCGATGTCTTTGGTATTCGTCCCCTCTGTTACGGTTCCCGTGAGACTGAAGCTGGCATCGAGTATGCGGTTGCCTCCGAGAGTGTCGTACTCGACAGCATGGGCTTTGGCCAAATTAAAGATCTGCAGCCCGGTGAAGCGCTGTTTGTCGACAACCAAGGTGATATCCACTTTCAGCAATGTGCGGCCAATCCTGAATTAGTGCCGTGTATTTTTGAACATGTTTACTTTGCCCGCCCGGATTCGATGATGGACGATATTTCGGTGTATAAATGCCGTCTGCGTATGGGTGAGAAACTCGCCGAAAAAGTACTCCGCCTGATGCCCGATCACGATATTGATGTGGTCATCCCGATTCCCGATACCAGTCGCGTGTCAGCTCAAGCCATGGCTGAGACTATGGGTGTGAAACTCCGTGAAGGGTTTATGAAAAATCGTTATATCGGCCGTACCTTTATTATGCCGGGCCAGACTCAGCGGAAGAAGTCAGTGCGCCAAAAGCTCAATGCCGTAAAGCTTGAATTTGCCGGCAAGAATGTGTTGTTGGTGGATGACTCAATTGTCCGTGGCACCACCTCAAAAGAAATTATTCAGATGGCTCGGGATGCCGGCGCGAATAAAGTCTATATGGCATCAGCCGCACCAGGAGTGCGCTATCCTAATGTTTATGGCATTGATATGCCGTCGGCAAAGGAGTTGATTGCACACGGTCGCACTGATGAGGAAGTGGGCGAGATTATTGGCGCCGACTGGATGATCTATCAGGATCTTGAGGATCTGATCGCATCGGCTGCCGATGGCAATTCGTCGATTAAGCGCTTTGAATGTTCGGTGTTTGACGGGGACTATGTGACTGGCGATGTGGACGAAGCCTATCTGGCGCATATCGAAGCCCAGCGCAATGACAATGCCAAGGGTGGCAGTGGCGTGCCTGAAGGCAGACAAAAGAATCAGGTTATTGGTATTCACAATAACAACAGTGCGGCGAATATTAATTAAGTCGCACTGCCATTTGGAGAATTAAATCATTATGTCGGATAACTCAGGCAGCAGGGACAACCAGCAGCCAGCGGCGACAACGGTGGAGGCCTATCAGCAGGCAACCCTGGCGATCCGCAGCGGTCACCATCGCACTCATGAGGCCGAGCACTCAGAGGCGCTGTTCCTCACCTCCAGCTATGTGTTTGAAAATGCCGAGCTGGCGGCCAAGCACTTTAATAATGAGCTGCAGGGCAATGTTTACTCCCGTTACACCAACCCTACCGTGCGCGCGTTTGAAGAGCGGCTCGCGGCGATGGAAGGAGGCGAGCAGGCGGTAGCCACCTCATCCGGTATGGCGGCGAGCCTCAGTGTGGTTATGGCACTGCTGCAGTCTGGAGACCATATCCTCTGCTCCAAGGATGTGTTTGGTAGCACTCGGGTGATGCTCAATAATTACATCGTCAAGTTTGGTGTCGAGGTGAGCTACGTATCACTCACCGATCTCGATGCTTGGCAGCAGGCGATTCAGCCCAACACCAAAATGTTATTTTGCGAAACGCCGTCTAATCCGATGTCGGAAATAGCCGATCTTGAGGCGCTGGCAGCGCTGTCGAAAAAGGCTGGCGCGCTGTTTGTTGTGGATAACTGTTTCTGCACACCGGTGCTGCAAAAGCCTCTGGAATGGGGTGCTGATATAGTCGTTCACTCGGCGACCAAATATCTCGACGGGCAGGGCCGCTGTCTCGGCGGTGCCGTAGTGGGCAACAGCGTGCTAATGGAAAAAATCGTCGGATTCTTGCGCGCAGCGGGTCCGACTATGAGTCCCTTTAATGCCTGGGTGTTCCTCAAAGGGTTGGAGACATTGCGTATCCGCATGCAAGCGCACTCGGCCAATGCCGCAGAGCTTGCCGCTTGGTTGAATGATCACCCCAAGGTGACTAAGGTGTTTTACGCTGGCCTGAAAGAACATCCCGGTCACCTTCTGGCAAAGAAACAGCAGACGGATTTCGGTGGCGTGCTCTCTTTTGAGGTTGCCGGTGGTCGCGAACAGGCCTGGAGGGTAATTGATAACACGCGCATGCTCTCCCTGACCGCGAATTTGGGTGACACTAAAACCACCATAGTGCACCCGGCAACTACTACCCATGGCAGGCTCTCCGATGAGGAGCGTCAACAGGCTGGGATTGGTGAGAATTTAATTCGGATTGCTGTGGGTCTGGAAGATATTGTCGACATTAAAAACGACCTGCAGTTGGGGCTAGATCTGATATAGGTCTTGTATAAAAGCTCAGACGTACAATCTATTATTAATTGGCGCTAAAGTGCCGGGATTCAAACCATGTTCAAATTAGACCTTCCTTCCGCGGATCAGGCATTGCCTGGTCGCGAGACTGTTATGCCAATCAGCAACCGCAATTTCATCAATGGCCAGCCGCTGCAGCCACCATTTGCTGAGGGGCTCTGCTCCGTGGTGGTGGGTATGGGTTGTTTCTGGGGCGCCGAGCGCCGTTTCTGGGAGCAGACGGGCGTGGTCACCACAGCTGTAGGCTACGCTGGAGGAGAGACCCCCAATCCGACTTATGAAGAGGCCTGTTCTGGTTTGACTGGGCATTCAGAAGTGGTGCTGGTGGTTTTTGATCCAGCAGAAATCAGCTTTGAAAAGCTACTCGCAGTGTTTTGGGAGTCTCATGATCCCACTCAGGGCATGCGGCAGGGCAATGACCAAGGCAGTCAGTATCGCTCAGTGATCTACTGTGAGACTGAGAGCCAGTTTGAGGAGGCATTGCTGTCGGCGGAGACTGTGCAGGGTCAATTATCGAAATTGGGTTTTGCTGAAATTACCACTGAGATTCGGATGGCTCCGACATTCTTCTATGCTGAAGAGTATCACCAGCAATATCTGGCGAAAAATCCCGGTGGTTATTGCGGGCTTCGTGGCACAGGTATTAGCTGCGCGATTTAGTCCGGTGGTAATGCTGATGATTGCGACAGAAACTCTGAAAGCTGTCATTAGTTCAGTAGTGTCAACTCGGTCATCCTGCCAGTAGCTCAGGTCTGTCATCCCGGCAGAGCGAAGTGGCGAGGGATTTCGAGTTTTTCGTGCAGGGGGTTGGGTGGTCATAGACCCTAGCCATACCCTTGCGATCGGTCCCATGGATACCCTTTTTTTCAGCGTTCGCATAACTCGCTGGCGCTCAGACAGATGCTCTCTTTTTCTGAAAACAATGGCATCCATAAACGGGCCCTGATTGATCGCAAGGGTATGACCAGGGTCTTTCTGCATTATGGTTGTACTGCTAATAATTTTCTTGCGGGATTGGGGCTTTTTTATCTTTATTGGCAAGAACTGTCATTCCGACGGAGTGTGAGTGAGGAGGGGTCTCATTGCTAGTTTCTGAGATCTCTCACATGCGTTCGAGATGACAGCGCTGTGGTTCTAG
>Ga0307488_10003818_pt1 | contig 12566 bp, 15 predicted proteins | sample SB02metaG_FD_202248 | JGI IMG/M metagenome (GOLD analysis project Ga0307488, IMG submission 202248) | Sea-ice brine microbial communities from Beaufort Sea near Barrow, Alaska, United States - SB 0.2 | ecosystem: Environmental > Aquatic > Marine > Coastal | place: USA: Alaska | collected...
ATTGGTCAGAAAAGTCTTTTAACTCCATCTTCATTAAGGTATTCATCTTCTTAACAAAGGCAGGACTTAATTTCATGTAACCCATTGAAGGACCAAAGGGTGATATATACTCCTCATCCTTCTTAGGTACATACATTTTTGAGTGTGCTGTCATTGTCTATACCTACCTAGCTGAACCAGATACGTCATATATAAAGTTGCCTGACCTTATAGCTTCCATTATTGTGTCAGCTTGTTTTTCATACTGTTGAGCAGACATTTTTTGAACAGAGGACTCAAGTATTTTTTTATTAGATTCTGTAGCATCAACTTTACTTTTTGTAGATTTCGTGCCAACTTCCATAGCAGCACTCTTATCACTCTTTGTCTTAGTTTCCTTACTAATTCCTTTGTCTGATTTGTACAAGTCAATAGCTCTTGCTGCTGACCTCGCATCATTATCGTTCTCATATAGTGCATCCTGTACCCATTTAGGTTGTTCATCTGCCCAATCATGGAACGCATCACTATCTCTAATATCATTAAAGTCAGGATGAATCCTCATTAATTCTGCTTCAGCCTTATCTTTTTGTGCATCAGCAGACATAGCATCTATCTTTTGTATTCGGCTTTCTAGCTCAAGTGATTGTTCCTTTGCTTTTTTCATAGCAATAGTTTCAACAATTTTTGCTACATCAGGATACTCTTTTGCCCATGCTTCTATGTCTTGATCTGACTTAGGCAATTTCATTTCTTTTTTAGTTGCTTTACCTAGTTGTTCTTTTAACGCATCTAGTTGTTTTTGAAACTGCTTTTCTTTATCTTGGGTATGTCTGCGTAAATCTCCATAACGTTTTTTAAAAGTTTTTTCTTCAGCAGAAGACGGTTCTTCTTCATCCTGCGTTTTCTCTTCACTAGTTTCAACTTCACCTTTTTGCTCTTTAATTAGTTGTTCTAGTTCTTCTTCATCTTTTTTTACTCTCTCTTCTTGAGAATAAGGTCTATTCATAAACATTGCTGTTTTAGGTGTCGCTTCTTTTGTCATTATAGTATTAGCTTCTTCAGCCATTTTGTCTTCTCCTTTGTGGGGTTATCGTAGCCATTTATTGTTGGGGGATAAGTAGCCTTTAATTTTGCAGGTTATCGTGCTGCTAATCCACGTCTTTTCTCCATAAATACATTTTGAAACTCTCTGACAAAGTCAGGTCCTAGTACTTTAATTATCAATGAGCCATTAGGTCCTGCTAATAATTCCTGTAATTGTTGCTTTTCAGCAGGTGTTAAATCTCTAAATCTTTGTTTAACTTCTGCAATTTGTAATACTTCCATATTATTATCTCCCTATTAATCCTCTTAAATAACACGTTGGGTACACAAATAAGTACGCAAGTGATTTCATTAACTTAGATGTTTTATTTTCCTGATGTGATTTAGCCATAGCCTTAACAAAAGGTGTGGCTATTTTTGCTGTAATTTTACCTAGTAGTGTGTCATTCATTATTTGGTAAGCTAACGGATATGCTATTTTAGAGTATCCTAATCTTATTAATCTATTCTTAACACCTTTTACATATTCTATATCACCTTCATACTGTTTTGCTGTAATATAATTTTTATAGAATAGTGCAAAAGATATATGTCCATTCCTCACTATATTATGAACAGGTAGTCCATTAGCATAATGTGTATGGTCTCCATCTAAGTATAGATTATACAGCATCTCACCTTCTTTGGCAAGAACTTTTTTATATTTAAAATATTCTTTTGCATTTTCTACTTCACCTAGCCATGGATGATATTGATCATTTTGTTTATTATTAAATGACATAAGAACTCCTGTTCCAAAGTTTTGATTTTTACCATATATACTATTTTTAACAGGTGTAAATTTGTAGAAAGGATGACTAGCAGTTATAAAAGGTTTCTTATAGCCTTCCATTTGTACTAACTCAGGTCTGTTATCATTAGTTACTTTATGTATATCCATGCCAAGAACTTCATTAGGTTCTCCATATATACCTAAAACAACATCTCCTTTTTTAAGTTTTTCAATGGTAATAGTACCACCTTTGTATAGTTTAACTTTAGTACCTTTTGTAAAACAACTATCACTAGCACCACCACCGTCATTATCCGTATTAATACTACCTAGTCCTTGGTCAGCAGGAGTGCCTTGTGAAGGAGCACCGTCTGTAGGTGAGCCTGTTGAAGCTTGTTGACCTGAGTCTACAGTAGTCTGTGTATCCTGACCCCAATCATGGTCTGGTGAATATGAAATTGCACCATTAGAAGCTACTCCTGTGGCAGTTCCTTGTTTATCAGCTACACCTGAACCATAGGAATCAAACCCATGAGAGTTAGGTCCTGAGTCATAATTTCCTAACGCATCAGGTTCTACATCAGCAGAGATGTTTTCTACATCTACATTTGCTACATCTACACTTGGATCAGAAACATTAGGACTAGTACTACCTGCAATATTATTTTCTTCTTCGGCGATACCAAACATAGCATTAATATCATCTAGTGCTTGCTGACCTTTATCACTTACAGAGGGTGCACTAACACTAGGAGTAAATCCATACTTATCTGTATCAATAGATGCTAATCCCATACTTCTATTTCCATAAGGATCAGTTACAGTACTTAGTTGCGTTGTTGCCGCAATAGCACTTTGTCTACCTTTAGTAGACCCTCTAATAGATGCTATCTGTCCTTTAGTTTGTTGTTCAATTAAACTCTGCACTTGAGGGGAAGTCTGAACAAAACTAGCTCTACCTGATTTTACAGCATCATCAACATTTGCTATAGATATAGTACCATTCATATTATAGGATATTCCATACTCTACTCCACCTATAGTAGTTCTAGCTCCACCTAAACCTGCATCCATCTCAGGATCACTATCGTTACCGTCACTAGTTAATTGAGTAGTATCTACCCTAGGAGAAACGGTTACAGGGTCTTGTGTTGTTGGATCATCTGCCGATACATCATCTGGGTCTACATACATATAACCTTCAGGTATTGGATAAATAGGTTGACCACCCTTAAATGGAATATTTAAAATCATACCAGATTCACTTCTATATTTACGCATTTCATCATATTGTCCATACTTATCGCCTACTAAGTTTTCAAATGTAGAAATACTTTGTGTACTAGGTGTTATTGTATTAAAGTAAGATGGATTGTAGCCACCTACAGGTGTAGGATTATATGCAGGTATAGTAGGTACATTATACATTTGTGGTGAAACATTTTGATTATACTGCTGTGTAGGTAGTAATTGACCAGCAAATTGTGAAGGGTTATATACCACATTAGGTGCTGAATTTACAAATGTACCATTCGCTGCATTTACAACTCCACCCTGAGCCATTTCCATTGGTTCATCTTCTAAATCTAAGTCAGATAGATCAAAGGGTGTGTCATCAGATATAATAGCTTCATCGCTGTTGCCCATTTGACCCATGTCTTCCATTCTTTGTAAACCTGCTTTTGCTTTTTGTCTAAGCTTCATTAAAAGGTCTAAACCTAAATACCTCACTACGTCAGCAGGAAATACAAACTCTCCTTCACTTAACTGTGCCGGTATATCATCTCTCACTTCTTCTTGTGTTGATCCTGATGGTACATCATTACCTGATATAGGGTCTATACTACCACCCTCATCTTTAAGACCACCATCTTGAAACATTTCCATTTGATTATACATAGTTACTCCACCCTTTGCTAATTGTAATCCACCTTTGTTGCGTTTATTAAACCCACCTAATATTTTATCAGTTCTACCGTACTTATCTGGTTCTTTAAATATAGCACTTGTATCATCTAACATCTTTTCTGTTATTTGTTCGTCTGTATATAAATTTGAATCTCTTAGTAGCTCTTGTCTTCTTGCATATCTTTGCTCAACAAGTTGAGCTTCCATCTCTCCATAATCGGTTCTATACAATCGCCTTGCTTCATTATCTATATCTCTTTTATAATTTAATAATGCTGTATCTTGTTTATATCTTTTAAGTTGTTCTTTTTCTAATTTAACTAATGCTTTATCACTTATATCTATGTTTACTCTTGCTTTATTATAAGCTTTATTTACAAAACTTATTAACTCATCTTCTGACTGTAAATTTGCATATACATATGTGGCAAATGCATTATTACTTTTAAATCCAAAAGCACTTTTAATTTTTTTAAAGGGTAGGTCTTCTGTAAACACATTATTAGCATATTGAATAAGAGCTTCAGTAGGTTTTATTTTTTTTAATGATTCATACTCACCTTTATATAAACCTAATCTATTTTTAGCATCTAATAAAACTTCATAATTTCTTAAAAATTCTATTTTTCTATCACCAGTAAAATTAATAATATCCTCAAAAATATTATCTCCTAGATTAATTAATTTACTATTAGAACCATCTTCTATGGCTTTTTCTAAAGAACCTGCTTCTTGATACACACTATATGACTTGTCTGAACTAATATTAATAGAGTAAGGTATATCTATTTCTTTTTTATAAGCACCTCTAGGAAGTGAATAATAACCGTCTTTATCTATAGCATTAAATATTACATCTTTAGTATCTAATACACTAGTTCCATTTTTAAATGTTTCCCTATGTTGTACTGCATGTTGTACTTCGTGTATTAAAGTTGACATAGTATAGTCGGCTTGTTCTTGGGCAGTCCTAGTAGGACTAATTAAATTCTTCATATTTAATTGTATATAATCTCTATTTAAATTATAAAATCCTAGTGTTTTTGATCCTGATAAAGCATCTTCTGTATCTGAACCGTAGTTCAATACTACTTTTATATTTTTTAAAGCATCAAATTCTTGACCATCAACTTTTAACTTTTTAAAATACTCTTTATATATAGAATCATATTTTAAAAGGTTATTTAGTGTTATTGTTTTTGTTTTAAGTACCTTACCATCACTATCTACATCAAATTTAAAATCTTTTGGGTTTTTCTTTAAAACAGCATCTCTGTCGTCTAAATCAAATCTAAACTTACCATCGCTGCCTACGTAACCACCACCTGTTTTTTTAAATATTACTTTAGGGTCATTTATACCCTGTTTAACTAAATCATCATATATAGTTTCAGCTTTTCTACCTGTCTCTGTTTGTGTTCCAATTATAGTAGGATTTATAGTAGGTTTATTAGCAAGTTCAGCGGCAGATGGTATACTAGGTGTACTTGTATCAATAGGTTTACTAACATTAGTTTTATCCAACAATTTATTAGTTTCATTTATAGACTTTATAGGAACATTATTAGTAGTAGCTAATGCATCAGGACCGGATGGTGGAAATCCTTGCATTATTTCCATTTGTTTATTCATTAAAGGTTGAGCTTTATCTAGACCACCCTTTATAATTTTTTTACCTGCTCTACCTAAAGGTCCTGCTATAGGAAGTAATCCAGCAGTAACAGCAGTTGTGTATAGAGCACCCATACCTAACTTCTTAAAGTCTGATTCCCTATAACCTTCTTCAAATAATTTTTTTATCTGTTTAATATCATCTGGTAATTCTTTAACAGCAATAACTTCACCTGTTCCCGGAGCTATAGAAGCAGCCATATACATTTGTTCTTTGGTAATACCTTCTTTAGTATCTTGTTCCATTTTACCTAAAACGTTTTGAAATTGTTGTCGTGTAGAACTAGCCATTATTTACAGAATCCCTTAATAATTTCATTCGTCTTAATGTTGCTATAGCTCCTTGTGATCTATGCACCATAATTGTATTATCCGTTTGCTCTAAAGCTTTATGTTGTTGCTCTATTAATGCATCAATGTAATCATTGAAGCTGTTCATTAGTTTGAGGTTGTTCACCAACGGTTTGAGTTGGCTGAGTATTTGCTTGTCCACCTTGTTGAGGTACTCCTGTAAATCCTTGTTCACCCGGAACTGGAGCTTGTCCGATGCCTATATTAGCACCACCTGCTCCTGTAGGGTCTAATGGGTTTGCACCTACTGGTGGTTGCCCTTCTTGTGGGGGTTGCCCTTGAGGTTGTACAGGAGGTCCTTGAAACTGTTTCATTAACTCTGCCTGTACTGCCGCTTCATCCATATTGTTAGTTACCTTTTCAGGGTCAAGATCAAGTGCCTTAGCAATCTCTGTGATAACATACTGAAACTTAGCAAAGGGTGCAAGTACAGGATTAGATGCAACTTGTAAGAAGGACATTAATCTTTGACTACGTACTTCATTAGCCATTAAACTTTCAGTACCACGTGCTTTCACTTCTAAGTCACCACGTATCTTTGGATCAAAGTCAAACTGCATATTAAATCTAAACAATCCTTCTCCAATAGGTCTAAGCAAGTAGTCATCTACATTTTTAATAACAGTTTTTATATTACCACTCGCTGCGTTCATTAACATAGATATACCACTAGCTGTTCTACCTACTCCTGTAACACCTGTCTGTCCATGTGAGAATGAAGGTATACTTGTACTTTCATCTGCAAGCTGTCTAGCTTTATCAAATAGCTGTAAATTTTCTCCTGATACATTTGGAAACTTAGTACCAAAAATAGCTTGACCCGGAGCACCACCCTGTCTTCTAAATATCTTGCCCGGATATACTGATAGGTCTTGACCCGGAACTAGGTTTGTCTCATCTACTTCAATAAGTAAATTACCAGATAAAACAGCATTATCAACAGCCATTCTCATAAAACCATTCATTAATGTTTGTGTATCATCCATGTTCTCAGCTACACCTACACCAAAAAAAGAATAAGGATTAAGCTCATAAGGGGATGCCATGTAAGGTATCTTAGATGGTTTAAAAGGGTTTAGAACAACTCTTAGTAGTCTACCATTACAACACCATATATTTGCTTGTAATTCTTCAAAGTCTTCTAATTCTTTAGGTATAGATACACCCTGTTCTAAGAGCATATCAATCTCAATCATACCCCAATACTCAAGAACTTCATATCTTTCTACGTAGCTATCTTGATTATAGTCTGATAAGTCATCTTCCCAATACTTCTTAACATAATTTTCACCTTCTTGTATAGCTTCTTCTATTACACTAGCTCTAAAGAAAGGTCTACGTTTCAAAGCACGTAAAGCCGACCTAGACATTTTATGTCTTTCAATAATGTATTGTGCATCATCTATATTATTAGCATCAGGATCAGGATAAAAATCCCATACTGATACATGTGTTATATTAGGTGTAGTTTTAAATACAGGTGAGTATTCACCCTCCTCATCCCAATTAGGATATTCTTTATCTACAGCAAAAGGACCTTTCATAACCCCTGTACCAAATAGTGCCATTTCAAATGCTGTACTTCTTAAATGTTTATTAGCATGTGACTCTTCTAATTGGTCGTGGATTTTCTTTTCCATATTTTTTGCCGCAACCATTGCAGGACTAAACGTGATTGCTGTAGGAGTTTTACCCACACCTTCTTTAAGATTACCAATATCTTTAAGGTTTTCTTCCAAAGGTCCAAGGCTACTTTGCAAGCTTTTTTCTGTTGCACCTTTAGGCAAGTCTTTACCATCTCCCTTAAAACCATAAGGGGAAGTATCAGTTGATCTGTTACGCAATTCTTCAGGTTCTTTAGGATCAAAGTTAACATCTTTAGCTACTCCTTCTGGTATTGTAGTTGGATCAACACTTAATGGAAATTTGTTATTAGCAAATAATACATCAACTATTTGACCATATGCTGCTAGAGTTTTAGTCTTCGTTACTTTTATAAATATTCTTGACTTTTCTGCTTCAGTAAACTGAACATCAGGTGAGTATAGTCCTCTGTAGTTTCTATATGCTCTTGTCCATCGTTGCTCATCTTCATATCTATAGTCTTCTGATTTTTTAAATTTACCTATTACATAGTCTGCTAGATTATCAAAAGCAACATCAGATACAAAAGAATCTTCTGAGTCTTCTAATGCAATCGCATCATCTTCCATATTTATTTCATTTTGTTCTGCCATATTTAATATCCAAAAGTTGCATCTGCTATAGGCATACCCATACTAGGTCTACCCATAGGATCATAGTCAAACACACTAAATCGTGGTCTTGACATTATACCATATCTTAACGCATCGTACAAGTGATCTTCCGAATGTGTGTCAATATCTTCCGGATTTTTTTTGTCAATCGGTAAGGCTGGTAGTTGTGCTGTAATGTTCGTGCAAGTATTAAAGAAAACAAGTCTTGGTTGCTCCGTATATTCATCTACTTGTAAACGTCTATGTATCTCATTCTTTCCTGATACACGACTGCCTTTACTTCTATCTGATGGTCTAAACCTACATCCTCTCATAATCATTTGTTCTGCAAGAGAAGGTCCTGTGTCTCCACGTTTGTGCCATAGAGAACTATCTAAAACACCATACTTCATATTACCGTCTTCAGCTTCTAATTCATTTATCATATCTGCCAAATCTGCGGCAAGGACTTTTCCAACGTACAACTCTCTATAAACAATAATTTGTTCAGCAGGTGATACAGCAAACCAAAGCACCCCAGACTTACTACCATAACCATAATCGCAAGCTCTAAACTTAACCCAGTTATTAGGTATTTTAAAAGGCTCAATAATATGAATATTCCTATCAAACTCAGTAAAAGCAGCACCTTCTTTAATATCCCAGTCACCATCAAGTAACTGTTTTCTTTGTTGTTCAGGCAAGGATAATAACATTGCTTCGTAATCTCCCTGCTTTGAGAGATAAGGATTGTCTGATAATCGTGCTGGGATAAATCGCCTTTTAAATAATGCTTTTCCACCTTTTTCATGCCCACTTGGGTATCTAAGCACTTCTCCTGATTCAATATCCGTAGCATCAAACTTCTTTCCATAGGGTGAAGGGTCAATAAACATTTTCTTTACCCAGTGATGCCCTCTTCCTCCGGGGTTTGTTGTAGCTCTCATAAATATAGGTAAATCTTCTGCTGTGGAACGTAACCTTGATCTCATGTAGTTCCAAGCAAAAGGAGTTGCCCATTGTGTTAATTCGTCAAAGCCTATCCAACTAAAAGCTAAACCCTGATATCTTAAAACGTCATCATCTCTATCTAAATAAGACATCCATAATCTTGCACCTGATGGTGCTACCCACTGCATCTTTCTTTCTGACCATTTAATTCCGGGCCATATCCTTGGGTATATCTCTTGAGACTTGTATATAAGTTCTCTTAATTCTTCTGTAGTATGTCGTAGCAATAAACCACTAAAAGCAGGATGACCCATATATCTTAGTGGGTCTGCAAGCATGGCATAACTTTTACCACCCCCTGCTGAACCACCATAAAGAACTTCTCTTTCACCTGCTGCAAGGAACTCTGTTTGAGGACCATCGTTAGGCTTAAAGATTATATTATTACGTTCTTCTACATCTAGTCTTTCAATCTTAATAGCACTAGATGTTTTAGGCTTTTGCACCTGTTCTGGCTTCTTCGATTTCTTTCGCCTTGGCGATTGCCTTTTCTGCATAGTCTGCCCACTTGCGTAAGCTTCTAGCTGTGTTCTTACGTTGTTGCTCATGTTGTAATCTTTTCCTTAATCCTACGTGAGAGATATACCTACCTGTTTGTTTTGTTAGCCAATTAGCTACTTCTCTGTACGAATACTGTTTAATGTAGTTTCTAGCCATCTCTAGCTTGTCTAACTCTAATTCTATAGGGTCTAGTACATCAGAATCTTTTTCGCTTTGTACGTAGCCGAATGGAACAGTACGAGCTATACGAGGTATTTGAATCCAATTATTATCTTCTTTTATGTCTGTAGGTTGTGGTAATTTCCATTGTCCAGCAGTTCTAGTCATCATCTTCTTCTGTTTTCTTTACAGGCATTAACATAACACCACCTGTAGCTTCTACTTGCATCTTCTCTGTTTTAACTAAACCTGTTCTATCAAGAAGTTCTTTTGCTGCTGCCATCTTATCTCTAATACCTAACTCTGTAGGATCAGTTAAACCACCTACCATAGCTACAGCTGCTCTTGGTGCATTTCTACTCATGTATAGTTGTGTTGCTTCCATGATTTCGTCTTTCATAGATTTAACTATATCAGATGTAGATGTACCATCGGCATACCCTGCTAGTTTTTTAGCAGTTACAACATCACCACCTGCTTGGTCAAATAAGACCTGCAAGAAAGTTTGTTGCATTTCTGTTAATTCTTTACTCATGCTGGTATTTCCTTTATCATTTGTTTTTCAACACGATCTATTAAACGTTGTGCTCTATTGGGTGTTTGACGAAACCAATTACTGTCTTGCATTTCGTCTGACATACTTGCCCAATCTAAATCCTCTACTGCAGCAATCATGTTCTTAAATTTGCTCAAGCGAGGTCTACCTAATTGAAAACACATATTAGCTAATACATGTTGTATTTCATCAGGTAGGTTATTAAATTGCGAGAAGAGTAGGTTACAATCTTTTATAGTTGTTTCTATATCTTTCGCAAACCAGTCATCCACTTGTTGATGTGGTATCTTTGTTCCTATAGGACCTGAGTATATTTCTTCATCCCACTCAGTAATAAGGTGTCCTATTCCCCCGGTTACATGCCCTAGTGAACATCTATAGGTTTCATACTTTACACCTTCGTCATCTGCTATCTCATCCTGTAGTTTAATTAAATTCATTTTATTTCTTTTTCTTTTTTAAAGGCACATTCATTTCTTTAAATTCTTTTTTCTTTACTTTTTTATACACATCTTTTGGTTTTTGTTTTACAGAGGTAAGCTTGAAATTTTTAAATGTTTTAGGGTCTGGTAGTTTTATAGTACTTCCGGGTTTCATCATCTTTTGTTCTATAGTGGCTGCTGTAGGAGAATCCTTACCTTTACCTGTTTGAAATTTAGGATTTATTTTCATAAGTTGTTTTAGTGTAACACCATTAGCTTTTGCAATAGCACTTAATGTATCATCTTTTTTTATTTTATATGATTTGGTCATGCTACTTGCACCACCAGCTTTTGTTGCTGTTATTAAATCGTCTATAAATGACATTATTTTTTCCCTATTATTTTCATTGCTTGTCCTGCTCCTTTAATACCAAAGGATGCACTTATGGCTATAAACAAAAGATACTGATACCACTCAGGGAGTGTATTCAATACTTCAAAGCCTACTCTTACGTATTCTGTCATGCTAGGTATAAATACAAGTATAGCAGGTAAAAGTAGAACCGTCAAGGCAAATTCGTCTTTCCAGCTATTATCTGTAGCATCTGCCATAGACTTCTCCCACTGTACCTCACCTGTAGCCACTTTCTCTGCTACTGCTGCTTTAGCTTTAGCCTGTGCAACTTTAGCCTGTCCATCGGCTTTGACCTTCTCAACCTTACTAGTCATCCAAGAACTCGCTAGATTTGCTATAGGTCCTATAAGTGCTGTAAACATTATTTCCCCTTATTAAACTTTGAATCTATCCAACACTTGCCATAGTATAAGATAAATAACCATACTGTAAACAAAACACCTTCAACATAACTAAGTTCATTCCACGCATCTAATATCATATTATCCATTATAGTCTCCTTGTACCTTCTTTAACTTGCTGTGCTCTTAATGATGCAACGTGTTTATTATAAAACCAATTACCTATCTTTAGGAACGGTTTTGCCATAGCCAAGTATATCCAATATATCTTGAGTCTCATCTGAACCTCGCAGTCTTTTGTGCAATCTTACGTGGCTGTTTAGATACTTGTTTACCTCGTTTAGTTGCTTTTCGTTTAGCAGCCGAACTGGCTGAGTATTCTGCACTTGATAAAGCTTTAATCGCCGCCGTAGGGAGATAACGTTCACCGGTAGCCTTTTTCCCTTGTGTACTAGGTTTGCCACTCTTAGTTCTCCATTTTTGTTTAGTCCAATTTGCTAGTGACTTTTGTGGTGCTTTCATAAGCTTCCTTTATCTCTTCTATTGTTCTATTGCATCCTATACAAATATTTTCTTCTAGTTTGCAGATACCCACACATGGACTACTTGACTGCACTATTCTACTTTACTAATACTTATGCTAGTTTCAATAATTCCATCGCCTTGTGCCCTATTGATATACACTGTTCCTAATAAGGCTAAGAAGCCACCTATTATAGCTATTACAAAAAATATTGCTATGGCTTCACCTATTTGTTTTCTAATCTTCTGTTGTTTATATATTGTCTCTTGTCGTTCTTTTCTTATCTGACCTTCCATTTGAAGAAGCTCATCATAAGCCTGTGGTCCTTGTGTCATGTTTAGGTACATCTTGAGTTCATACCGTTGTTCTTCTAGTTTTTTTTTAGCAGCATAAGCTTCTAAAGCCATTGATTCTACACTACCTGCTCCAAAGACCTTACCAAATATCCCCGGATTCTTAGCTTGCTTCTGTGCGTTGTCCACATCTGAAGCTGCTCCCATCCAACGACTTACGTCACCTGACATTTGTTCCAAATCACGACCTACTGCAAAGCCTTGTTTAATTGCACTAAATGCTTTAGATGCTACTCCAACTGCAAGGCTTATAGTCAATGGGTCCATTATTTTTTCCTTATAGGTTTGCAGTATGCAGTTATCTGTAAATTAGCTCCTTG
>Ga0307488_10003819_pt1 | contig 12566 bp, 6 predicted proteins | sample SB02metaG_FD_202248 | JGI IMG/M metagenome (GOLD analysis project Ga0307488, IMG submission 202248) | Sea-ice brine microbial communities from Beaufort Sea near Barrow, Alaska, United States - SB 0.2 | ecosystem: Environmental > Aquatic > Marine > Coastal | place: USA: Alaska | collected 2017-05-06
TTATTTATATTATTATTTTCCATATTATTTTCCATATTATTTTCCATATCATTTTCCATATCATTTTCCATATCATTTTCAGTTTCCATTTCACTATTATTATTTCTATTATTATTTATATCAATACTACTACAAGTTTGTATGTGAGATAAATAATCATAATATTGATAAACATTATTACAATTTTGACACACCATAAGCATTGTTTCAAATTCCATTTTATAATTATTTTATATATAAATAATTGTTTATATTATTGTTTATATTATTTTTACATTTATTTTTATATTAAATATTATTAAATTAAAAATTGAATTTAAAAAAATAATAATAGTTATATATACATATTTTTAATATAATAAAATAAAAATGAGTAATTTTCAATGTGTAAAAGAATTTAATCGTGCTTTTGATATGGTTTCTAAAGAACCAAAAACATATATTGGTTATGATGAAACTAATAATGGTATTATTAAGATAAATCCTTATAAATATAGTCGTATCGATGTTTTTGATAAACATTCTATTATTCGTCTTCGTCTTAACTTAATTAAAGAAGAAACAAAAGAATTAAATGATGCTATAGAGCAAAATGATTTTAAAGAAACACGTGATGCTATTGGTGATATTTTATATGTTGTATATGGTATGGCTGATGTTTTAGGTATTGATATTGATTATATATTTAGTAATACATTACATAATGAAATTGTTAAATATTATATTGATAATAAAAATAATGAAAATAGTGATAATATATTTATCGATAAAATTATTAATGAAACTGAAAATGGTTTAAAAAAAATAACAAATTATAATTATGTTAAATTATTTTTAAGTGAAATTATTAATAATGATAACGAATTATATAATAATAATAATAATATTACAAAATTACGTAGTGAATTTCTAACTCAATTAAATAATGAATATTTAAAATTAGAAAAAGAATGCGAAATTGAAACTATTTATTATGATACTACTTTAAAATATCAAATGTTTGAACAAAAAATTTTAACTGTTTCTCAAATAATATATAATTTACTTAAACTAACTTATATTTTGGCAGTTCTTTATAATGTTAATGCTGATAATGATTTTGCGATTATTCATGAAAGTAATATGAGTAAATTATGTGACACCGAAGAAGATGCTATTAAAACAGTTGAAAGTTATGTAATTAAATATAAAAATGGAGGTAGTCCATATGATAGTCCATATTATTATGAATTACCAGAATTAAAAAAATGGATTGTTAAAAATAAATCATCTGGAAAAGCTTTAAAAAATATTAAATATAAAGAAGTTTCTTTTACTGAAAGTTGAAAAATGTTTAATTTTTAATTTTTAATTTTTAATTTTTAATTTTTAATTTTTTTATTAATTTGTAAAATAAGAATGATTTATACATTCAACTATATTATATCTTTTATCAGGGTCTATTTCTATCATTTTTAATAATAAATCATATAATAAAGTATTTTCTCTAACATCAACATTACTATAATCTTTATAGTGTAAAGTATCAAATAGTGTAATACCTAAAGCATAAATATCACTTTTTTGTATATAACTATTGTAATTTTGATTTGTATTTAAGCCAAAATATTTATCTATTAAAGTATCATTTTGATGTAAAAAATTTATTTTTTTATATAATTTAGAAATAGTTTCTTCTAATTTATTTATCATACTATCTTCACCAATACGTTGTAAAGCTTCTTTTATGTGTTTTGTTTTTTCTTTAATTTCTTTTTTTACATAATCTATAGATTTAGTATTATATTTTATTAAACTATATGAAATATATCGTTCAGGGGCTAAATATCTATATGTTCCTGATAAATCTATGGATTTTTTATTTATTTGTGATGGTAAAATATATTTACTTAATCCAAAATCTATATATCTAACATTCATTATGTCTAAAATATCAGGTATTTTATTTGACATATCAACATTTTTTAATTTAGATATTTTATTTGGGTCTAAATATAACATTATATTTTTTTGTTTTATATCTTTATTTACTATTTTATACTTATGCATATATGCTATACCTATTAATAAATGTTTAAAAATAGCTTTTATATTAACTATAAATAATTTATGCATTATTGATTTTATATTATTTGTTTTTTTTCTATCAACTTTCATTATTTTAGAAAGACTTATACCTCCAAAAGGTAATATTAAATTAAACGGTTTATCATCTAAATTCATATGACAATATTTTTTATCTAAATTTGGTTTAGATGACGTATTATATTTTTTGTGTTTATCATTTTTATACTTTACATTAATAACATCTGTTCTATCTTTTGGTAAATTTGTAATATTACAATAATCTATTACCGTAATAAAAAACTTATTGTCAGGGTCTATTTTATTCAAAATAGTAGATATTTCAATTTCATGACTTATATCTTCTATATTGCTATTTGATACTATTTTACTAACATAATTATTAATATTTTTAATATCTTTATTTAAATGATTACAAGGTAGGGCAGGTTTAACAACACACCCAAATCCACCTTTATCAAGAAATTTACCACCTTTTAATTTAAATAGTTTTTTTTGTGTAGTTACTTTTTTTTGTTTAAATTTTTTAGTTTTATTTAAATTAGTTTTATATTTAATTTTATATTTAATTTTATATTTAGTTTTATATTTAGTTTTATATTTTTTACTTAAATAATTATGTTCTCCAGACATCTTTATAATATATAATACTATTTATTATAAAATACTATTTATTATAAAAGTAAGTATTATAATTATATTTAATATAGTTTAATTACTAATTATAATTAATATATTTATTTAATAAAAATAAAAAATAAAATAGTTAAAATAGTAAAAATAGAAAAACTATATAAAAATGATTTTTAATATATAATAATAAATATATACATTTGGATTCTCATAATCACGAGATGAATATGGCTACCCCACAACCACCTGCTTTACCCCCGTCAAGTGGCCCACCACCTTTACAAAGAGGAAGAAGAAGAAATGCTGTTATTGGTGAGAGACCTCCTTCTCCTTTTTCTCCTCGTTCTTCTCTTCCTCCTCGGCGATTGTGTTTTCCAGACCCTTCTCTTACATTAAAAGTATGTCGTCGTGATGGCACCATTGCAAAAGTGAAGGCTAACTCGGCACACACGATTTTTAAAAAAATGAAAACTCTTCCTCTTTCCCAACAAAATGAAATTTTGAGATTGATAACCCAATCTCGTATTGAAGTTGCTGGTGAAAGACAGGATGAATTTAATTCTGCTCTTGAAAGTTATCTTATAGAACGACAAACACCCTAATTTTTAGTTAAAATAAGGGTCTTTGAGACATTCTTCTATATTATATCTTTTATTGTGGTCAGGATGAATCATTTTTTTTAATAATCTATATAATTTTATATTTTCAGGTTTTTTTATATCAATAACAATAAATTCATTCATTAAATATTCATACATAGCAATACCTAACGAATAAACATCAGTTTTTTGTAAAAAACCATCAATAGATTTTACATTTTTTAAACCAAAATAATAATTTAATATGGTTTTACTTTTAAAATACTTATTTATTTCGTCATATAATGTCATTATAAGAGGATTCACTTTTTTTTGAGTTTTGTCATTTATAGTTTCATTATATAATATGTTAATATTATTGTATTCTTTAAGGTCTTTATAAATGTTATATACATATTTATCACAATAATCATATATTTTATTAACAATAAATGATTCAGATTTTATTTTATTATATTTATTTATAACATAACATATAAAAATTTCAGGAGGTAATACTTCAGGTGTTCCAAAAAGTTCTATATTAGTATAGTTGTTACAGTAACTTTCATTAAGATGTTGCGACATACCAAAATCAATATATCTTAATTGTAATTTTTTTGTTACGGAGTCATATTTTACCATAATATTTTCTGTTTTAATATCTAAATTAACTATTCTATTTTTATGTAATTTAGAAAGACCTATTATTAAATTTTTAAAATAATATTTAAAATGTGTAGTGAGTAAATCATATATTTTTATTGAATTTATATATTTATTATTTTTTAAAATAGTAACATATTTTTTATCTTTATATTTTTCATATTTATTAGTATAATAATAATACTCATACATATTATTTTTTAAATCATTTAAATCATAACCACCATAAGGCATAATTATATTGACAGGGTCTATACTTGTATCAATTAAACATCTTTTTTTTTTATCATTATTATTATTATATCCAGAATATTTAATAGTTCCATTATTATTAATTTCGTCATAATATGATAAATTACTATTTCTAAATTCAACTTGTGCTGTATTATATCTATTTTTTGGAACTTTGTTTATTTTACAAGCAGATTCATAAGTAATAAAATAATTTTTTGAAGGGTCTATTTTTTTTATTTTATCTGAAATTGATAATTCATGCTTACTATCTTCATCTTCATATTTTAAAATTTTACTTACATATTTTAAATTTTTATTTAATTTTATTGTAGAATGTTTTTTTGTTTTTTTATTATATGCTTTGCAAGGTAAAGGTGGTGATACAACACAACCATAAGCTCCAGAGCCTAAATATTTTCCACCTTTTAGTGTTTTATTTTTTAAGTTTTGATTTATTTTCATTTATATATATATATATATTCATCTATACTATAAATAGATTTTAAAATAATAAAAAATAATAAAAAATAATAAAAAATAATAAAAAATAATAAAAAATAATAAAAAATAATAAAAAATAATAAAAAATAATCAAGTATAATTAATTTAAATAAAAATATAAATATAATTTAATAATAATATAAATATAATATAAAATTATTATAATTATAAAAATAATATAAAATTATTATAATTATAATAATTTTATATAATGATTTATTATAATAAAAATAATAAAAATAATAAAAATAATAAAAAAAATAATATAACTAAAAAATTTAGTCCCAGTGAACTTTTAAATTCACAAAAAACAAAAAAAGCATTTGTTCGAAATTATAATGGTGGTAAAAGAAATAAAAGAAATAAAATAGATAAAAAATATAAAAATTATAATATTAGTAAATATTTTTCATTTGATGATAAAGATGAAAGTGATAGAGAAGGTATTCAAGATGGTGGAAAATATAAAAGATCAAAAGAATTAAATAAAATTATTGTAAAAACATATAAAATTTATACTAAATTAAAAGACAAATATTTTCCAAAATTACTTACAGTATTTGATATATTATATAGTGAAGAACAAACATATGGTATAACAAAAATACAAAGATATGTAGAACATATTTTAGAATTAGAACAATATAAATTCAATTCGCATAAAGAAAAACAACAAGGAAATAATATGGCTCTTAATGTTACAAGAATTGATGATATTAAAGAAATTGAAGCTATTTATACAAAAACATTAGGAGGTTATAAACATAAATTAACCGGTGTTGATAAAATGAATATAGATAAGCGTGCGAGAAAATTACAAGATTATTTAAGAAAAAAAATGATGAAAAAAACAACTTTTAATAAAGTTAAAGATTTAAAATGTGGTAAATATGATACAGATAAAAAAAATAAGTTAATTTGTAATATAAGTAGTTACCGTAAAATAGAAGCAAAAATTAATAAACAATATAAAAAAATGCACATTCAATTTAATAGATTTATTAATACCTTACCTTTAAAATGTAGTCAATTAGAAACTTTTAAAGATGAAATGAAAAAACTTCCTTCACAAAACAATGATGTTAAGTTAGGAGATAACAAATCATTAATTTTACCTCCATTTGATTTTACATTATGCGACGGATATGAAAAATTAAATGAAAAAATATCACAAAGTGCTGCCAAATCAGTAAAACTATTAGAAACTGAAAAACTTGAATTTGAATCAAATAGTTTAAAAAAAAAACAAGAAGGAATTAATGAAAAATATAGTAATTATAAAACAAAACAAAATAAAAAAATAAAAAAAATAAATGAAAAATACGAAAAAGCTAAAGCTTTATATCAATCTATAAATAAAGATTTTACCGCAATATTTAAAAATTTTCGATTATTTGTAACTGATATAGATGAGAAATTTAGAAATTTAGATGGTATTGGATTACATAGATATGTAAGTAATTTTCCAGAAGACTCAAAAAAAGAATTAGATTATCAATTAGAATCTTTATCTACAAATAAAGATTTTATTCAAACATTTACTGAAAAATTAAAACCATATGGTAATATGGCTGATTCTTTAATGAAAATTTTTGACCCACAAGATGAAGAATTTACAAGAGAATTAATACCTAAACTTGTAAAAAAAAGACCTACTTCTGCTGCTCCTGCTAATAATAATGTTACATATTTAAATATTAATATGGAATTATCAATTCATAAAACTCATCCTTTAATTACTGATGTAGCTAATACTATGATAGGTAATATAACTACCGTTAATAATGTTATTGATAACACTATTGGTATATTATGTTTTCAAAATTTAGAGAAATTATATGATGAAATTAATATTATAGAAGCACCACCAGCAGCAGCACCATTAGCACGTTTTAAAAAAATATCATATTGTGAATGTGGAACTGGAGAGCGTAACACTAAGTCTGAACTAAAATACAATGCTATTTATTATAATACTGATATGTTTAATAATTATAATGAAACTGAAAGTATAGATCAATCAGCCTATTTTAAATTACAAGATACACCACAAGGAATGACTATAAATGATTATAGAAGTTTTACTGCTATAAATATTATTGATCATGAGTTTAATACTCCTATGGCAGAAGCAAATACACCTAAATTTGAAAGAATTTTTAGCGAATTAAGTAAATTTGATATTGATATGTTAGTACCAAAAGATGAGGATATATATACTTCATCATCATATGTTGATTATAAAAATAAGATTGAAAAAAAATTAGAAGATGAAATATTAAGATTTAAAAAAAACTATTTTAGTTTTCTTAATAATGAACAAAAAACAGAAATTGAAAAAACTTTAAATGTGTTTCGTGTTTATTCAAAGTATAAACAAATTAAAACAATGTATGAAGAAATTTTTAACGTTCAAAAGTTAGTTAGAGGCACTACTACTGATGTTTCTGGCAATTTAATTATAAATTGCAATACTATTAAAAATAATATCGATAATAAAACAATAGAAAAATTTATTAATAATATGTATTATGATATTATAAATACTGATAAATTTGATGAATTAAAAGAACAATTGAAATATACACTTGAACCTTATACAAATATTGAAACTATTATAAAAAAACATAAATATATTGATAACCCGACAAAATTTACAGAGTTTTTGAGTGATGTTGTAGAACTACATGGTGAACTTTTGAATGAATATACTAGTAAAATACAAAAAATAAAAGATATTACAGTAGCAGCAGGAAGAGCAGGAAGAGCAGCAATAGGAACAGGACCAGAAGAGTTTTTAAACTTTACTTCATTTACTGATGCTACTCCGTCCTTTGATACTTTTAAAACAGCATTAATAACACATATTAGTTCATTTGACATAGATTTAACTGATCACACCGACCATACAATTGCCAATATTAGAGTCATTATAGATGAAATAGAAAATAATACAAACTTTACATTATTTAAGAATGATATTCTTAAATATTATACTATACATTTACAAAACTTAAAACAAATTGAACCAATTTTTGCTGGTACTAATATAATTAGTGTCAATTTTACTTTAAGAGTAAAAAATATAAACACACTTATTACTTTTTTTAACAATACAAATATAAGTAAAAATGATGATATTGTGATTTTTAAAAGCACAACAAACATAAGTAGAACTGGTGATGGTATAAACAAATTGAGAAAATGTGAAAAACTATTTATGGATATTATACTATTTTTAGATGAAAATATAAAATCAAAGAATGATGCAGATATTAAAAAACTGGCAGATTTTATAAAAAAATTAAATATAGCACCAAATCCCGATAGAGGGGCAAATTTTATTCAATTTTTATGTAATGAAATTGAAGGACAAGAAAACAATATATATGAAAAAAAAAATATTTTTTGTAAAACTGTTATAAACTCTATTTCAGAGAGTCAAAACAAAATAAAAACTCAAACTGGTTTTTTTAGAGAATTTTTTGAAGTCCTAGATTTAACTGATAATGCTACTAATACAAGAAAAGAAGCAATAGAAAAGTGTTTAACTGAAATAGGCGATTTTTTAAATAATAATGATTGTTTTAAACCTAAAAAAAAAGAGATGCTTAAAAATTTATACAATGGTTATATTAAAAGTTTAAGCACAAATTATGATGGTAATATTACTGATGCTAATACGAAAAACTTAATTGCATTTATTTATATGTGTTATTATACTTTTTACATAGACATATTATATAATAAAAATTATCCATATTCACCAAAAGATGATAGTAAAACAAAAGGAAAGGAAATTATAGAGAAATTTAAAACTAAAAAATTTAGTGATATACTTACTATTTATTTTGACAGTGCGAAAGGACATATAGATTCTTTAACATATGTGGCAGTTTATAATATTATTAATAATATTATCTCTCAAACTGGTGCTGATGCTGCTACTACTGCTACTGCTATTGATGGTGCTGCTACTGCTGTTGTTGTTGCAGCTAATGTTCCTGCTGCTGCTCCTATTGCTCCTGCTGTTTTTATTCCTCCTTCTAATACTGTTACCGCTATTAAAACTGCTATTGATGATGCTGCTCCTGCTGCTGCTGCTGCTGTTGCTGCTAATACTTTTACTAAAAACACCATAACTAATTTACTTGATTCAGCGTTAACAATTACAGGTGTAACTACTGATATGATTACTGGTGCTATTACTAAAATTAATAGTGTTATGGATTTAATAGCAATAGCAGCAGCAACAGGAGTAACAATAGCACAGTTAGAAGCTTTTAAAAATGCTATTAAAACTGCCGTTTACAATGAATTAAATAATCCTGCTGCACATAGCATCCATACAAATATGACTAACATTTATACTATAATTACTAAGGATATAACTTTTACTCCAGCTGATGAAACCAATATTAATCTTGCCATTACAACAAAAGATAATGCAAAAATTATGGATGAAGCTACTGAAAAATTTGGAAAAGCATTTATAAATGCTATTAAAAACGCTCAAACAATGTTACCTGCTATTAGATATGCTTTCGTTGAGACTACCAAAATAAATAATGTAGTTCAAGACAATAACAATAACAATAACACTTCAACTAAAATTCTTAAAGCTATTAATGAATATGTAAAAATAAATATTAATAATAATTTTAATACTGGTGCTAATGCTGCTATTGATGCTGGTGATGATGTAAATGTATTTAATCAATCAATACCTACTATTACTGCTATTTGTAATATTATGGTGGAATATATTACTACAGTTACTTCTATTTATAAAGATGTAGCTGTTATTAGAACTTTTTCTACTACTGTTAATGTGTATGTTCGAGAAGTAGCAGGAGCACCAGGATTAACAGGAGCAGCAGAAGCAGCAGAAGCAGCAGAAGCAGCAGAAAATAAAATTATAAATCAATATAAAACATTAAAAAATACACGTTATAATAATGGTGACCCAATTGGTGTCAACAATGCAAGCGATGATGCCTCCACTTCTATTACCAATAAAGTTACCGTCGCCCCCGCAATCAATAACTTTGATTTAGTAGATAAAATTAAAGCATTACCAATCAAAACTGACTTCCACACAACCTTTAACACCTCTTGTAATTTAGAACAATTATATAAAGATCTCACAACAAACTCTACCTCCGGAGGTTATATAAATTATATGGATAATGAAGATAATGAATATGAAAAAAATAGAGTAGATTATAATACATTACAAATAAATAATATAAATTTGAGTGGTGGTGCTGCCGATCCCCCAGATCATCCACAAGGTTATACAATAGTATTAACAAATTTAATAGGTAGTAGAAAAAATGATATACATTATATTCAACAAGTTAATGAATATAGTAAAAATATGGTAAATAGTGATAACAAAAAATATGAAATGGTAAAAGGATTGCGAAATATTCAATTACGAACTATATATAATTTAATTAAAATAAATACAGGACATAATCCAGATGTAATTATTGGTAATTTAGGATGTATTTTAAAAGACACTAATTTTAGCCTTAAAACAAACACTGCTATTATTGATAAATTTAGTGAAGTTTACAAAACAGATAATCCATTACCTGATAGACTGCCATTTGCTGATGATAGAACAAGAGATAATATTAAACAAATGATTGATAAGTATTATATAGGAAATTTTACAAACTATTATAATATACCTATATTAACTACTCCAATAACAAGTGAAAATATCAATAATAATTTTGATACATACTTTGAAAGTATAACAGATTATTATTGTGAAAGACAAACAACAATAAATACTTATACACTCTCTTCTGCTAATCCACCAGAATTAACAAATAAAGAAATGATAAATATATCAACGCATCCTATTGAAAGAGATAAATTATTATATAAAATAACTAAAAAATCATCAAATGAAACTAATTCCGAATCTATAAAACATTTATCTTTAATGAAAAAAAGTGAAATTAATGAAATATTTAATTTATTAAATACATTATTAAGATATTTTTCAGTAGGTAGAAAAGGATATTTACAAAGGGATTTTGGTTGTTTTACGATTGATAGTAAAAATGAAGATAATCATTATGGTGTTCGCAATTATGATAAATTAGATATTTTATACACATTAAATTTTCCAACATTTATTGAAACTTTATTAAATCAAAAAACAGGTAATTTTAATAGTGTAAATTCAAAACGTGAAACATTTTATTATAGTGAAAATCAATTAAGTTATAATCAGACAGGAGATTTTGACAAAATATTACCAATATTCCAACAATATGAGGATTCACATTATACAAATAGTAAAAATAGTATTATTGATGTTGCTATTAGATTATTATTAGTTCCATCAAAACATTTAAAAGCTATAGCAGGAATATCAATTACTGATGAAACTCAATCAAATAATATTGATTATGCGACATTAGCACAAAAATATGCAATTAATTTTTATCAAAAATCAAAATTAAAACTTGAAGAAAGATTAGTTACAATATTACAAGAACATTCATATCCTGATAAAACCAAAAAAAGTGTAATTAAAATCAATGATAATAAATTAGCAAAACCTAAACATTTAATTGATTTATTATTAGAAACAGACACAAAATATGATAAAAAAACAAAACAAACAGTAACACAACTTGTTCATATTAATAGCAATGATAAAAAATTAATTTATAATTTCTATGAATTTATTAATATTGTCTTAAAATTAAAATTTTATACCACTGTTATTAATGAATTAACAAAATCAGATTTAAAATTAGCACAAACAAACATTGTTGGTGGAGGTAAAGTAGAAAGAAAATTATTAAGTTTTATAAATAATAATAGTAAAGCTAAACATATTAGTCCTAAATATATTAAAAAGAATAAAAATACTAAAAAACAATATAAGAAAAATACTAAATCAACACTTAAAAATAAAAAACATACATTAAAAAAATAAAGTTATAAAAATATACAATCAACTATAATTATTGATAATAATATATTAAATATTATTCTGGAGTTGTCTTTTCTAATACCATCAAATGGTTCTATTAATTTATGTTTTATATTATAATTTTTATTTATATTAAATTTCATTTTTAGTTTATATATAAGTTTTTATTTTATATTTTATATTTTATATTTATTATTTAGTATTATTATTATTTTATAAGATAATAATATTTTATCAATTAAGTAATATATATATATATATATTTTTTATTTATTCTATATTTAATTATTATACTATATAGTTAATCTACTATACTATTTAATTATAAATTTATAGTAATAAAGTTAAATAATGCGTAATAGTTAAAACTACAAAATATATATTATTAATAAAAATAAAAATTATAATTATAATTAATAAATAAAGAATTAAATTTAAAATGAATAATTATGATTATTGTATCATAAATAATGATACGCCAGCCATCAATTCATCATTAAGTTTTTTATCAACATTAAATCTATTTGTATTTTATGGTTTATTTATATATTCTTTTAAACATTTAATAAATTTACATTATAAGAATAATAAAACAACACTTACTTATTATTGTGCTGATATTATAAAAAGTAAAAATGATAATGATAATGATAATTATAAAAATGAACTCTTTCATAATTTATTATCATTAAATTCTATAAATAGATGCTATCTTCTTTATTATATATTTAAAAGAAAAGGTGATTTTAAAACATTAATTATTAATAATAAAACTAATAAACCAGAACTAAATACATATAACACTTATAATTTATTTACTAAAGTAAAAGATAATTATAATTTATCTTCAACTGAATTTAATTTAGACGAAACACAATCTCCAGATACTATTATAACTATTGGGA
>Ga0307488_10003820_pt1 | contig 12561 bp, 25 predicted proteins | sample SB02metaG_FD_202248 | JGI IMG/M metagenome (GOLD analysis project Ga0307488, IMG submission 202248) | Sea-ice brine microbial communities from Beaufort Sea near Barrow, Alaska, United States - SB 0.2 | ecosystem: Environmental > Aquatic > Marine > Coastal | place: USA: Alaska | collected...
ATTAACAACTAAAGAATATTTAAACTGGAGTAAATACTGTCTAGATTTACTTGCAATCTACGATGGTGGAGTATTATCTGGACATATTAAAACAGTAAGTGAAGCACATCCTGCTGCTAAGAAAATTGGAAATCAATTAGCCCTAGCATCACAAGCATTTAGAAAAAATGGAGACGCTAAACTTAGACCACTACATTTAGCATTTGGCCCATTCATAGAAGCATTCAAAGAAGTTATGCACGACTTCCGTGATATCTAATAGGATAATAATTAAAAGAAAAAGCCAATCATTTGATTGGCTTTTTTATGCTTTATATTTTCTTCCAGAACTTAGTGATCTAATCTTCTAATTTTAGATTTTAAATTGTATATTACCGCGATGTCGTCTACGTTAGAATCAGTAGAAATATCTACGCTCACATCGTTGAACATTAATGTTAATTTTTTATTAAATCTGGCATATTTAGAACCTTCTGCTGCGTTATACTCTAGCATATTAGACTCTAATAAGGCAGCTTTTGCCTTTTTAATTGCTGAATAAATGTTGTCTCCCGGGTTAGCTTCTATTATCATATTTATATTATACCACAAAAATTCAAATAAATAACACAGACAAGGAGATCTTTTCTATACTCCAAAATTATCAATCCATATGGATCACGAATTTAAATCAAAAGTAGAATCAATCCAAACCAAAATATCGACGTTAACCAAAGAACTTAAGCAATTAAGAGAGGATTGTTCGCACCCTAAGGAGAGCGAGGTTATAAGAGATGTTAACCCCTTGGGTAGCTCTGAGGTACGTAAAGTCTGCGGTTTATGTGGACATGAAGTCGGATATCCTACAATGCCGGAATTAACTAAGTGGCTTGAATAAGAATTTACCTAAGATTTTAGCCTTACGTTCAAATACCTCAAGAGATTCGTTATTCTCTACGATGACGTCTGCTCGACTGCGTGAAACATTGAATGAATCCTTACCCTCTTTCGGTAAGCGTTCACTAGCGTCAACCCAGATGATCATGTCAAATACTCCTTGTTCGATACATTCGTTGATCTCGCTAAGGTCTCGCATTCCAACATAACAATCAGAATCGGCCATGATGTCCTTTGCAAGTTTAGCTTTGTCTTCCTTATTGTAATCACATATCATATCGTACCATTCTGCCCTATGGTTACTTCTATCGTGAAAGCAATCTTTTGCATCTACGTAGTCATACTTGTATTTAAGTTCTTCGTATATAAAGATATCAGACGCAGCAAGCGATGATGCTTTAAATGTCATGCCATGGTCTCGTTCGAATATCTCAGCTAATGTATCTTTTCCGTGTCTCCCGTGACCGATGATTAAAAGTTTTGGTTTATTGTTCATCTCGTTTATTTTCTTTAATTATTGAACAATAATAATAGTCACCGGTTTTTATAAATAATCCCCATATATAATCTAACGTTTCATCAGAGTAAAAATTATCCAGGAGATGTGATGCAGATCTATGCTTAGCAAGTGTCCAACTCGTTTCTGATTCTATTATGTTTACCAATTCTTCCTTACTCATCTCTTTCCTCTTGAATTTCTTGGACTTGTCGTAGGTTGTCCATAACTAAATTTCTTCTTTCTTTTATTTTTAGTAGAGCGTGTCCAAAGGAATGATACCTTCTTCTTACTTCTCCACTTTCTACTCTTCTCTGCATTTTTGAATGTGTCCATCTGCCAACGGTACATCTGTCCATAGCTTTGCATAGATAGAAACACCAATATCAGTATAAGACATCTACTCATCTTTGTTTTGGTTTAATATTCGTCAACATCTCCGTGAGTATTAAGATTACTACGGTCATCATCTCTGTTTTTACTGATGTATTCGTTTACCTCTTCTGATGTGTAATTCCAATTCATATCACATTGTGCAGATCCAACTAATACACTCCAAAGAGTTTTATCATTTGGAAAATCATCTCCACCGCGTAGTTTGTAACTAAGGAACCTGAATGGAATGTATACGTAGTGTCGTAATCTCCATAGTTTTACTATCCAATTACTTTCTTGAAATCTTTTCATCTTTTTTTCGTTATGAGTGATACCCTAGACCAGTTAATATTTCTGAAACCTCAGTTGTTGTCTTTTCAAATTTCTTAGCAGTGGTTCTTAAATCTATATTGCCATGTTGTTCTACTATAAAATTTATTAACTTATCTTCGATGCTGAGTTTAGGAGTTGGTTTAAATACATGAGGAGATTTCCTTTTAATTCCCTCTGTTAAATCCCTAATGTCGGTTGTAGTTAAATCTATTGCCATAATAATTGAATTTTAATAAAACCTGATGGTTGTTTTCTAATAAATAATACTATAAAACTGTAAAAAAATACACATGTATGAAAAATAAAGTAATAAGAAATTATAAGGGATATAAGAAAGTTAACGAAGAAGATAAACATGAGACTCCCTTTAGATTGTACGGGAAAGGAATGACACCTCAGGCTGAGCTAATAAAAATGTATAAATCCTTCATTAATGGTATTAAAAAGGCATCTCCTACTGATCAAGAGTCACTTGATAAAATCAGAGAGGATATTACTAAAATGAAAGATACAATCATGTCACATCCTAATTTTGAAGAATTCAAGGACCCTGGATTTGAATGGCAAGATCAAACTATTAAAGCCTCTGATTCTCAGGCAGAATTAAAAAGTGCTATAGAATCGTTAGACGCAAAGGCAATTAAAAAGGATTTAATCTAATGAACTCTCACTTCGCTTTAAGTTTTAAAATGTTCGAAAAATTAGGATCAGTGGGACTGAGAATAGCTGATCAACTTGACGTTAGCGAAGAAGAACGAGAAATTCTAAGTAATTTAAAATGGCAAGATATGGATTGGAAGGATATTGGAAACGATGGCAACAATATCGTATGGCTTAGTATGTCTCAACCTTTAGATATAGATATTAGTAGAGGAATCATTGTTGATATACAAATTATAAACGGAACATTCTATCAAATCCATATTAACATGGCAGAAGAATTAAGAGGATTAGGACTAGGCACAAAAATATACAGAAGTATAGTAGACTGGGCAGGACATTTATATTCAGGCAAAGGTAGAAGACAAAATCCAATAATAGAAAAAGTGTGGGATAGTTTACGAAACGAACGTGGAGTTAAATGTGCGCATAATGACATTGCAGATATTTGTGTAAGCGACAAAAATCCAGACAAAGAAGATATCCTTGGGGTATTTAATAGAATGTAATTAATGTAACATTCCTCCACCAGGAGATCTACCAGATTTCATAGAATTATGTTTAGCTTTTTTCTGTGCCTTAGTTCCACAGTTATTCTTTTGTTGTGCGGCGCATCCTGCTAAAAAGATTAGAATAGATGCAAATATTAATATTCTTTTCATAATTTAAATTTCCAGCCTACTTCATTTTCAAGTACTTCTAATGGTTGTTTGAACATATATAGAGCGTCATTTGATTTTTCATTCTTAAGTATAAAACACATGATAAATGTATCGTTGTATATTATTTTATAATACAACTCAGGTACACATACGTTATTCTCACCTATCGTCTCTAATCTTTCATGTAGTACTCCACCAGTTATAACATAAACAGTATCACTTTCAACGGCAAGTTTACGTTCATAGTTCTCAAGCTTCTTCCATATTCCACGATTAAACGATGGATGTTGTGGAGACATGTTTGACATATAAAATGATTCATCCATCTTTCCTTGATCGTCTACAAAGGTAGCGGCAGGAGCTAAATGTCCTCTATCGTATCCACTTCCTTTATAATCAGCAAGAGAAGCGGATCCGGTTGGAACGTCCTTATCTTCCTTGAAGTTATTCTTACGTTTTGCAATTGTTGTATCTAAGTCAGCTTTAGTCACCATGTATTTAACCCAATTTGCATGTTCACATGTTTCATTATAAGATAATACATATCCTTTATGTTTAATGATTTGATTGGTTAAGTCTGTTAATTGTGGATAATCAAGCATTTGACTGTAACATAGCGTATTGCATAGTAACAGAACTGATGTTATTAGTGATTTCATATGTTATCTAGTTTATTTTAAGTTTAATTTATATGCAGTTACTTTAGCTACGCCCTTTAAATCGTCAAGCGGTTCGCATGTATGTAATTGTAATTCAGATAAAAGTCTACCTGATCTATTTCTCTTTCCTGAATAACACTGATGTTGGTAATCAAATATCTGCATATCTAATTTCATATCCTCAATCCATTCTTTAAGTTCAACTTCTTCTGCTTTTGGAAGATCTATACTATAACTAAATGCTATACTTCCAGGATCAGATACAACAGATTCCATACGAGATGCAGTGTTCACGGTGTTACCAAAGTAATCCATCAGCATCTTGCCTTGAATCTTTACTTTCTTTTTGTATAGAGATCCTCTATGGATGCCTAATCTAATTGATAGTGCTTCATTCTTTATCTTTATTGGATTATCTGTGATATCCTTTTGAATCTCATATGCCGCCTGTACTGATCTAAGTAATGAATTCTTGCCGTCGAATCCTAGCATGTAACTATCGCCTATTGTTTTAATTATTTCACCATCCCATTTATCTACGAACTTCTCCATTCGAGTTTCATGTTCTTCAAGTGCAGCAAACATACCAGTCTCATGTAATTTCCAAAGCTTAGAACTTGATTTCACATCTGTGAATAATATAACTTGATCCTTTTCCTCTAATTTACTTAAAGAGTTAAGACTTTCCCAAATAGGATACGGTGTAATGTGCTGCATTGAGATAGGTTTATTGTTATTTATTTACTGAATATTACCAATTGGCGTATGATTCTTTTTCGAATTTAAAGTGGTTCACTATAGTATGGAGATATTGTAACATTAGTATCATAGTCCATCAGGTAGTTTTGTCAAGCAATACTATCTAATAACTTAATTGCGTCATCTTCTTTTTTATCGCTAACTAAATCGAATATAGTAGAACTAAATTCGTCACTTATCATTATAGCATCCGCTTTGAACAAACTCTTTATTCCGTATATTCCCATGTTTTTATATGCGTATAATATATTATCTGTTGTAATTCTGCGTTTGTGAAATCCCATATAAATATTTATCTTCGATTAGTGGTCTCTAACCAAAAATGTTCTCTATTGTAGTGCATTGATTTACGTGTTAGATTTAAATATAATACTAAATATAATATAATATTTAAATAAATAATACTATATGGGAAAGTTTGTGTTAGATTTTGAAAAATGGTCGATTACTGAAGGTAAAAAGAAAAAGGGCCTATGGGACAACGTTCACGCTAAAAGAAAAAGAGGAGAGTCTCCTGCTAAAAAAGGAGATCCCGATTATCCGGATAAGGAAGCATGGGAAGACGCAGCTAATGAAGAGTTAAATGAATCTGCTGGAATACCCGATAGATATAAAAAGAAAGGATATACAAAGGTAGGAGTTAAGAAATTAAACCGAGGAAGTGGTAATAATAAGTGGTCAGTTCTTGCTAGAAAGAAAGTCGGTGGTAAAACTAAATATAGAATAATCAAAGGCGGATACAAAGGAATGAAAGATTATAGTCAACATAAGGATTCTAAACGAAAAAAGGCATTCTGGGATAGAATGGGAGGAAAGAATTCGTCAAAGGCAAAGGATCCATTCTCGGCTCTCTATTGGCATAAGAGATTTGGAACTTGGTGATCCTCTATGTATTTTAACAGAGCAAGATCTTTTGCTTTAGCTTCCAATTCAATATCGAAAATAGAACCGATTTCAGGTATTCTACCGTATATATAATCAGAATGTGAACGTTCAATTACTGAATCATCTTCGAATAACTTACGACTATTACTTACATGAGCAAGTGGACGAATACCCTCTGGCCAAGTAGATGCCGCCAGTGTAGCCGCTTCATCAATCGACATGTCACCACTACAAAATACATGATGAAAGAAATCAAACGTAATTGGAATTTGAATATGCTTATATAGACCGTGGTATAGATCAGCTACCGAATATTGACTGGCCTTGTCGTCATTTTCGATAACAAGACGACGCTGTGTGCTATCAGCAAGCCTTGAGAAATTAGTTACAAAACGAGCAAGTGTGGAATCCTTATCACCGTAGCTACCGCCAACATGAATGTTGAGACTATACTTATGATTAATAGGAAGACCCATCATGTCGAGTATTTGACTGTGTTTATCGAGATCGTCAACCGAATTCACTACTACTTTCTCGGTAGGTGAAGGTATCACACAGTATTGACCTGGATGAAAGCCGACTCGTAAATCATTAGCTAATACATAATAGCCAACTTGAGTTAATAGGGATTGAATACGATCAAAGTTAGGTAAATCGCTAAATTTATACTCGCTCATCCATGGAAATAAACTACTTGACAATCTAAAGATGGATATGTGATTGTCAACATTCCACTCTAATATTTTAAGTAGGTCAATTAGATTAAGTTCAGCAAGTTCACCGGCGTATTCTACACCTCGAGCTTTAAAGGTTTTCTTTATCATTCCCCTATTAGTAGTTATACCAAGAGGCTTAAGTGTTAGATTAATACAGCAATATCCTAAATTATTCATAGTTATAGTATACTATATTATCCATGTTTCTTTCTCATGTTGTAGTAATATTATGCTAATCACGTAGATATAGCAATAAGTATTACATTCCATAAACCCGCTAACATTAACAGATAGCTCAATATCCACACTATGATCCACTTAATCCAAGTATTGGTTAATCCATCTCCTTTAGTGTATTGATAGACATAGTTTACCTTCCTGTTTGTTATAAAATATAATATTATTCCTATTATAATAACAGCTATCGACCATATCATTTCTACTTCGTTATTTATTAATCCAATCATGATAATATCTCTTCTACTAATTCAACAGCGTCGAGTTCTGCATCACAACTAAAAACTTTTCCTGCAATGTTTTCTGCATGGATTCTTGCATTCGATCTGAATCCCTTAACTTTAGGAAATTTAAACGTCCAATTCAGGTCTTCTCCTTCTCCCGTGTAATTAACTTTGATTGTACGAACAGCCTTGCCTAATTTCTTGGCATATTCAAGTTCAGCTTTAACACCGGTAGATCCTTGAATGGCATCCTTTGACATTTCAACTACCCAGATTTCGTCACACCAATCTATGAATGCATAATCAATAGTTGACCATACTTCCCAGGTTCCGAGTAATTCCTCTGTGTATTTTCCATCAACTTTAGATTGTTCTACTATTGGATGTGACATTGATATTGGAGATAACGGAATGTGCTTCATTTTAATAAGCTCATATGACGCGTGATTTGCCATTTTAAAGCTTAACTTTTCATGACGAGTGTAAGGTATTGCTAGGTAAATTCTCATCTTTGTTTTGGTTTAATCTATTAACTCGTCAACATGTATTTTATGTGATTCAAACTCTTCGTTTATACATTTCCATACATTGTCTAATAATTCGTATTCAGCATCCGTTGCATTATATGCATCAAGCATGTGAACAATATTCTTCTTCATGTTGATTTGTATCTCAAATAATACGCATGCCATATCAGTTGATTTCATAGCTCTTTTTAATGCCATTTGGTCATCTTCAGAGTCATCGTATTCAATTATTGTTTTCATTTTGGTTTATGTATATGTATATGTATACTTTTTTTGTTTTTTGTATACATATATGTATTCTTTACTCATCTTTGTTTTGGTTTAATAGATTAATTAGTTCAGTTAGTGACTTAACATCTTTAAACTTTATCGCTGGTTCAGTATTAAATATTTCTACGATCCATTCACCATTTTCTAGTTCATTATTTGCTTGACTAATAAAGGCTAATCCATTTACAATATCTAGAGTATAATAGTAAAATGGATCTTCAACATTTTCTTCTGTTTGTTTTTCGAAGCCTAATTCTCTTATTTGCTCTTCAGTCATGTTTGCTTTGGTTTTTGAAGATTTCTAATTCTTCTGGTGAGATAACGTATTCCTTTTTTAATCTTGCTAGTTCCCTGATACCTTCTTGTTCGTCTAAATAGTTTTGGGCAGAAGTTGGTGTATATTCAGTTTCATCTACAATAAACGCTCCCTCTATTTCCTGCATGTGCACTTCATATCTATTAATAAATTCTTCAGCCCTTTCCTTTTTTTCAAAATATCCCTTATTGGAAAAATTAACATATGTTTTTAGTTTTTCCCAATTCTCAACAATACGACCTCCATTTTTTTTTGGAGAGGTCACCATAGGTATCCATCTTGTGAAGCCGTCGGTTGGTCTTTTTTCTTCTATGATTTTATATTTCCTCATCTTCTGTTTTTGGTTTATCGTTTATACATTTATCCAATAATATCCAACCTAGTCCTGTCATACACGCGGTTGAAGAGTCATATATTACATACATGATTATCATCAAAATCATTGCCAATATCCAATATAGTTTAATTCTTTTCATCTTCTTTATTCGGACGTGTATTACATTCACTTTTATTTAAATTCTAAATTATATCCACTAAATTCTGACATATATTTTGTAATAGGTACTCCATTTCCATCTTTAAATACTTCTCCGCCTTTAAAAAACTTCTTAACTGATCCCGCTCCGCCTAAGTGAGCGGCAGCAAGTACTCCTGATTCTGTGATATATATTCCTCTAAAGATAGTGAACTGGTGAGTTCCTATGTAATCACCGAGTTGTTTCTTATTGCTCAATAGATATAATTCCATTGCATGTTCTTGTAACATCGGTTGATCTATGAATTCTTGGGGTGATGCGTCGATTCCTATGTCCTTAATTGTAGCTCTACCAAATTGATATTTACCTAAATATCCAAATCTATTAACTTTACGATAATCAACGTTGCTTTCAAATACAGCAACATCGTGTAAAAACATATCATGTGTTTTAGATGAATCAACATACACTATGACTGTGTCAGTAAGCACAACTAAATCAGGTTCAGCCTTAATAAGATAATCATATCTTCCAAAGAATACTAATCCGGTTATAAGAAATAAAATGTAAACTATTAGCGGTCTACGTATAATATATTTATTTAAGCTAGTTAGTGTCATCGTTACCGTTTATAGTTATGTATTCGTTCAATTTATGTTTTGGTTCCCATTCAAGCTTTTCATTTGTATCAGTCTCAATATCAACAGCATACTTGCGTTCTCCTCTTCTTTTTGGAATGAATGTATACTCACAATCAAACATTTTAGCTACTTCTATTATACTATATGCAGTTCCAGATCTAAGGTGCCATTCACCGTTTAGATTCTTTTCAACTGATTTAATAATTCCATTTACTATATCTTCGATGTGAGTAAAGTCTCGTGTCTGGGTTCCAGGTTCAACTATTGTAAGATCATCTCCTGCGTTATATTGTCTTTCAAATATCCCAACAACAGTAGCGTAATCTCCAGTGGTTATCTGTCCTGGTCCGTATACATTAAAGAAATAACAGATTTCATATTCTAAATTATACCACTCTTTGTAATTTTTTATAAGTTCTACACCCTTTGATTTAGTCCATGAATAAGGAGATAGGTTCTCGTCTTTACCCTCGTTACCAAATTTAGAACTTGATGCTGAGTATATTAACTTAGCTCCCCATTTTCTACACATATCGAGGACACACGCAGTTCCGTGTAAATTAGATTTGAGTACGTATTCTATATCGCTGAACGACGATGATATTCTAGAATATTCACCGAAGTGAAATACAATATCGAATGTTCCGATGTCACTACGGAAGCGATATTGTATATTCCAGGTTGCATCATGGATAAACACTACATCATCTGGTAAACTTTCTTTAGTTCCTGTGAATAGATTATCGAGTACTGTGATCTTTGAATCGGGGTATTTCTCTAGGATTTTTCTAATGAGGTTGGATCCAACAAAACCCGCTCCGCCGGTCACAAGCACTTTCTTATTATTCATATTAGTCTATTGTATCTTCTTCGTCAGGTGCTCCAACTGTGATCCACATTCCTTCGGTAAATCCGGTAGTATCATCAAGTACGTCTTTCAATGCCATAACTTGTATTTGTCCGTCCATGTTGGCGATTATTAGTAATTCACCCTTAGGTGCAAAGTATGATTCTGCGTCTCCTTTTGCTACTATTAATACGCCCTCTCCCTGAGGAATAGTTACGTTAAGTGCTTGAGAAAATACAAGTAGTCCTGCTAATAAATCCTCAGGAGAGTCTTCGTGAGACTCGTCTTTTGGTCGAGTGTAATTATCCATAATTGTTAATTTGGAGTTTTATACTAAATACGATCTGCAGGGTTTACAAAAAAGTTAACATACATACGAGATTTCTCTAATTTAGGAGATACTGGTCTACCTGTAATCTCGTTTGTTTTTATTTCGTATTGAACTTTGTTATATTGTGAATTCAATTGTCTAATATCAAAATCAGTTCCTCTTGATCTCTTCTTTAAGGCGTCGAAACTTTGTTTTACTAATCCAAAACTTACATGATTAATAACCCGGGCGTGTCTACCTTTAGAATAATTAAATCCTGCGTATTGAGTTGAGTTAGGAACCTCACTTGCTATGAATTCAGTGATCTCATTAGATCTTGCAATTTCCTGTTCAGTTAGTGGATTATCAGACTCTTCGTGATCACGCTCTTCTAACAATTTTTGTTCTTCAATCATTAGATTAACTTTGGTTTCAAGTCCGGCTATATCAACTGATTTTATATGCTCCCACTTCTTTAATATTTCTGGAGTCAGATTTGCAAATTGTGGATGCTTATATTCATATTCAAGTTTAGATAAATCTTTGGATACGTTGCTTGATCCACTTGATCCTAATCCAACTACACTCTTAAATCCGGTTATAATATCTGAAGGAAATTCTCCTTCCATCATTTTATTTAATGTACTTAGATCGTTAACTACATCAGTATGTCCTGTTAAATCAACCTCTTCTTCGTCTAATTCTAGAAAATGATATCCAAAATATTTAGTTCTTGCTTTAAGCAATTCATCTGAATTATCTGGATATTTTTTAGTTTTATCTTCTCTGTGTGCCCATTCTATTTTCAATCTTTCGTATTCAGCCTTAGCTGCACCGAACTCTTTAGTATCTGCGGTAAATACAATATTAGTTTCCGGATCTCCTATTTCAGTATCTCCAGAAGGAGGAGTCCATCTATCTCCTTCATCATATGAATGGCCAACATCGACCTCGGTATAAAAATCCATTCTAAGTGAATATGGTTCACCACCTAATCCCAGGTTTTGCATTACTTGATATTCCTCTGATGTACGTTCATCAATTATATGTGGCTTATATAAGTCGGGTACCTTTGATTCATCAACTATAAATTCAAAGGTAGCATCCCATTCTGCATCGTATCTACTTTCACCATCGTGCTCTTCTGCCCATTCTTCAAATCTATCTACATCATAGTCTTCTCCTGCAATTACATCTTGAACTAAAACTGCTGAATCTCTACCTGTTAGTGCTTTCACAAGTTCACCTGTTAGATATGCGTTTATATTAACAGACTGATTTGATTCTAATATAAGTTCATGACTAAATAAACGTGGTCCTATTTCCTTAAGTGCAGCACCTATATCTGTTCTATTCAGTGTAAGCCAGTGAAATGGAGTCTTGTTATGGTTTAAAACCAAGCTGGGTTTTCCTGGGTTCTTCATGTTGAATACTCCCTTTAAACTATCTTCGCTTCTATAATCAATTTTTCTACCAGCGAACTTACCATCTCCTTTATGTATCACTCTCCATACCTGATCACCTATAAAAACCATCTTGATTCCAGGTTTTATCTCAGCGTATCCCTTAATGTATGTAACATATAGATACCTACCATTATCAGTGGGCTTGCCTTTTATTAACAAAACAGAGCCTCTACCTATTGATTCGTTAAGTTTTTCAGTGTATGATAAAATGTGCTTATTCATATTTTTATTTATCTGTCTAATAAATAAAACTATAAAAAATATACTAAACTATGTTATACTCTAAAATAGATTTACAAAAACTTTATGAACAGGAGGAACTGCCTACTCCATCTGAACTAGAGGGATCGGATATTGATAAAGATGGAGCAGAATCCCCCGTAGGGAATAGCTCACGAAAAGCAGTATCATCATTTGCATTTCCAGTTAACCAAGAAACGATTAGTGCTATAACTGCGATTGGTAAGAAAGGAGAATGGAAATCACCAAGACCGCTTAATGTTTGGTTCTCCGCGGACAAAAAGTCAGGTGGTCTTGGAGAAATTGACGGCCTTCCTGGAATTCCAGTATTTTTAAAGATTAGAATTGGAAAAAAGGGAGAACAGCTTAATTTAAATTTTGAAGGATCTGAAACTCATTTATTATGGGATATGAAGTCAATTGATGAACTTACTGAAACATTAAAGGTAGGAACACATAGTAGCGTGCATGTACCAATCACAGTTGTAGATTATAATGGAGACGAACGTACGCTTCATGTATACTCAACTGCAGAACAAACAGTACCCTCAAGAGTAGAGCCAGCTGGCTCTGGATCAGAGGGAGA
>Ga0307488_10003821_pt1 | contig 12560 bp, 10 predicted proteins | sample SB02metaG_FD_202248 | JGI IMG/M metagenome (GOLD analysis project Ga0307488, IMG submission 202248) | Sea-ice brine microbial communities from Beaufort Sea near Barrow, Alaska, United States - SB 0.2 | ecosystem: Environmental > Aquatic > Marine > Coastal | place: USA: Alaska | collected...
AAAGCTTTATGCAGAGTGCTTTTGATAATGAAGAAACCTTTAATCAATTTATTGGCAGCTACTTAACACAGTCACACCATCCCTTAGAGTTACTTATCCCAACACAGCCAATAACAGACGAACACTTGGAGGATATTCTTGCTGAAGTAGAAAACCAATTTGTTGCAGTTTCAGGGATAAAAGCTTTAGTCATTGAAAAACCGTCAATGACATTATTTATTAGTGGTGAAGCATTTGAACTTAATGAATACACCAAAGAACTTGGTGGAATTATTGCAATAGGTCAAACCATAACAACAAATCAAATAAAAAGTTTAATGGGTTGTTCTATTAACAGGCAGTTATTGACTAATATTCTTAATAAGGGTTTTTGGTATATCGAATAATACAGATAATTATATATTGATAAAACGTCTGTTATTTGTCCCAACAATTATTGATACTATTGACTTTACAGTTATTAATTCAAATAGATTCAATGGCCATTAGCCAGCAGTATTCGTCTAGCCAATCTTACCCTTTATTGTTGAAAAACTATGATATTAAAAAAGAATACATTTAAATGTATTCTTTACTTCACACAATGTATCAAAGCCATTTTACTTCGATAGTAGCTTGGTTATTGATCTAGTGATAATGTCCACCTCAAATGATTACAGCGATAGTTTAAGCCTTTAAAAAGGTAAGCTAACCTCAGTATGAACCGATTTTTACCAGACAATATCTAATTGACTGGTGATATAATTTGTGGAGATATATAACGTGGCACTTTTTGATTTAATAGATTTTGACGATCACGAACAAGTGGTTTTTTGTAGTGACGCAGCCTCGGGATTGAAAGCCATTATTGCTATCCATAGTACTCAGTTAGGTGCAGCAGTCGGTGGTTGTAGAATGTGGGATTATGCAAGTGATGATGAGGCACTTATTGATGTTTTACGTTTATCTCGTGGTATGACATATAAAAATGCAATGGCCGGTTTAAAAATGGGTGGCGGTAAATCTGTTATAATTGGTGATGCAAAAATTATAAAATCAGAAGCCTTATTTAAAGCTTTTGGAGAGAAACTTAATAACTTAGGGGGCCGTTACCTTAGTGCTGAAGATGTTAATATCAACACTGATGATATTGCTATTGCCAATACGGTTACACCATTTGTTACAGGGACTGAAGATAAAAGTGGTAATCCGGCACCTTTTACCGCTTTAGGTACATATTTAGGAATAAAGGCGGCAGTAAAATTTAAACTTGGACGAGATGATTTAGCCGGTTTAACTGTTGCTGTTCAAGGTTTAGGAAGTGTTGGTTATGCATTATGTGAACACTTGTATAATGCAGGTGCAAAACTTATTGTGACTGATATCAATCAAAACACTCTGGATAAAGCGGTTATTGAATTTAATGCCACTGTTGTTAGTTTAGATGAAATATATGACCAATATGTCGATATTTATGCTCCTTGTGCTTTAGGTGCAACCGTTAATGATAATACAATCAGTAGAATAAAAGCCAAAATCATTGCTGGTTGTGCTAATAATCAACTGGCTCATGATAGTTTTGACCAAACACTATTAGATCTAGATATTTTATATACCCCAGATTATATTATTAATGCCGGTGGTATTATTAATGTCTCATTTGAAGATAATTATTGCGCTGATATTTCAACAAAAAAAGTTGAAGAAATCTATAACACTTTGTTAAACGTTTTTGAAAAAGCACGAGAGCAGAATCGTCCTACCGGTGAAGTGGCTGATGAAATGGCAAGAAAAATTATTGCTAACGGCGGAAGATAATCCAATAGTGGCATATAAGATTTATAGCCACTAGCAATACTGGCTATAAATCAGCTATTGAATGGTCCAATGATATAAACTTTATGGAATTGGTCTACCAAAAACAGTACAATAGAACTTTATTTCCCTTCAATAGCTATAATGAAACATATGATTACTCCTTGGTATAAAGAGCCCTGGGCTTGGTTTGTTTTTATTCTCCCTTTTACTGCAGTTGTCGCTGGTATTTCTACTTATATAATTGCCAATAATGATCCAGATCCGTTGGTTATTGGCGAATATTATAAAAAAGGCAAAGCGATTAATTTACAACTCGCCAAAGTTAAAAATGCCCAGAAATTGGGCATGAAATTTGATTTGAAATTATCAAAGAATAACTTAGTCATTCAACCCACAGGAATCGAAAAAATATTTCCACGGTTAAATGTTAATTTTTTTCACCCGACTCAAGAATATAAAGATTTTTATTTGGTATTAACCCCTGATGGTGATGGTAAGTTCAGACATGATTTTACTGGGGATACGGCCGAAGAAAAATTAACAGCTAAAGCGTTAATTAAAAGTTTACAAGGTAAATGGCGTATCACTATTACACCTTTTGATGACCAGTGGAAAATTCAAAATACCATCTATCTACCCCAATCTGAATTTATAGAAATAGCTCCTGATTTAACACAAGCGAACTAATAAATGGTCAACAGTTGTTTTCATTGCGGCGAACGGGTCCCTACTGGAATAGCCATATTCGTAACGATTAGTCATAAATCTCAAGCGATGTGCTGTATTGGCTGTGAGGCAGTTGCCACGACAATTGTCGATAATAACTTGACTGATTATTATCGATTTCGAACCGAACTAGCCCCAAAAGGTTCTGCGCTAATCCCCGAGCAACTAAAACGTAATCAACTACTCGATGAAGAAAGTCTTCAAAGTGAATTTACTTATAAGACTGCCGAATATAAAGAAACAATTTTAAGTATCGATGGTATTACTTGCTCTGCCTGTGCCTGGCTTATTGAAATGCAGCTTGATAAAGTTGAAGGCATTAATTCTATTTCTGTCAATGCGACAACACAACGAGCGACAGTAAGATGGCAAGATAAAAAACTTAAACTGAGTGAGATTATTACCAAAGTTCAAGATATTGGTTATCAAGCGTTTCCCTTCAAAGCAAGTCAGTCAGAAGAAAACAACCAAATACAAGCGAAAGCTTTTATTAAACGTCTAGGTATCTCTGGTATTTTAATGATGCAAGTCATGATGATAGCCGTTGGACTTTATTTTGGTGCATTTTCGGGGATGGAAAAGCATAATTTAATTTACTTGCGTTGGGCAAGTTTAGTGCTGACAATTCCAATTATTTGTTATGGTGCACTGCCCTTTTATCAAGGTGCTATTCGTTCATTAAAAGCTCATAGACTCTCTATGGATGTTCCGGTCACTATAGCTATCACACTCGCTTTCAGTGCGAGTGTTTGGGCAACAATAAGCCAACAAGGAGAAGTTTACTTTGAATCAGTGGCAATGTTTACATTCTTATTGCTTATCGGCAAATTCCTCGAATTTAGAGCAAGATCACGAGCGGCTGAAGTTTCTGCTAACCTATTAAAGTTAATGCCAATGACGGCAACTAAAATCATTGATAACAAAGAAGTCTTCATAGCAGCAAAACAATTAATTGTTGGTGATTTAGTTATAATTAAACCCGGGCAGCTAGTACCCGCCGATGGAAATATAACCCTAGGTGAAAGTCAGTTAAATGAAGCTATGCTCTCGGGAGAGCAAATACCGGTTACTAAATCAGTGGGGGATAAAGTCTTTGCCGGTACGATTAATGGTGATAGCAATCTTCAGGTTAAGGTTACACAAGAAAGTAGTCATTCATTTTTAAGTCAATTAATTCGACTAAGTGAAACATCACAGGCCCATAAACCTAAGCTAGCTCAACTGTCAGATAAAGTTGCTCAATATTTTGTTGCCTTGATATTAATATGTGCGGTAACGACTGCCTTTTATTGGCAACAACATTTACCAGAACAAGCCTTTTGGATTACATTATCTGTCTTAGTTGTCACCTGCCCTTGTGCATTATCCCTTGCTACTCCAACGGCATTAACTTGCTCTACAACACGTTTAAACCGTGATGGAATTATGATTAAATCTAGTCATGTGATGGAAACAATCCCTCAAGTGACTAGATTTGCCTTTGATAAAACCGGCACTTTAACGACGGGTGATTTTGTAATAAAAAACACCCTTACACTTGGCAGTTTTAATCAAGAGCAGGCACTGAGTTTTGCGGCAGCCCTTGAAAGTCATTCCGAACATCCACTTGCTAAGGCTTTTAAACTATATCGTAATTTTAAAGATAGTGCTTCTGAGGTTGTTGTCCATCCTGGTAAAGGTGTATCAGGGTGCATTAACCAACAATTATTTACTTTGGGTAAACCCTCATGGTTATTAGAGAAAACAACTGATTTAGATAAGTATGAAGATGCACAATGTGTCTTAGTGGTAAAAAATAATAGTCATATTGAGGAATTAATAGCTGTATTTTATTTGGAAGATCATATTAGGGATGACGCACAGTTAGTACTCGATCAGTTAAAAGAAAAAAAGATTCAAACGATAATGCTATCCGGTGATAATGAATCGGGTTGCAAAAAGGTCTCAGACATTTTATCAATGGATAAAATTTATAGTGGGTTAGATGCTCAAGATAAAGTAAGTAAACTTAAAGAGTTACAAGGTATACCAAAGAATTCTGATAAAGGGGTAATAGCCAAGGCTAAAAATACGGTTGCCATGATTGGAGACGGAGTTAATGACACCCCAGTATTTGGTGCTGCTCATGTCTCTATTGCAATGGGTAGTGGTACCGACATAGCAAAAAATGGCGCTGATGTCATATTACTTCATAATCAATTGTCAGCGTTGCAGACCTTATTAGCCGTAGCCAATAAAAATCGGATCATTATTTATCAAAACTATAGTTGGGCATTGGGTTATAATGCCATAGTATTACCCTTAGCAATGGCAGGTTTTATTACCCCCTACATGGCTGTTATTGGTATGTCGGCTAGTTCACTCATCGTTATCACTAATTCATTGCGCTTACTAAAAAGATAAATCACTAACAGAGGTATTCAAAGTTATGAGCATTATTTACGTTTTAATTCCTGTCGCTATTTTACTTACTGCTCTGGGAATATACCTTTTTTTCTGGGCAGTAAAAACGAACCAATTTAGTGACTTAGAAAAACAAGGAATGAGTATTTTATTTGACAATGACAACAGAACAAACAAATCAAGTTCAACATCAAATGAAATAAATAAGTCAACCAAACAAACAAAAGATACTCCCCCTAAAAATGGAAATTGATCTATTATCAGCTTTTATCATTGGTCTTCTTAGCGCAGGTCATTGTTTAGCTATGTGTGGCGGTATAACTAGTATGTTAACGTCTGCCATTCCTCAGAATCCTTTACTAAAAAACAATTTACTACAGCATAACTTGAATAAAAAAAAGACTCACTCAAAACTTATAATGGTTGTATGTTATAACATCGGTCGAATAGCCTCTTATGCTACTCTAGGCGCTATCGTTGGTTTTACTGGTTCAATCGCGGCAAAGAATATTGGTCTACCGCTTGCTGGATTAAGGATTGTTGCTGGAGTATTCTTAGTACTACTTGGCCTCTACCTCGGTCAATGGCTTATGATTTTGAGCAAAGTTGAAACCGTTGGTAAAAAACTATGGCAACTAATTTCACCTCTCAGTAAAAAGGTTATCCCTGTTAATAGCCCACTCAAAGCCCTTAGTCTAGGAGCTATTTGGGGTTGGTTACCCTGTGGTTTAGTTTATTCAACGCTAACATGGGCATTAGCCAGTGGTGATCCCAAAACAGGAGCGTTGATCATGGCAAGTTTTGGTTTAGGTACTTTACCTGCATTATTAACTATGTCTTTTGGCTTTTTAAGTATAAAGAAATTCCTAAAAAACAATACTATGAGAAAATTTATTGCGGTTAGTATTATCTTATATGGCATTTACAGTATAATTTTTGCTTATCAACTCATTTTCTAATCAAATCTAACTTAATTGGATAACTTTAAGAGTCGTAAAGTTATCCAATTAAGGTTCTAATATCATAACTGAGCTTTGATAAGTAAGTATGACTAAAAAATCATTCATGTTGCTGTTAAGTTAATAATGATATTCACGGCTAAAAAGTTTGATATCGGACATCTATCTTCTCAAAATCGATAACTGAGTAAAAACCTTCTAAAATATTCTATTTAATACTATGCTTGTCTTGATAATAAATAAAGTTAATAACCCCATTTAAAAATATGAGTTTGTACGTTTTGGCGTTATTATCAAAGGTAAATCATGTTAATTAAATTGCGTGAGGCATATTATGGACCAATATAAAAATATACTTGTAGTTATCGATCCGACAACGCAAGATCAAAAATCTCTAAAAAGAGCCATTGAATTAGCGACGCGAACTCAATCTGTCATTACCGCATTTCTGAGTATTTTCGATTTTTCCTATGAAATGACAACTATGCTATCAAGCGATGAACGTGAAGATATGCGTCAATCCGTGGTTGAAGATAGGGAAGTGTGGCTTAAAAATATTATTAATGACTTACCTCATCAAGGCATTACCATAAACTGTAAAGTTGTCTGGCATAATCGTCCGTTTGAAGCAATAATCGAGCAGGTGATAAGTAAAAAATATAACCTTGTCATTAAAGCTACACATCAACACGATAAATTTAAATCAGTAATTTTTACTCCGACAGACTGGCATATCTTACGTAAATGCCCTTGCCCTGTCCTATTGGTAAAAGAACATAGTTGGCCAGAAAATGGTAATATACTTGCTGCGATAAATATTGGTAGTGACGAGACTGAACATCAGTCACTTAACAATAAAATAACCGAAACAGCCAATAGTTTTGGTCAGTTGCTCAAAGGTAGAGTCAATTTAGTCAATTCTTACCCTGGTACCCCTGTTAATATTGCTATCGAGATTCCTGAATTTGATTCAAGTCAATATAACGACTCAATGTTGAAACATCACCAAAATGCTATGTTAGAGCATGCTAAACTATTTGGTATCGCGACAGAAAATACTTACGTCAAAGAAGGGCTTCCTGAGACGGTCATTGAGACCATTTCTAATGAACTTGATGCAGAGCTAGTCATATTAGGTACCATCGGTCGAACCGGTATATCAGCCGCTTTAATAGGTAATACGGCTGAACATGTCATTGATAGACTAAACTGTGATGTATTAGCTTTAAAACCTGACGGCTATATATCTCCTTTTAGCAGCTAATTGTCCTATTTAATATGAATTGATAAAATTTTAAAGCAGCATGTGCTGCTTCATTTTATAGATTAACTTTTTGTAAACACTAATTTTACAACAATGGCGTATTAGCTCATTAATATAAATCAGCTATGTCTAATAATATCAACAGACACTCTTTTAAAAAAACTAACTCAGTAAATTAAATATAAAACTTTACATATGCATTCATCAAGTAATTGGCACATATTGCTCGAAACAGGTACTGATAGAAAAATGCTCTCTTATAAAGAACCAACTAAAGTAACGCGTTACTGTAAATATTTTAATTAAAAATGCAATCGAGTTTCCTTTAGGGTTTTATTAAAAATAATTCAAGTTGAGAGGAATCAGTATTAGTTCTGATGAATTCAACGTTAATGAATAAAAAAATTAAGGCATTGAGGAAGAAAAAATATAAGAAGTGACGGCACTGTGCTCTCTCTTCAAATAATCAAAATATATTTTATATAAAAAACAAAAAATGGTTCTTTCGAAGCAACCATTAAACGAATAAGACTAAAATTTTCGAGACATTTAGCCTATTCTTAACACTATAAACATTTAAGCAGAAAATGTATCATTCGGTGAAGGAGGTAATGTTACACCATCAATTGAAATCAATTGAAGGCCAAAAATTTCGCGATACAATATGCCTTTGACGTTGTAATAAAACGGTGCAAGATAAGATAGACTAAAAAAGAAAACAACACCACCGACCACGGAGAAGCTTGTTTGTGCTAGAAATATAAGCGGTAAGAGACTTACTATTAAGATTGACACTAACAGTAAGTATATCGAAAAAACTTTAAACCATTGAAAGCGAAGAGATTGAAGTGAAATAGTAATAGCTTTAATTGGCGATAATTTTTTTTCAACAACTAAAGGAATAACTAACGAGAGTGCAACAGCTAAAAATATTCCAGGAATAATAAAAAGCTGTAAACCTATTCCAACAAATAAAGAGGAAATCAACGCACAAATTGCAACCCAACTTCCACGCTTTAGGAATGAAAAGATTAATTTAGGCTGTGTTTTCATACCGACAGCATGTAAAACACCCATCATCTCAATTCCAGCGAGAAAAGGCCAAGTAAGGAGTGTAATAATAACATTAAAAATCATACTGGCTTGAGGGTCTTCAAGAATAACTTCATAGCCACCTAAAGCGTCTATAACAAGTAATGAAACAATGGTAGCAAAAATAAATATAAACAATAGCCCTAGATTAATCGACAAGCGAGACTTTAAAGTATTTTGCCATGCCTCTTTTAATATAGACTGTTGATCAATGGAAAATTCTCCCTTAACCGCTTTATCAATACTACCACCGACCTCTAAAACACTTTTTACTTCATTCAAAACAAAACCCCTTATGATACAAAGTGATCGATAACAGATCACATAATAAAACTATTATACCGTTCTGATTAACCTAGTTCAAAAGAAGTTATGACTCTGATGATAATTACATATAAATGAATCAATATTTCAACACAGATTAGATAAGACTTAAGCCTATTAATGATTGTAAGTTAATTACTTTGTTTAATATCTATTAACAACTGACTAAAAAAAGGTGCTCCTTTAGATCTAGCCAAATTAATATTAATAATAGGGATTTGTTCAGGGTTTTTATAAACACTTAAAACCCTTGTCATACTTTCTTCTCGAATTAGGTGTAACGTGGGATATGGTGATCGGTTGGTAAAATTAGCGGCGTCATTAAAATCTTCACCCTCAAAGTAATAGTCAGGATGAAAAGTTGCTAACTGAAATATACCCTCAAAACCAGAGTCAATCAGCAATTCTTCTGCATATGCAACTAAATCCAAGTAATCGTTAAAACACTTAAAACCTTCATTATAGATGAGTAATGATGTTTCCACCTCACTATGCTCGGTCAAGTAAACGCATTGGTCAAACAATTCTTCAAGAGCTAACTTAATTTTGCGGTTTGACGATAAATAATAAAAAATAGTATTATTCACCAACTCTTTTTTAGCGAATGGACAAAAGTTCAACCCAACTATAACCTTCTCTACCCATAGTTGGGTTTGTTTAATTTCTATTTGCATAAAATCACCATTATTCATTGGTAGATGATTGCTGGAGTTGCCACATATTTTTATAATGACCATTGAGAGCCAATAGGGTTTGATGATTACCCTGCTCTATAATTTCACCTTGTTTCATCACAATGATGTTGTCGGCATTAATAATAGTAGATAGCCTATGGGCAATAACAAGACTAGTTCGATGTTGAACCACTTCATCAATAGCCGCTAGAATGGCTTGTTCTGAGTGACTATCTAAAGAAGATGTTGCTTCGTCAAAGACTAATATAGCCGGATTTTTTAAAATGGTCCTCGCTATTGCTACTCTTTGTTTTTCTCCACCAGAGAGTTTTAAACCGCGTTCACCAACGGTTGTTTCAACGCCATCGGGTAATGAGTCGATAAAACGGGATAAATGAGCCAATTCTATCGCTTTTAGTACTTCGCTTTTACTAGCACTTGGGTCTCCATAATGAACATTAGCAAACAAGGTATCATTAAATAACACAGTATCTTGAGGCACAATACCAATATTTTTTCTCAGTGACTTCTGAGTAATTTGATTGATTTCTTGACCATCAATTAATATTCTTCCGTCACAAACATCATAAAATCTGAATAATAACTTAACTAAAGTGGATTTACCTGAACCACTCTCACCAACAACAGCAACTTTTTGACCCGCTTTAATAACGAAAGACAAATTGTTGATGATCGTTCTTTCTTTATGATAAGAAAAACCAATTTTTTCAAACGAAATTTCGCCATCAACAAGTGTCAACTCTTTAGCATTTAACTGATCTTCAACTTTCGGTTTTTTATCTAATAAAGCAAACATGTTCTCAATATTTGCCAGTGAGCCTTTAATTTCTCTGTAGACAAAGCCTAAGAAATTTAAAGGAATAAAAAGTTGCATCATGAAAGCATTTATCAATACAAAATCGCCTAAACTCATCTGCTGGTTGGTTACTTCATAAGCAGCTAAAGCTAACATTGAGGTCATCGATAATGAGATGATCAATGCTTGACCGCCATTTAGTGCAAAAAGAGAGATACGATTCTGTGTTTTTGCTACTTCCCATGATGCTAAGTTTTTATCATATGCCTCGGCTTCATATTCTTCATTGGTAAAGTATTTTACCGTTTCATAATTGAGTAAGCTGTCAATAGCTCGCGTATTACTTGATGAGTCAGCCTTGTTTGCTGCACGAATATATCCAGTGCGCCATTCCGTAGCATAAACGGAGTAACCAATATAGATAACAATGGATGTTAAAGTAATAAAGGCAAACCAAAAGCCATAATTGATAAACAAAATGGTAATCACCATAATAATTTCAAGCAGGGTTGGTACAATATTAAAGACCATAAAGCGCATGAGAAAGTTAACACCTGAGTTTCCTCGGTCAATATCTCTTGACAAGCCACCTGTTTGTCGATTGAGATGAAAGTCCAAATCGAGATGATGTAAGTGGCGAAAAACTTTTAGACCAATTCGCCTAATGGCCCTTTCGGTAACTCGACCAAAAAGTGTATCTCTAATTTCAGCAAAGATGACTATTGTAAGTCGCGTTAAACCATAGGCTGCAACTAAACCAAATGGAACCAAATAAATACGGTTCTCTTTTTGCGTATCAAGGATATCAACAATATCCTTTAAAATAAAAGGCAAATATACACTAGCAACTTTAGTTAATATCAAACAACCAAGAGCAAAGGCAATACGTAGTTTAAATTCTAATAAGTAGGGCCATAAAGCTTTCAAAACTTTCCAATTAAATTTATCCACTTGTTGATCTGGGAAGTTATTACCACGCATATATTTTTGAATCCTTATAAGCTTTCACTGATTTATTTAGTACCACTCACCTTTGCCTAAACGATAAACTATGTTTAAAGCGACAGCATTTTCAGATGTATTAGCGCGAGGACTATAATAGTGGCGAATATCAGTTTGAATAGCGATATTATTGGTTATTTTAAAGTGAAGTCCTGTACCTAGATTGACTTGAAATACTTTTTTCTCATTATCTCTTTCACGCAGCATTTCACCAATGCCCACGGTAATAAAAGGCCTTATATGTTCATCTGTATTAAAATAATATTGTGCATTAATACTGTAATTCTCATAATTAATATCATTACTTGTATTAATGTCTGTTAGTTTTACTTTTGCATAACTAACACGAGTTGAAAAACTACGTGAGAGGTACATACCCAAAGAATACTCAGTTGTTAGACCGTCATCTATTTTCCAGTAAGGGTCTAAATCAATAAAACCAATACCATAAGAAAAACCTACGATACTGTAATCGATCGGGTCGTCAGTCTTTTTATAATAACTTGGGGCTTGGCTTGATGAATAGTTTTTACCACTACCGAAGGTATAAGCTATATTAAGATGAACATAATATTGAGTTCCCTCCCCATTATTTATATTAACATCATTCATTGAGATGTTACCAGACCCTGCCCGGATGACTTCATGTCCCAAAAGGTTATTAATACCACGGCCAAGGCTATCAATAGGATCTAAAAGGGTTAGGATGGTACCCCCTACAATATCTGAACCCCATACTTTCCCACCGTTTTGGCGAATAAATTGTTCTTGGTTAAAAGCCCATTCACCCAAAGCCCAGCCAAGCAGTGGTGTAATAACAAGATCTTGTATGGAAGGTGGTTCTGCTATGGCTTCAACGCCATATTCCCAGTAAAAAGTTGACATTAAAAAGCTATAAAAAAAAGCATCCCACTGGCGATAACCAGACTTACGCGCGACTTGATAATATATACTACCAAAATAAGGATGGCCTAACCAATTAACAAGAGGTTCATCACGATCCCATAATGGACCCGCTTTGACATTTTCTCCCCACTTTATGAAGTCATCTCCTTCTTTATCCCAATTAGAGAAACTCTCGGGTACAACATAAAGAATCGCGGTTACGCCTAAACCGTAGGCAAATACCGATTGAGTTTGTGACCATAAACGATCAATGTTTTCACCATTTTGCGGAGAAAAAAGTGATATTTTATAAGGGCTATCGTAAAAGTTTTTTTCGACAATTTGGTTTTCCCAGACAGTATTGGTAATGTTATTGACATAAATACTTTCAAATTCATCGTGGTAATCATCTTCAAGGTGCTTTTCATCTGCAAGTATATGAAATGAAATAGCTAGAGAAAAAAATAATAAATTCTTAAACTTTTTTTTAAACTTATTTATTTTACATTTTATTATAGAATTATTCTGAGGTAGGTTTACATTGATCATATTGTGGGTCTTAATCCATTAAATTCTACACAGAAACTTCAATGTATCTGCAGGTATAACTGACTTAA
>Ga0307488_10003825_pt1 | contig 12557 bp, 6 predicted proteins | sample SB02metaG_FD_202248 | JGI IMG/M metagenome (GOLD analysis project Ga0307488, IMG submission 202248) | Sea-ice brine microbial communities from Beaufort Sea near Barrow, Alaska, United States - SB 0.2 | ecosystem: Environmental > Aquatic > Marine > Coastal | place: USA: Alaska | collected 2017-05-06
CAACAGCAGTAAATTTCTATCGAAAATCACGTTCAAGCCTATGTGGCTTATTCTACTTATTCTACTTATTCACTGATTTCGCGACGGGGCGGAGATGCAGACTTCGTCGAATGGGGCCGCTGACGAGGTGTATCTTTGTATGGGTCCGCGAGGTTAGAGCCTTAGATGTATGTTATTTCGAAATGAAGGATAGTATTGATTTTGTAAACGCTTCGAAGTGATCACGCAAGCGATCTCTGACTGAGATATTATTGGTCTCTGCAGTCATCAGTTCCGATTTGAGTTTTCGTTCGGCCATTAGCGTTGCAATTTCCACAGTCAACTCTGAACGTTGTGCGAACAATGGTTCAAGCGAATATTTGGTAATTTCCAAGACATGACACTCGGTATAAGCAACAACGCTTGCCGAGCGTATTTTGCCTATCAAAAGCAACATCTCGCCGAAATATTTATAGGTGCCGAGCTTGGCGAGGTTGAGTACCTGGCCATCGGTAAGCGTACGCTGCTCCCGAACCATACCGGCTAGGATAATAAATATAGAATTTCTCGGTTCATCCTCAGTGATGATCTTGTCGCCAGGAGAAAGTCAATGTTGGATGCCGTCTTGTGCCAGCTTTGCGCGTTCAGCGCCACTTAAGGGTTGCAGCAGGCAAGCTTCTTTGAGCAGCATGCTGGCTTCCTGTTCGATAGCTTCATGCGGCTCGCCCCGTTGCAGCGCGACATCCTGTGGGCTGGCGGAAAAATTGAATCCGGGCGTCGTGAATAAAAACCAAATGTTCTGTAAAACTACGGTTTTAGTCGCGAAACTGTCACGGTAATTCGGACAGGAAACAATGACCATATACTGGATTGGTCTGTCTTGGAAATCGTGGATTGTGATCAGCGGTAACGGCTCGGCCAGCACGAGCTTCAACCTTAAAGTCGCCTCGAGTAATAGGCGCCGGACCAATACCGGCGAGATGTTTTTTGCGACGGTGACATAGAGCCAAAAACGGTATGTACTATCAGGGCGGTCATAATTTTGAATAGATGCGTTGCTCAGTTTTCCGTTTGGCACGACTTGTACGGTGTTGTTCCAAGTCCTAATCTCTGTGGCTCGCCAGTCAATGTTGATGACCTCGCCCATAGGGCTGTCACCTAGTTCGATCCAGTCGCCGGTCGAAAACGGGCGCTCAATACTCAACTATATAAATGGCTACTATAGCCAAACCAGACCGCATACTTTTAATGATGGTTTATCGCCTAATGCCTTCGAGCAGCAGCACGCGAGAAACTCTAACAGTGTGGCGAAAGTTACTTGTCCGCTACACAATGCTCGACTCTATCAGGTTCCGAGGATTGAGTTTCTCCGAGGCGTCCAAGCTCATATCCGCAGAACTCAAGTAAGTTAGAGAGCTCACCTCTCAAAAATCCTAAACAATCGGTGCAGTTTATGTGGTAATCAGGCCATGTGGATTCTACTATCACCGCATGACAGCATATGCAGGCTATTGGGGAACGTAAGTCTTGTCGCCAGTGACTTCTGTTAGCGTTTCGGTGTCGCTCTTTTCAAGGGAAATGTTGTGTGGAGCCGAGATTAGTACCACGGTGATATTGTCTGTGCCGCCGGCTGCGAGTGCCAGGTCGACCAACGCATCCGTTTTTTCCTGATCGGTTTTTGCTGACTTCAGTACTTTTTCGATCTCCTGCAGCGTGACGAAATCGCTGAGGCCATCACTACAGAGCAGAATCTTCTCGCCTGGATGCCAGCGATCGCTGATGCTGTCGGCACGTACGGTATCTATCTCTTGTACACCGAGGGCGCGGGTTACGGCATTTTTGCGACTGTCGAATCGCGCCTCTTCTTCGGTCAGTTCGCCGCGCTCAATGAGATTTTGCACCAAGGAATGGTCGACGCTGATTTGTTTAAAGGATTCGCCGTAAAGGTAGGCCCGAGAATCGCCAACCCAAAAGACATTATATCGATTCCCTTCGGACAACAGCAGAACCAGCGTTGTGCCCATATTAGTGCCTAAAGCTTGGGTCTCAGCATATTCTTTGATGCGTTGGTGGGCGAGCTCTATGGTTTGGTTGACGCCCTGGCCAGTTCGCAGTTGGGCGGTCAGTGTGTAGCTGGTGATGGCGCTGGCCACCTCTCCGAAACCGAGACCGCCCATACCATCAGCCACAACCCAAAGTGAGTTCTCGGCGTCGCAGACATAGCTGTCTTCGTTATTGTCTCTAACCTTGCCCACATGCGTGCTTGCGCCGAACTGTTGCAATGAACGTTCCTCTAGGGGAAATCCTTTGAGGACTTCCTTCTGATGATGATTCTGAATCAATTAGAGCCGATTTGCCACAGCTGATGCCGAATGTGGCAGTCCCTGTTGATTTGGCTAAGTTCTTGTGGGTCTGGAGCATGCAGATCTGCGCACAGCGGAAAATCCAGCGGTTATGAAACAGTGGCCAAATAGTCTCAGGCCCTATATTCTTCCTAGAGCTGTGGCTCCACGTTGGATGTCATGTGGTAAATGCGGATGTAAGGTGTCATGAGTAGAGAGAATGTTGATGTTGCTGTAATGTTTGCCGATGTGACGGGGAGCACCAAGCTCTATGAAACCCTGGGGGATGAGGGCGCCAATCGGATTATTGGTAAAGTCTTGGATGTGATGGCAAAAATTACGGAGATGCATCAGGGTTTCGTGATCAAAACCATCGGCGATGAAATCATGTGTCGTTTCGGTTCAGCCAACGATTGCGTTCGCGCCGCCAAGGAAATTCAGGAAGAGATAGCCGGTGGCGTGCAAGGCGAATCCATCAAGATAAAAATTAAGGTAGGCCTACACTTTGGTCCCGCTATTTTGATGGAGGACGGTGACGTCTTCGGTGATGCAGTGAACGTTGCGGCTCGCATGGCGCAAATTGCCAAAGGTGACCAGATCATTACCACGGCGGAAACCATTAAGATGCTTGATGCTGATTTGCAAGATCTGAGCCGCCAGTTCGACCGGACCAATGTTAAAGGCAAAGAAGAACAAATAGTGATCTACCAGGTTGTCTGGGAGACTAGCGACGACGTCACGCGTATCGAGGTGACTGCGGCGCCCGAAGACGTCCAGGTTAAGTATCTGGAGCTCGTTCTGGATGGGCAGGCGACGCGTATAGCCTCAAGTGATAACCGTACCTTTGTTATTGGTCGTGGTGTGCAGAGCGATCTGCTATGCCAGACCAAGCTTGCGTCGCGAAGTCACGCAGGCATAGAATTTCGCCGCGGAAAATTTCTGCTGACGGACCAGAGTTCAAATGGCACCTATGTTAAGACTGATGATGGCGAGAATATTTTTCTGCGCCGTCAAGAATTGATGCTTTGGGGCGGTGGTTTTATCAGCCTTGGTGCTGAAGTCAGCGAACAAGAAGAGATTCAGTTGATCCGTTATGTCTGTGAATAGCTGAGCGAGTTGGATTGCGGTCTAACCCGCTGTCCGGAATTTGACGCGCTAAACAGAGTGACGGCAACGATGCTTCCCTGCCGGCGACAGGAGCCCGTTGTAGATACATGTAACGCGATTTTGTTGTGAGGTAGATGTATGTCGAAGGATTCCGATAAGTCAGTGACTGAGGAAACAGTCACGCAGCGGAATCCTAGTAGTGATGCGACGGTTGTGCTGCCTCGCGCCGGTGTGACACATTCCACTGTGCTGCGGCCTGACGCGGATCAAGGTGCTACAGATGCTACAGCGATTCTTCCGGCTAAGACTTCTGATGGTGCTAATAGCACCAATCCTAATGGTGGCATTGGTATCGATATTGCTCTAGCGGGCAATGATGATGTCACCGTTATTGCGTCTGCCGATAATGATGATGCCACCGTTATCTTGTCCCCAGGTAACGACAATCTTACCGTAACACGCCCCGCCGGTGATAACGCGACGACGTTAGTCAGTGATTCCATTGATGACGATCGAACAATCATTAACGGTGCCGATGACGACGCTACGGTTATTGGCGGTGGTATAGGACCGCTAGACACGACCTACGTGGCATCCGTTGAGCCGGATTCCGAATCCCGAGGAAATTCCGAGGCAGGTCGACTGCTGAAAAATCGCTTCGTGCTCGAGCAGAAGATTGGCAGCGGCGGCATGGGTGATGTATACAAAGCGCTCGACCTGCGGCAGCAGGAGGCCCAGGAACGTAACCCTTATCTCGCCATCAAGATCCTGAATGAGAATTTCTCCAAGCATAAAGATGGTTTCATCTCCCTGCAGCGTGAGGCAACCCGTACCCGGGGCATCCCGCACCCGAATATCATGGGCGTTTATGATTTTGACCGTGAGGGCGACACGGTATTCATGTCCATGGAGTTGCTCGATGGACAACCGCTGGATGATTATTTGCGGGATCATCCGGAAGGCGTCAGCATCGACGATTCTTGGAACATTATCGAGGGTATTTGCGCGGGTCTTGGGCGGGCGCATGATGCAGGCATTGTCCATTCGGACTTCAAACCCGGCAATATCTACTACACCACTTCGAAAGCCGCCAAGGTATTTGACTTTGGTATTGCGCGAGCCGTCTCTAATCCGGGTGACATGGTTTCTGATGGTGAGAAAACCGTGTTTGACGCGGGTTCCCTCGGGGCCCTAACACCGACCTACGCCAGCTATGAAATGCTGATTGGTGGTGAGCCGACAAAGTCAGATGACGTTTATGCTGTTGCGCTGGTGGCGTATGAATTATTTACAGGCAAACACCCTTACAATCGCGTGCCAGCTGATAAGGCTCTGGCCCAAGGGTTGCAACCTGAGCCCATCCCGTCTCTTCGACGTCGCCACTGGCGTGCCTTGAAGAAAGCGCTGGCCCTTAAGGGCGAGGACCGGACGCAGAGTATCGATGAGTTTCACGAGGGGATGTTCAGTAAAGATCCACCTTATGTGCGGTATGCGGCAACTGCCGCTATTGTGTTGAGTGCGATTGGTTTTGGTGTCTACAGCTCACTTTATGGCGGCACCGTTATTCCTGATGAGTTGACCCGTTTACAGGGTGAATACGAGGTCAATGCTGATGGTGTCGATGAACGTATCAATAATGCCCGATTCGACTCCGCGGACTGGCGCGACCAGACTCGGCTTAGCCTGTCGCGTGCGACACTAGCCGATCTAAAGTTGGAGGAGGCCTTCGCTGAGATGCTGGACGATCTATACACGGGCGAGGGTGATCGACGTGAGCCGATTGAGGCTCGCCTGAAGAGCTTTCAGAACACTATTTTGAACATGTATTTAGCTGAGATTAGTCGTTTGCGAGATGAGGCCTCGGTGGTGACGCCCGCACCTATTACAGAAACTGGCGGCGAAGCGTTGCAGCTGCAGTTGAAGGCCAGCATTGATACCATCGATATGGCGCTGGTCACCCTAGATCTGGCCCATGTACTGCACGCCTTTGCGGAGCAGCACCACAAGTATGACGTGACCGCGATCCTGGCTGCTCAGGGACCTTTGAATACGGCGCTAGAGCTGAGAAAATTCCAGAAAACCGGCATTGAGCAAAGCCTAGAAAATGCCATCAAACGCGAGGTCTCGTTGTTACTCGCCGCGGAGCAAACGGCAGAAATCGAGGCGCAACGGCTGGCGCGAAATGTCGATTACTCGGAACACGTCGCGGAGTTTCGAGATATTCTGCGCTGTAAGGGGGATCTGAGTGATGCGGAGCTGCAGCGGTTGAGTGGCCTGTATCAGGCCATGGAAACCAACTATCCTGAGCAGTACGCACTCGACAGGCCTGGTTTTGCGGGTGCACTTGCCGGCTGCATTGAGCAGCGCATCGGCGTGCGATTGCCAGAGCGAGCCCGTCAAATCAAGCAGATCGCGATCGATCAGTTTCCCGACCAAGCGGTGCTGAGGAGCGTTGAAATTAATGACCTGGATCCCTGCGCGGCGCGTAATTTGGAAGGTCAGGGTAGTCGCAACCGCAGCTGGTGCGTGGATCCTCTAGCAGTGGGTGGTGGTGGCCCTGAAATGGTCGTGATCCCCGCCAAACCCGGTTCTGAAGTAGCGAAATTTGCCATTAGCCGGATTGAAGTTCGAATTGCCGATTACAATCAGTATTGTGAACAAACTGGCTGTACGAATCTGGCTGGCACGAATTCTTTACCCGCGACCAATATCTCTCTAGATCAGGCCAGTGATTATATGAGCTGGCTGTCAGATCAGAGTGGCCAGCATTACCGTTTGCCTACGGCCGAAGAGTGGCAGCATGCTGCTACCACCAACCAACCGGAAGCCGTGGCCGAGAATGTCAATTGCAGTGTTGACTCCCGGGGTGTGCGACTCGGCGAAAAACTATTGAATACGTTGTCTGGCAGGCCCAACCGGTGGGGGTTGTATAACCACATCGGTAATGCCCAGGAGTGGGTGTTGGAGGGTGAGGAGGTCTTGGCCTTGGGTGGATCGCACACCGACCCACGCGCCGAATGTACCCTGCAGAAACGCGTGGCGCATAGTGGCCAAGCGGACGCGGTGACAGGTTTTCGAATTATGCGCCAGGTTGCATTGTGATTTTTGTAGTCAAACGTTTTTGCGATGGTAACAATTGTGTTTGTAACAACGGAGTACCTATGCGTTTCGACCTTTGTGGAGATGAAGATACATAGTGATGGGCATGCTTAACCATCTCGTGAAATCGATGCTGATCGCCGTGGCGCTAACCTTGTCTATGGGTGCGGCTGAGTTTCCGCCGTTCAAAATGACAGTGTTTGAGCAGGCGCGGAATCAGGAGAATGCCTTTTCGGCTGAAGATGTGCCGGAGGTCATTCCTGTGCCGCGCGTCTCGGAACGAGCCTACAGTGCGGATGGACAGACCAAGTTCCCCGTGCGGGAGTTGATTATGGATGGTGTCCAGCCCTACCCCGAGTTGGGTATCACGCCAGAGGCTGTGCAGGAGTTGATCGATCGTCGTTTTCGCGAGGCACAGGATATTGAACTCGATGAGACTGGTTTTACTAACCGTGACCTGACAGAGATTGGGATTTTTCTACGTAACCTGATCGATCGTGGAGGTGAAGATGAGGACGACCTGAGCGCCCTGATGCTGTTAATGGAGGGTCAGGAGTTTCGTCGTGGCTGGGTAACGGTTGAGCAACTAGATGGGATTGCGACCTCGGTCACTGAGTTCTATCGTGAACGCGGCTTTATTTTGGCGACGGCCTTTGTTCCTGAACAGGAAGTTGCAGACGGCATTATCCGGCTGAGTGTGCTGGAGGGTCGATTAGGTGATGTGACCGTCTCGAACAACGAAGAATTTACCGCAGAGGTTATTGCCGCACCGTTCAACGGCGAAGTCGGTCGGGCAGTCACAGAGGCGCGCATTGAAGGCGCTCTGCGACGGGTTAACGATCAGGTCGGTGTGCGAGTTCGGGGCTCCTTTTCGCCGGGTGAAAATATCGGTGAAACGCGCCTCAATCTGGGTGTGCTGGAAGAGAAAAAGTGGAATGCGAATCTGTTGGTCGACAACCACGGGGCCAAGGTGACGGGCGAGTTTCGGTCCTTCGCTACGGCTGAGATGCTCAATATTGGCGATCGCGGACATCGCGCATTACTCGGTGTTTTGGCAAGCACCGGTGACGACACCTCAACCTACGGCATCGCCGAGTATGAACTGCCTGCCAGCAAGGATGGTCGCCTGAGACTTAAAGGCAACGTTAGCCGCAACCAATTTTCGGTGATCGCGCAGTTATCAGGCCCCACGGAAATCGTCGGTGAGACCGATAACTATGGTGTCTCAGGAAGCTATCAGGCGCTGCGTTCACGGATCACAAATTTGGGTTTTGGTGCCGGCTATGCGCACAAAAACGTGTTGTTCAATGTTGCTGGTGTTGATTTGCTGTCAACAGATCAGAAGGTGGATGTGTTTTCTGTGTTTGGTGACTTCTCCCAACTATGGGACGAAAAGCAACTACTGGTCAACCTGCGGCTTGGTTTTGATCAGGGGCATATCTTGCAAGGTGCCACGCAGGCGCAAGAGTCAAATTTCACCAAGACTCTATTTACCATGAACTTGTTGAAGCGTTTCAGCGTGCCTAACCCCTGGCGTGAGCAAGATACCTTCTTTAATTTTGTCTTCAAGGCCAACGTGCAGTATACCGAGTTGCAGTTGCCGTCGGTTGAGCAGTTTGCCCTCGGTGGACCCAATGCCGTGCGCGCCTTTAGTATCAGTGATGTGTCGGTTGACAGTGGCTTCTACACGGGCGTTGAGCTGTTTTTTGATTTGCCGTTCGACCCCCTCGCGAGATTTTCGTTGCCGCTGAGCCGCATCAAGCCCTTTGTGTTTGTTGACTATGCCTACGGGGTCGCGCGCCAGACGTTCGGCAACTCCGACGTACAGGTCAAGGCCTTGGGTCTGGGCATGCGCATTGACTGGCCCGGTAAGGGCACTGCCAACCTGATTTTGGCAACTCCTTGGTCTGCCGCGTACGATGTTGAAGAGGGTGGCCCCCAAGGCGAATCAAGAATTTATTTAGATGTGCTGTATCAAATTCACTAAAGCGATAGTTGTTGATGGTTAAGAATAAAACGAACTCGTTAAGTTCCAGCCTGGTGTCTCTACGCCAGCCTCTGGTGCTTTTTGGGAAGCGACCGCGTTTGCGGCCACTGACGGCGAAGATGCTTGACCGCGGATTGTTGGGGTTAAGCCTGTTGGCGAGCCAGCTGCTGCTGGCACCACTGGCGCAGGCCGGCCCGGAAGGGGGTGTGGTTATCTCTGGTCAGGGACAGGTGAATCAGATTTCACCCGTGCAGACCAATATCAATCAGCAATCGCAAAACTTGTTGATGAATTTCGACAGTTTTGATGTTAACAGCAATGAAGCTGTACAGATTTCCCAACCCAATGCCTCCGCCTGGTTTGTCGGCGAAGTGCTTGGTGGCGCACCGACCAATATCATGGGTTCTATTACGGCCAACGGCAAAGTCGCACTGATTAATCCACGTGGTGTTATCTTCGGCGAAACGGCGACCATTGATGCCGCGGGCATCTTCGCGTCGGCCTTGAAGCTGGATACACAACAGATATTTGATGGCGACAGCCAGTTGCAGGCACAGCAAGGTGATGGCGGTTATGTGATTAACCAGGGTGTCATTCAGGCGTCTGTGGGCGGCTCGGTAACCTTGTTGGGCGAAACCGTATTTAACAGCGGTGTCATTGTTGCGACGATGGGACAGGTGAGTCTCGTCAGTGGCAGCCGTGCGGTGGTGAACTTCGGCCCTGAACAGTTGATCGGCATCGAAGTCACGGAGGCTGTGCTGGAAAACAACCAGGGTCTGCGGGATGCGGTATCGAACTCGGGCACTATTGATGCCCTTGGTGGCGCTGTGATGCTGACTAGTTCTGTCAGCAAAAGCCTGTTTGATCACGCGGTGAACAACAGCGGTGTGATTCGCGCCAAGAGCGCGGAATACAAGAATGGCGTCATCACGTTGTCGGGAATGGGCTCTAGTGTGCTGAACACGGGGACATTAGATGTCTCAGCCGATGACGGCTCGAACGGCGGAAATATTCGTGTTGCGTCTGACGAAAATATCCTGATCAGTGGCTCATCGCAGCTGTTGGCGGGTTCTAGTGATGCTGTGGGTGGCGTGATAGGTCTCAATGGAGACAGTGTTGCCGTCACCGATCAGTCGTTGCTTGATGCATCGGGTGCCGCGGGCGGCGGTGTTATCACTATCACCGGTGTGACCAGTGCCGAATTAGGTTCAGCGGTTAATATCAATGCTGATGCTTTGCAGCGCGGCAGTGGCGGTGAGATCAATATTTCAGCGGATACGGTGAGCGTTGCGGGGAACTTGTCTGTGCGTGGTGGCAGTGTCGCCGGCGACGGTGGCACGCTCACCTTAACAGGTGATCAGGTCGAATTTTCCGGTAGCGTTGATGCTGCGGCGCCCCTGGGCGAACAAGGCGAGTTGGTGGTCAATGCCCCCGCGATCAGTGTCACCGATGATGGATCTGCAGGCTTGGGTGTCAACGCGCTGCAGGCGAGCACTGCCGACATTACATTGAATGCAGAACAGAGCCTGGTGATTGATGACTTGGCGAGTAATCAACTGCGCGTTGGCGGCGATCTGACCATCAATGTGATAGGCGATGCGATGGGTGCCACTGAGGATCAGGCGATTTTGTTCGCAAGCCTAGGTGCTGATGATGAAATTATTGCCGATGGTCTCATTACGGTACAAGTCACTGATGGTAGCGTGAATGCCAATGCCTTGATTGATTTAGCGAGCAGTTTTGAATCAAGGCCTGTGCGTACCCCTTTTCCGAACGACCCTCTTAGCCCGGTAGACAGTATTGCGCTGGCGGTAACGAACGGTCGCATCAGAGTTCATTCGACATCACGATTGCTGGCGCTGTCTGACGATACAGTGGCTGGGCGGATTCTGCTGAGTGTTGATGGTGTTACTGGCGTGAACGAGTCTGGGACGTTGTTGTTTAGTGGCACCGCAGATGTGAGTAGTGATGCGGGTGTTGGCGGCACGGTGAAATTGTTGGGTGATCGGGTGGGGTTGTTTGATACGGCGTCGATTGATGCGTCTGGTGCTCTTGGTGGTGGTGAAATACTGATTGGTGGGAATTTTCAGGGTAATGGGCCTGAGGCGAATGCTTGGCGCACCTATGTGGGTAGTGATGTCACTATTAATGCCGATGCAGTGGAAGTGGGTGATGGTGGCCGAGTTATTATTTGGGCGGATGATACGACGCGGTTTTATGGGGATGTTTCGGCCACTGGGGGCGCGTTGGGAGGGGAGGGTGGATTTGCTGAGGTCTCGGGTAAGGAGAAACTTGATTTTGATGGTTGGGTAACATTGGCGGCTGTTTCGGGTGAATCCGGTACGCTGCTGTTAGATCCTGACATACTAATAATAAAAAACGTAAGTGGTGAAGTTGACCTGGACGGATCTGTTGATCCTTTTCCTGATTCTAATAAATATAGATTTGATGAAAATGAGGGTGGTGTTGAACCCACGACTGCGACGATCAAGCCATCAGCGGTAACGGCTATTCTAGATAGCAATACTAGTGTGACACTACAGGCAAATCAGTTTATAGAGATTGACGATGATGTAGCCAGTGCCGGCATTGCTACGTTAACCCTTGAGTCTGCGGGTGATATTAATATCAAGAATCTGATTGATGTGAATGCTTTGGTCATGACTGCGACAGGAGTGGCTGACGGTAAATCTGGTGACATCACGATTAACGAGCCATTAACTACCGTAGGCGCGTTGTCGATCACGGCAGCGAATGACGTGACTGTCAGCGAGTTACTCACTGCCAACAGTGTCAATATTGTGGCAAGCGCTAACGTTATTTTTGCCGACCAAGGTGGGATTTTGACAACTAGTTTGGGTGCTGCTGATGTTGTATCGGGCTCAGTTACCATTGAGGGAACGACTGGGTTTATAACTCTTGATGGTGATATTACTACTGGAAGCGTCACATCTGTTGATGCTACTGGGAACAATTCAGCGACGAGTGGTTCCATATCACTAACTGCCAGTACTGGAATTACAGGTTTAGGGAAGCTCACCACTGGGTCGGCGACTGTTGATGCTGCTACGGATGATGGCGTGGATGCGGCTATCAGCGGATCCGTTGCGCTGGATGTAACAGGTGTTGGGACTGTTGGTTTAAGTGGTGTGGCTGCTATTGGCACCGGTGCTGCGACTGTCCAAAATTTAACTAGCGCTAATGATACGGCGCTGACCGGATCGATCACGATAACCAGTGCTGACAAGGTTAATAACAATACTGATGGCGAGCTGCTCGCTATTAATTTTGGAGACGCTACGGGTGGCTCGAACAACATGCGCGGTATTTTTTCCGCTGTGACGGATGGCGGTGCCGGCAGTGCCGGTGAGATGCTGGTCACTACTAATACACTTCGATTGGGTTTTGTGAACACGGGTGAGGGTGACGTCAGCCTAACTGCGACAGGTTCCATTACTGACGGCGATGGTGCAACGACAGTCGATATTGTTGCAGGCGCGGTGACGTTAATAGCGGGTACAACAATAGGGGCTACCGGTGATGCACTCGATATTGCAGTCGCCAGTCTGACGACGGATACGAGTGTAGGGGATGGTGGCCAGTTTCTCAGTGCAACCGGAGGCTTTGCTTTAGGGGTTATTGATGCCGGCGCCGGCGCCGTTGAATTGACAGCTACTGGCGCGATTACGGACGGCAATTTGGATATCGGCGGTGCTGATACTACGAGTAACGTCATCGCCGGTACATTAACTGTTGCGGGCAACCAAGTAGTCACGGATATTGAGACGACTGTCAGCAATTTGGGGTTAACCACAGGTGCAACGTCGATCACGAACACGGGCGCGTTGACTGTCTCGGATTCGACGGTGACAGGTCAGTTAGATCTGGTGGGTAATTCGACGATAGCGTTGAATGCGATAACAGCGACAGGTCAAACGGTTAACCTGACGGCAGATGGTGCGATTACGGATGTACCAGGGGATGGCACGATCAACGTAACGGCAGGCACCTTAAATGTACTGGGTGGCAGCAATGTAACGTTT